>Ga0164242_10003630_pt1 | contig 17519 bp, 19 predicted proteins | sample OricomgcompostMG_FD_108783 | JGI IMG/M metagenome (GOLD analysis project Ga0164242, IMG submission 108783) | Miracle-Growth compost microbial communities from Emeryville, California, USA - Original compost - Miracle growth compost (MG) ...
CGAGCCAGGGCGGTGGCGCGAGCGATCTCGGCTGTGGTCGCACCATCGGGCTCGCACCCCGACACCGTTCGCAGCACCGCGGCGGCCCTGCCGACCACGTCCACAGGTGCGTTCACTCAATGAACGCTACAACACCAATGTGATCGCACACCGACATCTTCACGGAGACTTTGTGGTCACTCATTGACCGCTGGCCGAACCACCCGGTCAACTTCTCGCATGGACAAGGTTGTGACTTCCGCCGCCTCCGCGGTCGCGGACATCCCCAACGGCGCGACGATCGCAGTGGGCGGTTTCGGCCTGTGCGGCATTCCGTCGGTGCTCATCGACGCGGTTCTCGCGGCCGGCGTGACCGACATCGAGGCGGTCTCCAACAACGCCGGCGTCGATGGCTTCGGCCTGGGCGTCCTTCTCGGCGCCGGGCGCCTGCGTCGGATGGTGGCCAGCTATATCGGGGAGAACAAGGAGTTCGCCCGCCAGTACCTCGCCGGGGAGCTCGAAGTCGAGCTGACACCCCAGGGCACCCTGGCTGAGCGGATGCGGGCCGGCGGCTCCGGCATCCCGGCGTTCTTCACCGCCACCGGCGTCGGAACCCAGGTCGCCACCGGCGGCCTCCCCTGGCGCTACAACACCGACGGCTCCGTCGCGAAGGCCTCTCCGGCCAAGCAGACCCAGGTCTTCACCACAGCGAAAGGCGAGCAGGAGTTCGTGCTTGAGGAAGCCATCGTCGCCGACTTCGCGCTCGTGCGTGCCTGGCGCGGCGACCGGCACGGCAACCTCGTCTTCAGGGACTCGGCCCGCAACTTCAACCCGCTCGCGGCCATGTGCGGACGCATCACCATCGCCGAGGTCGAAGAACTGGTCGAGCCCGGCGACCTCGACCCGAACCTGATCCACACCCCCGGCGCCTTCGTACACCGCGTCCTCCCCCTGACGCCCGAGCAGGCGGCCGACAAACGCATCGAGAAGGTCACCGTCAACGACACCGCTGCCGGCGCCCTCTAGCGCACCGGGTCAAGGCGTCGTACGCACTCGATCCCACCCGCCCACGAGACCGACTTCACCAGAACCGACTTTGACAGAGAGGACGAGGCCATGGCCTGGTCACGAGACGAAATGGCGGCCCGCGCCGCCCAGGAACTGACCGATGGCGCCTACGTCAACCTCGGCATCGGGCTGCCCACCCTGGTCCCCAACTTCGTCGCCGACGAGGTGGAACTCGTCCTGCAGTCCGAGAACGGCATCCTCGGGGTCGGCCCCTACCCCCGATCGGGCGAGGAAGACCCCGATCTCATCAACGCCGGCAAGGAGACCGTGACCATCCGACCCGGGGCCTCCTTCTTCGACTCCGCCACCTCCTTCGGCATGATCCGCGGCGGCAAGATCGACGCGGCCATCCTCGGCGCCATGCAGGTCTCCGCCAAAGGAGACATCGCCAACTGGATGATCCCCGGCAAGATGGTCAAAGGCATGGGCGGCGCCATGGACCTGGTCCACGGCGCCAGACGCGTCATCGTCCTCATGGAACATGTCGCCAAGGACGGCTCCTACAAGATCGTCAACGAATGCGACCTCCCCTACACCGGGCTACGGGTCGTCGAGCGCATCATCACCGACCTCGCCGTCATCGACATCGAGCCCGACGGCCTCAAGCTCGTCGAACTCGCTCCCGACGTCACCGTCGACGAGGTCCGCGCCAAGACCGAACCCGAGGTCATCGTCAAATGAGCGGCTTCGACCGGAACCGCGCCACCTACTATGTCGCCGAATACAACCGCTCATCGGGACGGGGGCTGGATCAACGCATACACGTCAAGACCTTCGGGCGAGCGACGACCGCGTGCGGCCTCACCGCAGCAGGGATGCGCAAGGAATGGGAACTTCCTACCGGCGCTCTCGACGAGATCTGCCGCGAATGCCAACGAGAGCTCGTCGCCTTTCAGGCAACAATCGAACGAGTGCGCGTTTCGAATACGCACCCTTCGACACGCTGACACTTGCCCGGCCGCTTTGCCGCTCGACACTTATGTGTCGGCACATTGGACGACCCTCACCAAGTCCTGTGCGGCCTGCCGCCCGAACCGATCCGCACCCCCCTCGGCACCGGATCGTGCTGCTGGTGAACCGGGATCCGTAGGGCGGTGGCTGCCCGCCCGAAGCTACGAGTGCGGGGCCTTTCCTATCGCTCTCACGTGCTCCACCAAGGAGTCCGATTCTCACGCGGGCCGCCTTTCCGCTGGCCTCGCCATACTCGCTTACCTCCTCGCGTACGAGAGAGCGCGTCTCCTCTCGGAGCACGACCTCACCGAGAACATCGTCGCGGCACACGAGGCATCCGCCAACCCGGCTTTATCGTTGGAAGGCAACTGGGGTATGGGTACGGCAGTCCGCGATCAGTACCGCGGCCACGGCCGACCTCGAGCGATACCGGGATGGAGAAACGGCTCTCTCCAGAACGTCGCGCCCTACCGACTGCTGGAGGCCCGATGCTCAGCGCGCAAGCCCGTCCAGCAGCAGCGTGCAGACGGCGTCGAGGTCAGCCACGATGTGATCGTTGCGCCAATCCTCGACATGCGCGAGGTGGTGGAACCGAGTCGTCGCATCGAAAATGGCGCGGCCGGCGGCCGCCGCGTCGTGCACGGCGAACGTCCCATCGGCGATCCCGGCGGCGACGATGGCTGCCAGCTGGGACAGCAGATCCTTGACGTGAGCCTCTGCTATGGCGCTGTTCTCGGCTGCCAGGATCCCGTAGGCGGCGAAGAGCTCGGGTTCGCTCGCGGCCTTCTCGCGCTTGGTGACCAACACCGTGTGGAGCCAGGCGCGAAGTCGCTCCGCGGGCGCGGTGTCGCCGGCGCCCGCGATGACTGCGAGTTGCTTGCGGTTGGGCTCGAGCCAGCGCTGTGTGACTGCCTCGCGAAGCGCCTGCTTGGAGGAGAAGTGCTTGTAGACGGCCGTGTGGCTCACGCCGAGTTCGCGGGCAACGTCGACGACTGTCGCCTTGCTCGGACCATGACGCCGGATCACGCTTTCAGCGGCCGCCAGGATCACCTCGGCTGTCAACGGTTGCTTTGCGCCCGACATCCGGTCAGCGCTCGCTGTCCAACAGCGCCAACAGCGCCGGGGCGTATCGTTCACCCGCAACCCCCGCAGTCGCCTGTTCCACTGCGGCGATGTCGTCGGGAGTGAGGTCGAGACCGGCTCCCATAGCTTCCGCGACGCGACTGGGACGGCTCGCCCCGACTAGTGCCACCACGTCATCGCGCGTTCGTCCCTGCGCCAGCACCCAGGCGATGGCGAGCTGGGCGACGGTCACTCCCTTGGCGGACGCGATTCTCCGCAGTTCCTCCACGCAGTCCAGATTCGACTGGATGTTCTCGGCGGAGAAGCGCGGGAGATGGGCCCGGGTGGCTGCATCCTGAGGACGCGGGCGCCAAGAACCTGTCAACAGGCCCTGCCCGAGCACCCCATAGGCTGTGAGGCCGATGCCCAGCTCGCGACAGGTCGGCAGGATCTCGTCCTCGACGCCGCGACTGAACAGCGAATACTCGATCTGCACATCGCAGATGGGATGCACCGCGTGTGCGCGACGTATCGTCTCAGCGCCGACCTCGGACAGCCCGATAGCTCGGACATATCCCGCCTCGACCAGCTCAGCGATGGCGCCGACCGTCTCCTCGACCGGCACTGCCGGGTCGAGCCTTGAGGGTCGATAGATGTCGACGTAGTCGGTGCCGAGTCGACGTAGGGAATACGCAAGGAAGCTGCCCACCGCTACGGGCCGCGCGTCGATGCCGCGGAAGGCGTCGTCCGGACCGAAGAGCGCCCCGAACTTCACACTCAGGACCGCCTTCTCCCGACCGATTCCACGCAGGGCTCGGCCGAGCAGCAACTCGTTGTGCCCCGTGCCGTAGTGGTCCGCCGTGTCGAGCAACGAGATGCCAGCATCGATCGCGGCATGGATCGTCGCGATCGCGTCCTCCTCGTCCGTCGGCCCGTATGCGCCCGACATTCCCGCGCAGCCCAGCCCGATCCCATGCACCTCGAGTGTCGTTCCTAGTCGCGCCATCACCTTCACCTCACTTATGCAGCTGTTGCCTGGTACGCCGTTCAGTTCGAAATCGGTCACACCGTCGGTCAGAAGACGACGACCGGACGGCCCCGGAGGCCCCCGGCGTCAAGCAGACGATGTGCCTCTCCGGCATCCGCCGGGCCTATCTCACGCGCGACCCGAAGCCGGAACCGATCTTGCGACGCCAGCCGGCTCAGCTCACCGAGCCAATCGGTTCGCTCGAACGCGTGGAACACGAACTCCTGCTTGACGGTGATACCTCGCTCGGTCGAGGAAGGCGCCCACCCGCTGACGTCGACGATCACGCCTCCATCGCGTACGGCACCGAAAGCTCCGTCGTGGAGGACCGCCGTGTCGTAGACACCGTCGGCACCCAGGGGTGCCACCGCGCGAACCGCCGCGCCGAAGTCGTCGCTGCGTTCGACCACCTCGTCGGCGCCGAATGAGCGCACCAGATCCACGTCATCAGGCTTGGCGTCCGCAATCACTCGGAGCCGGTGCTGCTTCGCCAACGGAATGAGAAAGGAAGCCAATTGGCCAGCACCACCCGACACAGCGAGAGTCTCGCCTTCCACCAAGCCGAGCATCTCCAGGCCGAGCCGCGCCGTCAGCCCGTTCATCGGCAACGTGGCTGCCTGCTTGAGCGCGATCCCGCTGGGAATCGGCACCACCGAACCCGCCGGCACGACCAGTTGCTCGATCTGGGCACCGCCCTCGACCCGGTACGGGTTGACCACCGCCATGACGCGCTGCCCCACTGAGAGGCGCTCGACCCCCGTTCCGACCGCGTCCACCAACCCTGCGGCCTCCATGCCTGGGACCCACGGTGGCGGCAGATCCCGCCCGCCACGCGTGCGCATGCCGAGGTCCGCCGGGTTGACCGCAGCCGCTCGTACCTGGATGCGGACCTCACCCGCCTCGGGTCGCCGCACCGGCCGGTCGATGGCCTGCAGGACCTCGGGGCCTCCGATCCGAGTGATGCCGACTGCGCGCACCATGAAGATCCTTCCTACTCGACTGCGACCATGGTAACAGATGTCAACATCTGAAACCTGCAACCATCTCCTGGGCAACGGAGTCGTCCATCCCGGACGATGCGAGGCGCGCTCCACCGAGGGCGCGTTCCAGGCCCGGGTTCGCTGCGGTACGCTTGATACGTGATAACAAAGCCGCGGACAGGCCAGGCATGAACACAACCTCCGGCGACCATCTCGAAGTGCGACCGATCGACCCGCAGTCGGTTTCCGATCAGGTGACTGCCGAGTTGCGGCGTGTGATCGTGTCTGGCGGCCTGGCACCGGGTCAACGGCTGTCGCTCCGCAAGCTCGCCGACGAGCTCGGGGTCAGCTTCATCCCAGTGCGGGACGCCCTCCGAGTCCTGAGAGCCGAGGGCTTGGTCGTCAGCCCGCCTGGGCGCAGCGCGACGGTGGCACCCTTGGATCTGGAGGAGCTCGGAGCCCTCTACCGATTGCGCAAAATGCTCGAGCCCGACTTGGCGCGCCGCTCCGTCAAGGAACTGAGCCCCGCATCGCTGGACCGGTTGGAGCAAGTGGCCATAGACCTCGGAGATTCCGAAAGGACGATGGACGACATCTACGACGACCATCGAGCATTCCATCTGGCCCTCATGGCGCCAGCGGCGACGGCGTGGGATGAGCGGATCCTGACGATGCTCGGGCAGGCGAGCGAGCGTTATGTGCGGATCGCCTTCGGTCTACTCGACCCCGATCCTGCCGAGCACGACCGTCGCCGCGATGCGCACGTGCTGTTGGTCGAGGAGTTCCGCAAGGGCGACCCCGAGCGGGCCGCGGCTGCCGTCGACGCCCACTTGGCGCACAATGAGGAGCTCGCCCGCGATGCGCTCGAGCTCTATCAGGCATCGGACAAGTAATGCCGCGGCCTGCCATCATCTCTGCGGGCCACACTGGGCCACATCGCCTCCCGATCACTGACACGTCGCATCGCTGACGTTACGCGCTGCAAGTGCTTCACGTACGCGCGAGGCAACCTGCAGCGCTGCTGGGCGGTCGCGGTTCGAGGCGAGCAGTTGGATCACGGCTCCGCCACGCTGCTCCGAAGGGACTTCGTGACCGCGCGCGACGACCAGTGCATGGAAGTGGCGGTAGCTCTCGCCGAAGTGCATGAGATAGGTCGCCGGGGCGGCGGTGCACTCCGCCACTGCTCGAGCAAGCTGCCGGGCGTGCTCGCCGAACAAGAGGGCTTCGGCCTCGTTAAGCCCTGCCAGCGCTTCGGTATGCCTCCTGGTTCGGAGGAAGAACCATCCCGGCACCTCGTACCCCGGTGCCACCTCGGCCGCCCAGTAGTCATCGGAGAAAACCCTCGCGGCTGGCTCGGCGTCCTCGAGTGAGCAGATCAAGCAAGGCGTAGGCGTCATGACTTCCTCGGATTGCGAAATTGGTGCGGGGCGGGTGACGACGGGTCTTCCGAGCGAATGGTTCGATCAGCCGCCCATCAGCACGTCCAGCGGGTTGCCCAACTCGGCCTTGAGCGCCCAGGCTCGATCTCCGAGCTCCTCGGCGGTGGCGCCCGCGCGACGCGCGACCAGAAGCTCTTCGGGGTCGAAGGCCGGACCGACGGAGTCGGCCGCGTACTCCGGGCCGTTCATGTAGGCAGTCGCCTGGTCGGGGTCGGCGAATCGGTCGATCTGCAGTTCAACGAAGTTCCGGTCAGGATCGCGGTAGTACATCGACGTCGTCACCCCGTGCGCGACGCACACTGCGGGTGTGATGCCGCGGTCACGCAGAGTCACATAGCGGTCCAGGAGGTCGTCGATCGACTCGAAGGTGTACGCCGAGTGGTGCAGCGCAGCGGTCAATGCACTCTTCTGCTCGAACGGCGCCGGCGGGTGGAGAAGTGCTACCCGGTGGTGCTCCTCGTCGTACGTCAGAAAGGACAACGTCTCGTCGCTGTACACGACATGCGCATCAAGGACGGCGCAGTACCAGTCACGCATCGCCTGCGGCTGTGCGGTCTGGAAGACGATGTGGGCGAACTTCGGCTTGGTCATGGTGGTTCTCCTTCTTGGGCGTTGGACGGGGCTGGTCTGTTCGAGCGATCGCTGCTGCGGTGTCTTATCCGACGAGGGCTTGGTAGACGAGCCTTCGAAGCGCGAGCCACGTCTCCACCGGGGGCGGCATGACCTGCATCATGAAGACCACGGTCAGTCGCTTCTCGGGATCGATCCAGAAGTTCGTGCCTGCGGCTCCTCCCCAGCCGTATTCGCCTCGACTCGACAGCGATCCGACGGCGACAGGATCGAGCAGGCAGGCGAATCCGAGCCCGAAACCTCGTCCAGCCAGGTGTGGCGCCGGACGAGCCGGCTGATGACTGAACGCAGAGATCGTGGCTCCGCCGGGGAGGTGGTTCGTCGCCATCAACTCGACCGTCCGGGGTGCGAGTAGGCGTTTGTGGCCGTACACGCCGCCCGCTGCGAGCATCTGCACGAAGCGGTAGTAGTCGAGCGCCGTCGACATCAGGCCGTGGCCCCCCGCTATGAGCGGCGGGGACTCACCAGGCGAGAGGCTCGGCGTGACCAACCGGTTCAGGGAACCGGTGAGGGGGTCGGTACGGTATGGAACAGCGAGCCGGTCCTCCGCGGGCATCCTGAACCCGGTGTCCCCCATGCCGAGAGGATCGAATATGCGCTCGCGCATGAAGTCGTCGAGCGATGAGCCTGTCACGACCTCGATGACACGCCCGAGCACATCCGTGGCATGGGAGTAGTTCCAGGCCGATCCGGGCTCGAAGAGCAGCGGGAGCGACGCAAGTCGATCGCAGAAGTCAGGCAGCGAGAACCGGTCCTCCTCACCGAGCGCGGGGATGCCAGCAGCTCGATAGGCGCTGTCGACCTCGCCATCGGCCGCTCCGGCCACCGTCATCCCTGCGGTGTGCGTCAGGAGGTGATGGATGCGGATCGGCTCGGTCGCCGGGGTGATCCGCATCCGGCTCCCGGATCCCCCGCGGTAGACCCGCGTGTGTGAGAAGGACGGTATGAACTTCGCCACCGGGTCGGAGAACGCGAAGCCGCCCTCCTCCCAGAGCATCATCGCCGCAACGGAAGTGACCGGCTTCGTCATCGAGTACAGCCGCCAGACAGTGTCGGCCTCCACCGGAAGCCCACGATCAGGATCCCTCATGCCACGAGTCGAGGCGTGCACCATGCGCCCTTCGCGAGCGACCATGATGATCGACCCGTGGTTGAGCCCCATCTCCACACAGCGGTCCAGGTACTCGTCGAGGCGACCGAGCCGCTGGACATCGAAGCCTGCCGACTCCGGGTCCTCGATGTGGGGGATGGCGGCCGCAGACGTGTTTGCTTGGGCGGGAACGAACCGCTCGCCCGCAGTCGCGGCCATCAGATGCTCACCGCGACGTTCGCTTGGCGGAAGTCGTCGAGCATCGCCTGAGCCGCCTCGTCGAGACACACCACCTCGATGGCGCCGCCCAGCGCGGGCGCGTCGAAGAACGCGAACCTGAAGTCGCCGACTCTGCCGCTCTGCACGACCGCCTCGGCTCCGCCCATCCCAGCCACGGCTGCGTCGAAGTCCGCAGTTCGCATCGCGATGTGGTGGATTCCGCCAGACGGGTGCGCCTTCAGGAAGTCCAGGTAGATGCTGGGCCCGACGACGGGCTGCATGATCTCGATCTGGAGTTCCCCCACGAAGGCGAGGCTCACAGCCTCGTATGCGTGCGGGGTGGGCTTGCCACGATAGGTGCGGTCGGCGATCCGGGTCTTCGGGATGGTCAACCACGGGCCGATGCCGAAGGCACCTTCGAGGTACGCCCGGGCTGCCTCGAGATCCGGCACGACGTAGCGCACCTGGAAGACCGCGGACTCGGCGGCCTGTCTCTGTGGGGTCACGCCACTCTCCTCAGGATTCTTGGTCCACCCGGCCTGGCGACCGGTGGTACTGCAGCAGCTCGACTGGAAGTCCGTCGGGATCGTGAAGGTAGAAGAAGCTGAGGCCCGCCCGAGGACCTTCGTACACATGTTGCGGGGGGTACCTGCACTCGATGCCCAGCGACTGAACCCGGGCGTAGGCTTGCTCGATGTCGTCCACCTCCAAGCACAGGTGACTCGTGCCAACGTCGGCAGCCGTCCGGTCGTACGGGCGTCCGGGCGGGTTGAGGTACTGGAAGAGTTCCAGCGCGCCGCGGTCGAAGAGTAGGGATGCGACGCGCATCTCCGCGCCCGGCACCCGGACGAGCTTGGACGGGCCTTCGCCTCCGAACTCGACGATGAACTCGACCTTGGCGCCGAACGCATCGCAATAGAACTGCACGCTGCGATCGAGGTCGCTCACGGTGAATCCATGGTGGTGGAGCCCTATCGTCGTCAAGCGAGGCAGCCCACTAGCTGGCGATGTTTCAGTCATTGACGCCACTCCCCCGGGTCCGCGCGAACAGCCTGCCGATGCCGGCCAGTCGGCTGCTCGGCGAGTTCTGGTATCTGGCCATGGCGACCGCGACGAGGAGCGCCACACCGTTGAACAGGTCTGGGATCCAGAGCGGAAGACCAGCCAGCTGGAGCCCCTTCACGCCCGTGGCGAGGACGTAGGAGGCAACGACGGTTCCCCACACGTTCATGCGGCCGTTCCGGAACTGTGTGGAACCGAAGAGCGCGGCGGAGATCGCAGGCAGTGCATAGCCCGGACCGATGGTGGGGTCTCCGGTGGCCAGCTGGGCGCTCTCGAGCAACCCGGCGAGGGCGGCGACGACAGCACATACCACGGTGCACAGCAGGATGATCCGCGACGTTCGTACGCCCGCGAGTCGAGCAGCATCGAGATCTGCGCCCGTGGCGTAGACGCGGCGACCGGTCGGCGTGCATTCCAGGACGTACCAGATGGCCAGCGCAACACCTGCGAGGACATAGACCGGCCACTGCAGGCCCAAGAACTGGCCGGTGCCGAGGGACGCGAACGAATGCGGCAGATTGACGATCTGCTGGCCGTCTGACACCCAGGAGATCATCGCGAGAAGCACCGAGCTCACACCCAGCGTCGCGATGAAGGACTGGATGCGCAGCCCGACGATGAGGAACCAGTTGCAGACCCCGACGACAGCTCCTGCCAACAGCGCCGTCGCCACAGCGACTGGGACGTTCGCATGCGCGCTTGCCAGGGCCCAGGCCGCCAAGATCGCGCCCAGCCCGACCTCGCTGCCGACGGCGAGGTCGAAGACACCCGCGGCCAACGACGGCACCAGACCCACAGCCACCAGGCAGGTCACCGCCTGACCCGAGAGCAATGCTCGCCATACTCCGGAGGAAAGGAAGGTGCTTGGCACCCACAGCGAAAAGGCTACGAACAACAGGACGAACAGGTACAGCGCGCTGATGTTCTGGAAGGACAACATCCGCCGAAGCTGCGCGCTCATTGTCGGCGGCTGCCATGGTGCAAAACCGCTGTCCGCGGGCTCTTCCGCCGAGAGTGCGCTCGTCATAATGATCTCCTCTACCGACGACGTCATTGAGCGGCCTCCATCCGAACGTCCACACAGGCAGACGACGAACCGTCGAAGCCCACTACCTCACCCGCGAGACCCGCTTGCGTCAGCGACTCACGGGACAGCTCGCTTCTCACCTCGCCCTGATCCAGCACCAGGACCCGATCGCAGAGGGCGACCAGCTCTTCGGCGTCCGACGAGCAGACCAGGACTCCGGCGCCCTGCCGCGCCGCCGCGATGATCAACTCATAGATCGCCGCCTTCGCTCCGACGTCCACGCCTTGTGTCGGCTCGTCGAGAAGTAGCACGCGCGGCTTGGTGCGCAGCCAGCGTGCGAGCAGAACCTTCTGTTGGTTGCCGCCGCTCAGCAGTTTTAGGGGGCGCTCAGGGTCCGGCGGCCGCAGAGCGACCGTTGCAGCCCACCGTTCGGTCTCGGCCCGTTCGGCTCTGCGGTCCAGTCGGCCCAAACGGCGGCGCAGCGGCGACATCATAGGTAGAGTCAGGTTCTCGCGGACGCTGAGGTCCATGACCCCGCCGCCGCGGCGGCGATCCGGGGGAAGGAACGCGAGGCCGTTTGCGATCGCGGCCCGGATGTCGTTCGGGGTCACTTCCGCATCTCCGATGAGCACGCGGCCCTTTGTGCGTCGGCGGGCGCCGAAGATCAGCGACGCCAGTTCCTCGCGACCGGATCCGAGGACGCCACTGACGCCCACGATCTCTCCGGCACGCAGCCGCATCGAAAGGTTGCGGACCCTTTGACCGGCCACCCCCTCGATGTTCATGATTGGCGCTCCGGCACCACTCACCGATCCGCGCTCCACCGCCTCAAGGGAGCGCCCGGCGATGAGCCCCACCAGGGCGTCGTAATCCAGGGTGTCGACCGACTGATCGGCGACGACCCGTCCATCGCGCAGCGCCACGACTCGGTCACTAAGCCCCAGGACTTCGTCGAGCCGGTGCGAGATCAAGACGACGCCCGCACCGGCCTCGGCGACCTTGCGCACAGACCGGAACAGGACTTCGACCTCATCGCCGTGGAACGCGGTCGTCGGCTCGTCCAGGACCAGGATGTTGTCGCCCCTGTCCCACCCATCCATGGCACGCGCGATCGCGATGATCGCGCGCTCGGCCGCCGAGAGGGTGCCGACCGGCACAGTGGGGTCGAAGACGCCTCCGAACCGGCCGATGAGCTGCGCGGCGCGATCACGTTCCGTCGTGCCGCGTGCGAACCAGGTCGGGCGCAGCGGAGACTTGCACAGTCCCATGTTCTCCACAGCTGACAGGACATCGATGATGCCGAGGTCCTGGTGGATGACATGCAACCGCCGGCGTCCCTGCGCCACTGGCTCGCCTGGGCCTCCGATCTGGATCAGCGCTCCCGGGTCGGGCTCGTATAGCCCTGCGAGGATCTTGGTGAGCGTCGACTTGCCCGAGCCGTTGTGGCCGACGACCGCCACGATCTCGCCACTGCGGACCTCAAGGTTCACATCGTCGAGCGCCTTGAGGCCAGGAAAGCTCTTCGAGAGGTGCCGCACCCGCAGCAGTACGGGGCGCTGCGGTCGGGGTGCTTGGGACACGAGCGGCTCCTCATGAGACAAGCGGCGCTTCGCTAGCCGCTGTGTGATGCCAGCCACGTTAGCAGCAATATGTGATAACGCAACACCAAATCTAGCATTGTTGTTATCACGTATCAGTGCTAACGTTTGATCGTTATCACCCGGCCCGCGCATGCGTTCTGCACGAGCGGGAAGAGACCGCGCCGCCAGCGGCACAGGAGAAGGAGACTCGAGATGGCAAAGGTGCCGCCAGTCGAAGAAGGCTTGAATCAACAGGGCTCGGACGCCACACCGGGCGGCGCCAGCGGCCCGGCGGCTCGCGTGGGACGCGCGGTCGCAGCGGGCACGCTTTCAGTCGGGCTCGCCCTCACACTCGCCGCCTGTGGAGCAGCCGGCTCAACCGGCGCCGCCACCAAAGGCACCGGTGCAAGCTCCGCGAAGGCGAACGTCGCAGCCGCCCGGGCAGTGATCGCGGACTACCTCGACCATCCAAGCCCCTTCCCGGCGGACGCGCCGCTGAGCAAACCTCTCCCGGCCGGGACCAAGATCGTCTACATCGCACCCAAGACGCCGACCAGCGCCGCCGGTGCCGAAGCCGCCGCAGCAGCCGCCAAGGTGCTCGGCGCGACGATCCAGGTGGTCAGTGCCGGCACGACTGCATCCGAGGCCCAGGCCGCAGCGGCCACCGTCCTCGCTATGAAGCCGGCAGCCGCGATCGTCGGAGGGATGCCCCTGTCCTACTTCGGTGACGGCCTCAAGAAGCTGGCGGCTGCCGGGATCAAGGTCCTCTCCAATGCCACAGCAGAGGACACTAAGCCGTTCGGGGTCACTTTCAACTATCGTGGCGCGGCCAGCTTCGCACTCGCAGGCCGCCTGATGGCCGACTGGGTCATCGTCAACAAGGGCGCATCGGCCAAGACCGTTTTCTACGGCATCCCTGCGATCGACTTCTCGACAGCGATGCAGACGGGATACGAGCAGGAGCTCCACAAGAACTGCACCAGCTGCTCGGTGCGCAGCGTCCAGATCAACGTCGCAACTCTGGGAACGACCGCGCCCCAGACTGTGGTCAGCGATCTGCAGTCACACCCCGACACGAACGTCGCGGTCTTCGTCACCGACGAGATCGCCGCCGGCCTCCCTGCCGCGCTGAGTTCGTCCGGCATCACGGGCATCACGACGATCGGATACGCCCCGAGTCCTCAACAGCTTGAGTACATCAAGGATGGTCAGATGACCGCCGGGCTCGGCCTTGATGTGCCCACCACGAACTGGACGATGATGGACGCGGTCGCACGACTGATCCTCGGTGACTCCCCTACGGATCTCGAGAACGCCGGATCCGCCCCGACGAAGTTCCTCACCAAGGAGAACCTGGCGTCTGCCGACGTCACGAAGGGCTGGGTCGCCTACCCCGACTACGCCGAAAGGTTCGCCAAGGTATGGCATCCGGCTCAGTAGGCGCGACGGCAGGACCACGGGTTCCACCGAATGAGGAGGCATCAGCGAAATGAAGCTGGCAGTGATCACAGGAAGCGTCCGGCCCGGGCGGATCGGGCCGGCATTCGCGGCATGGTTCGCAGACAGAGCGCGGGAGCAGGGTGCGTTCGATGTGGTGCAACTCGACCTGGCAGAGGTGGGCCTGCCGTTCCATGACGAGCCGCACCACCCCAAGACCGGCATCTACCTCCATGACCACACGCGCCGCTGGAGCGAGGCGATCGACGGCGCCGACGCATTCGTCATGGTCACACCCGAATACAACTACGGGTACGGCGCGGCGCTGAAGAACGCGATTGATTTCCTCCACAAGGAGTGGGCCGACAAGCCTGTCGGTTTCGTCGGGTACGGCGGGATCGGAGCTGGAACACGAGCCATCCAGCAGCTGAAGCAGGTCGTGACGACCCTGCGCATGGTGCCCGTGTTCGAGTCGGTCAACGTGCCGTTCGCGCCCGCTCAGCTCGACGAGGCGGGCGCCGTCAGACCCGACGAGGAGCGCGATGTAGCCGCGCGAGCGATGTTGGAGGAACTCTTACGCCTAGCGCGCAAACTCCGCAGCTGACAGGTTCCCAGCCCGCGCACGACAGTCAACTCGCCGCACTGGAGGTGCCGTGAAGACCATCGCTCTCGAAGAGCACATGTTCCCCCGCGACGTGCTCACGTCGAACGGCCTCGACCTGGGCGTGCGTGCCTCGCGCCGCGCCAACGAACTCGATGAAGTAGGCGAGGGTCGGATCGCGCTGATGGACGAGGCAAGCATCGACGTCCAAGTGCTCTCGACGCTTGGCAACATCGTGCAGGAGCTCGACCCTGACCGAGCGATCGCTGTCAGCCGTGAGCTCAACGACCGTATGGCCAGCGTCGTGTTGAGGTTCCCTGACCGGTTCAGGGGATTCGCGACCTTGCCCATGAGCGCCCCCAGGGCGGCCGCCGACGAGCTGCAGCGCGGCGTGGAAGAACTGGGCTTCGTCGGCGCGATGGTCCACGGCCAGACCAGGGGCGTCTTCCTCGATGACCCGTCGGTGCACCCGGTGCTTGCCACTGCCGAGCGGTTGGGCGTGCCCATATATCTGCACCCCGGGCTGCCCCCTGACACCGTCCGGCGAGCCTATTTCTCCGGACTCGAGCCGGAGGTGGCGGCCGGCCTCGCGGGTGCTGTGTGGGGCTGGCATGCGGAGTGCGGGATGCACGTTCTGCGGATGCTGGCATCGGGCGTGTTCGAGCGGCTTCCGAGCCTTCAGCTCATCGTCGGGCATATGGGCGAGGGCATCCCCTTCCACCTCGACCGCATCGAGACGATGCTCAAGCCGCTCGTCCCCGGTCATGTTCGAACGCCCGCGGAGACACTTCGAGCCCAGTTGCACATCACGACGTCGGGCTACAACACCCCTACCCCCCTGCTCTGCACCCTCATGGCGTTCGGTGCCGATCGAGTCCTTTTCTCGGTCGACCACCCGTTCGCCGACAGTCTCGCGGCAACAGCATTTCTCAGGGACGCACCGATCAGTGCGGACGACCGGGAGAAGCTCGCCCACCGAAACGCCGAGCGTCTGCTCGGCATCTGAGGAGATCAGATGAACCAACTACAAGGGCGGCACGTGCTGGTCACCGGAGGCGCCCAGGGCATCGGCGCCGCCATTGCAAGGAAGCTGGCGATGGAGGGCGCGCATGTCAGCATCGCCGACGTACAGCCAGCCGAGCGGACTGTCGAGGAGATCGCGGCTCTGGGCGGTTCCGCGTCCGCCAACTACTGCGACATCGCTTCGCCCGACTCCGTCGGAACCGTCATGTCGAGCGCCATCGCCGACCACGGCCCGATCCACGGGCTGGTGAACAACGCAGCGATGTTCTCGAGCTTGCGGCCACGGCCGTTCCCGGAGATCGACGCCGACGAATTCGACCGCGTCCTGCAGGTCAATGTCCGGGGTACGTTCGAGATGATCAAAGCCGTGGTTCCGAGCATGCGCGAGCGCGGCTACGGCAAGATCGTCAACGTCGGCTCGAGCTCGGTACTCAAGGGCTCAGCACTGCTCGCACACTACGTCGCGTCCAAGGGTGCCGTGCATGCGCTCACCCGCGCGCTCTCCCGCGAGCTCGGACCCGACGGCATCCGAATCAACTGCCTCGCGCCGGGTCTGACGCTGAGCGACGGCGTCCGCGACGCGGGCAATCTCTCGCAGGAGCGCATCTCCGCGGATGCCGCTACCCGGTCGCTGGCCAGGGAGCAGACACCCGACGATCTCGCCGGGGCCGCCACCTTCCTGCTCGCGGGTGAGAGCGACTTCATGACCGGCCAACTCGTCGTCGTGGATGGCGGCTCAATGCTCAACTGAGCGACCGCCGAACAGCCACACCCGCCCATTCCAGACCCTCATGCATGGAGATCCCTGTGACAACGACCCACACCCCGATGATCGACGCGCCGACGACCCATTTCATCGCCGGAGAGTGGACGGGAACGACGGCTACCTTTGACGACCTCAACCCGTACGACGGCCGTGCAATCGCGCACATCGCCGACGGCGGACACAACGAGGCGCAGCAGGCCGTTGACGCCGCCGCAGCAGCGTTTCCGGCGTGGGCAGCGATGGCACCCGGAGCGCGTCAGGAGTTGTTCCTGCGTGCCGCCGAGATCATCGAGCGGCGTCGCGCGGAGACCGTCCGCATCCTTGCGATCGAGACGGGGTGCAGCGCGACCTTCGCCAACTTCCAGGTGTCGTGGTCGTCCAGCTTGATGCGGCAGGCCGCGAACTGGGGATACCTCCCGCAGGGCGACGTCCTGCGAAGTGACGTCCCCGGCCGTTTCGCGATGGCCGTACGCAAACCACTTGGGGTGGTGGCGGGCTTCACGCCGTGGAACGGTGCGTTCAACCTCGCGTGGCGCACCTTCGCACTGCCGATGGCGTTCGGCAACACCGTGGTCGTCAAACCCTCCGAGGAAGCCCCCATCTCAGCAGGGCTGTTGCATGCCGAGATCCTCCGGGAAGCCGGCTTCCCGGAAGGCACCCTGAACGTGGTCACTCACGCGCCGGGCGGCGCAGCAGCGATCGCCGAGGTGTTCTTCACGAGCCGCACCGTACGCTGCATCAACTTCACCGGCTCGGACAGAACCGGCCGGGTGCTCGCCGAGCGCGCCGGCCGCGCACTCAAGCCGATCGTCCTCGAGCTGGGCGGCTACAACCCGCTGATCGTGCTCGCCGACGCACAACTCGACAACGCCGTCGACGCGGCGACCTTCGGCGCCTTCATCCACCAAGGCCAAGTGTGCATGTGCACGCGTAAAATCTACGTCGAGCGTACGGTGTACGACGAATTCATCGAGCGGTTCGCACGCCGCGCCGAGGCGCTGCCAGCGGGTGATCCCCTCGACCCCACAACCCTCATCGGCCCGCTGATCAACGAGAAGGCTCTCGCGCAGGTCGAGCAACGAGTACGTGACGCGGTCGACCGAGGCGCGAGGCTGGTGACCGGCGGAGCCAGAGAAGGCAACGTCTACCTTCCGACCATCCTCGCCGATGTACCGCAGAGCGACCCGGTGGCCAACGGCTGCGAGGAGACGTTCGGGCCGGTCGTAGTGGTCGAGGCGGTCGACGACGCGGAAGAGGCGCTGGTCAGGGCGCAGGACACGCCCTATGGACTCAGCGCCGCGATCATGACCGGAGACCAGCGCCGCGGCCTCGACATGGCCCAGCGATTCGACACGGGCATCATCCACGTCAACAGCGCCACCATGGCTGGCGAGCCGTCGCTGCCGAACGGTGGTGTGAAGGACAGCGGGTGGGGACGGTCGGGGCACTACGCGATCGAGGACTTCACCGAGATCCGGCTCATGACACTGACCAGCGATGCCGGTCATTACCCGTTCTGACCTTCTGAGTGCGACATGACTCCCGTCACGAGTTCCCCTCGACCTGTCGATGAGGCCA
>Ga0164242_10003631_pt1 | contig 17518 bp, 20 predicted proteins | sample OricomgcompostMG_FD_108783 | JGI IMG/M metagenome (GOLD analysis project Ga0164242, IMG submission 108783) | Miracle-Growth compost microbial communities from Emeryville, California, USA - Original compost - Miracle growth compost (MG) ...
CCCACAACCGCCCCGGACCCGTCCCCGCGCACGGACGCGCCACGGCAGGGGCACACACGAGCGGCCACGCCTCCGGGACGGGCACACGGCCGCCACCCACCACCGAACGCCCCGCGCACACCGAGCCGGGGCCTGCGGCATGTTCAGCCCAGCGTCGCCGCGAACTTCCCCGCCTGCGCGTCCGCCGCCGAGACCGTGACCTTCCCCCGGTGCGTGATCTCCACCGAGTAGAACCGCGACCCCGACGGCACACCGGGCACCGTCACCGGGAAGCTGCACACGCTGTTGTCGGTCGGCGATTTCGGCCGGCCAGTCCCCAGCAATCCGGTAGCCACCACCGACCCGTTCGCGTCGTACACCGTCACCGCTGCACCCGGCACGATGTCGTCGTATCCGCCGTACCCCGTGCAGTCCTCCGACGTGGGCCCGCTCGCGGTCGCCCCACCCACCAGCCGCAGGCTCCCCCGAAGCGCGAACGACTTCGCCGAATGCGACCCCGACCCCGAACTGGTCACCGCCCACGCGATCCCACCGCCGGCCAGCACCCCGATCACGATGCCCAGCGCAACCAGCCGCCACCGCGGCCCACCCACACGCCCACCAGGGCTCGGCGGAACAGCAGCAACAGGCGGAAGCACGGCACCCACAGACGATTCGTCAGACATGCGGGCAGCATCCCAGCCCACACAGATCGTCCACACGGCCGTACCCGAACCGTGACCCGGAGGCGCCCATGCCGAAGTCCGCCTGGCGCGTCTGCTCCGAGCCCGGCTGCCCCGAATACACGCAGAGCAGCCGCTGCACCGAACACCAGCGAGCCGCCGAACACCGCCGCGGCACCGCACGGCAACGCGGCTACGGCCGCGAACACGAGCGCCGCTTCCGGCCCGGCGTACTCGGCCGCGACCCGGTGTGCACCTGCCCCGGCTGCACCAGCTGCCAGCCCGGCGCAGGCCGGCCATGCGCAGCTGCCAGCGTCCACGCCGACCACTGGCCCATGAGCCGCCGCGAACTCGTCGCCGCACGCCTCGACCCCGACGACCCGCAGCACGGGCGCGGACTCTGCCAGCCCTGCCACAGCCGATCGACCGCCAGCGAGCAGCCAGGAGGCTGGAACCAGTGACCAAACTCGACTCTTACGACCTCCGCGCGCTCGCTGACGCCCTCGACGGGCTCAAGGAGACCACCCGCACCACGCACGTGGTCTTCGGCGGCTACAGCACCGACTCCCTGACCTTCAAGGACATGGTGATCACGGTGTGCTGGGAGCCAACGAAGGGGAGTGCCGACGATCTGCCGGAGGGCCGGTACGTCGTGGAATTCGAGGGATGACTACAGCCCGTAGCCGAACCCCCGGGGGATACCCCCTTGAGCCGTCATCGCCCGGACCGCCGGGGAGGCACATAAAGATCTGTACGGGTCTGGGTGGCCCCAGAGGCTGATCCAGAGCCCCATTTGCTCACACACCGTAACTGCGCTCGGCTGCAACGGCCGGGGCGCCCGACGTGCCGCAACGGCACCGTGGGGGTGATCGGCATGGCCGGTATGGGGCCTGCCCCGAAGCCAGGAGGGGCCCGGCGGCGCAACGCTGCCGTGGCGATGGTCGAACTGCCCGCCGACGGGCGCCAGGGACCGGCGCCGGCGTGGCCGCTGCTGCCCGACATCGTGCTGTCCACCCGGCGCGACACCGCGCAGCGGAAGGCGGACGACCTGGAGCTGTCCCTGCAAGAGCCGGAGCTGACCGCCCGCCAACGTGCCACGCTGACGCGGAAGCTCGACGCGGCCCGTGAGGAGGCCACCGTCCTGACCGCGCAGCTCGCCGCGCAGGAACGCGTCGAGGGCGAGCTGTGGGCGGATCTGTGGGCGCTGCCGCAGGCCCAGGAGTGGGAGCGGCAGAAGTGGGTCCGCGAGGTCGCCCAGTACGTGCGCTGGAAGGCCAGGGCCGAGCAGGGCGATCTGGACGCGGCGAAGGAAGCGCGTCAGCTCGGTGATCGCCTCGGGTTGTCGCCGCTGGCGTTGCTGCGGCTGCGCTGGAAGGTCGTGGACGCCATCGCGACGGCCGAGCGTCAGCTGGTGAAGCGGCGGACGTCTGGGCGCCGGCCGGATGATCCGCGGGCGACGCTGCACGTGGTGGAGTGACGCTGTGGGCGTGCTGATGGTCCCGGCGCCGGATGCGGAGCCGTGGCCGACGCTCGGCCCGCTCGTGTGCGAGTTCCTGGAGGAGCGGGCGGTTCACGGCCCGGGGCCGCTGCGCGGGAAGCCCTACGTCCTCGATCCGGAAAAGCGGGCGCTGATTTACCGCTGGTACGAGGTGTACCCGCAGGGTCACCCGCGGGCGGGGAAGCGCAGGTTCAAGCGGGTCGGTCTGTCGGTGCGGAAGGGCACCGCGAAGACCGAGCTGGCGGCCGCAGTGGCGTTCGCCGAGCTGCACCCGGAAGGCCCGGTGCGCTGCGACGGGTTCGACGCGGACGGCGATCCGGTCGGCGTCGCGGTGTCGGACCCGTACATCCCGATGGTGGCGTACACCGAGGAGCAGACCGAGGAGCTGGCCTACGGCGCCCTGTACGTGATGGTGACCGAGGGCCCGGACGTGGACTTGTTCGACCCGGGCCTGGACCGGATCACGCGCTGGGGTGGCTCGGGGAAAGCGACGGCGCTCGCGGCCGCGCCCGACGCCCGCGATGGCGGCCGCACGACGTTCCAGCACTTCGATGAGACGCACCGGTTCGTGCTGCCGCGGCTGCGGGAGGCGCACCAGACGATGATCGGGAACATCCCGAAGCTGATGGCGTTCGACCCGTGGTCGCTGGAGACGACAACCACCTACACGCCCGGCGAAGGGTCGGTGGCGCAGGGCACACACGAGTACGCGGAGCTGGTCCACGCCGGCAAGTCGAAGGCGAAGGACTTCTTCTTCTTCCACCGCGAGGCCGCTCCGAAGGCGGACGAGGACCTGGGCGATGACGAGCAGATCCGGGCGGCCGTGCGGGAGGCGAGTGGGCCGAGCATCGCGGCGTGGCCCGATTTCGAGGGCCAGGTCGACGCGATCGTCAGCCTCTACAACGCGCCGGATACGGACCGGTCGTACTGGGAGCGCGTGTGGCTCAACAGGAGGGTGCAGGCCGGGCGGCAGGCGTTCGACGTAGCCCGCTGGACGGAGTTGGCCCGGCCAGACCAGGCGCTGCCGGCAAAGGGGGCCCGGATCACGGTCGGGTTCGACGGCGCCCAGTTCCACGATGCCACGGCGCTGGTCGCAACCGACCTGGCGACGGGCTTCCAGTGGCCGCTGGGGGTGTGGGAGTGCCCGCCGGGGGCGGCCGACGAGGGTGGCCCGGGCTGGGAGTGCCCCGAGGACGAGGTCGACGCCACGCTGGTCGAGGCGTTCGACAGGTGGTCGGTGGTGCGCGTCTACGCCGATCCGCCGTACTGGGAGAGCATCATCTCCCGGTGGAAGGGCCGTTGGGGCGACAAGCGGGTCACCGAGTGGTGGACGAACCGCCACAAGATCATGGCCTACAGCCTGCGGGCGTACAGGGGCGCGATGCAGTCGGGGGAGCTGACGCACTCAGGCGATGAGGTGTACGCCCGGCACGTGGGCAACGCCCGGAAGAAGAAGCTGGCCATGGTCGATGACCAGGGGCAGCCGCTGTGGGTGATCGAGAAGGAACGGCCCCAGTCGCCGTTGAAGATCGACACCGCGATGGCCGGGTGTCTGTCGTGGGAGGCCCGGCAGGACGCGATCGCGGCCGGCCTGAACAAGCCGAAACGCTCTGGGCGAATGGTGGTGATGCGCTGATGGCACCGCAGACCCCGGACGACTGGCTGCTGTATCTGTCCCGCGTGCACGAGGCGTCGCGGGCGCGGCTGGAGGAGCTGAACCGCTTCTACGAGGGCGGTCAGCCGCTGGCGTACCTGCACCCGGATCTGCTGGCGGAGTTGGGCGAGCAGTTGCGGCAGGTGGTCATCAACTGGCCGCGGCTGGTGGTCGACTCGCTGGAGGAGCGCCTGGACGTCGAGGGGTTCCGGTTCGCGGTGCCCGGGTCGACTGCGGACGAGGCGGACGCCGACCAGTCCACCTCGGATGAGCTGTGGCGCGTGTGGCAGGCCAACGGGATGGACGAGGCCGGGCAGCAGGCGCACGTGGATGCGATGGTGATGGGCCGCGCGTTCATGATCGTCGGGTCGCGGCCGGGGGACGCGTCTACTCCGCTGATCACGGCGGAGTCGCCGTTGCAGGTGCAGGCAGACTGGGACCCGCAGACGCGCACGGTGCGGGCGGCGTTGAAGCGCTGGCACGAGTACGACCCGCTGACCGGCGCGGTGCTCGATCAGCACGCCACGCTGTACCTGCCGGACCGCACGGTCTGGTACGACCAGGTCGGCGCGGCCGCGTGGACGCAGACTGAGCAGGACGTGCACAGCCTCGGTGTCGTGCCGGTGGTGCCGCTGGTCAACCGGCCCCGCCTGCTGGTGCCGCAGGGCCGATCGGAGCTGACGGACGTGATCCCGCTGTCCGACGCGGCGTGCAAGATCGCCACCGACATGATGGTGTCGGCGGAGTATCACGCGATGCCGCGCCGGGTGGCGTTTGGGTTCGACGAGGACGACTTCACCGACGAGAACGGCAACCAGGTCAGCATGTGGTCGCGGCTGGCGGGCCGGATCTGGGCCACGGCGAAGAACCGTAAGAGCGGTGACGACGGCGACGGCGCTGACGTGATCCAGTTCCCCGAGGCCGACCTCACGAACTTCCACGACACCCTGAACGCGCTCGCACGGTTGGTCGCGTCGCTGTCCGGTCTGCCGCCTCACTTCCTCGGCCTGGCCACCGACAACCCGCCGTCGGCGGACTCGATCCGAGCGAGCGAGATCCGGCTGATCAAGCGAGCCGAGCGGCACCAGAGGGCTTTCGGCGGCGGCCATGAGGCAGTGAACCGGCTCGTGCTACGGCTGATCACCGGCACCTGGGACCCGCGGGCTCTGTCTCTGGAGACGCAGTGGCGGGACCCGTCGACGCCGACCCGGGCGCAGCAGGCGGACGCCACGGTGAAATTGGTGCAGGCCGGGATCATCCCGATCGAGCAGGCCCGCGAGGACATGCAGTACACGGCGGTGCAGCGGGAGCGGATGCGGCAGATGGACGAGGACGCCCTGACACGCGCCTCGGTCGCCGACCTGCAAGCGCTCACCACCGCGTTCCCGCCGGCGCCTGAGCCGGTCCGGTGACAGCCCCGGCGATCCCGGAGCAGGACCACGCGCAACTGGTCGCCGCCTACGGCGCCGCGCAGCGCCGTGCGGTGCTGGCCGCGGAGCGGCAGGCGGCGCGCTGGTGGGCGGCTCTGGACACCGGGGACCTGTCCGGCTCGTACCTGCAGCGGGTGGGTCCGGCGCTGGTGCGGCTGCTGACCGCGGCGCAGCTGCTGGCGGCGGGCCCGGCGCAGGCATATGTGGACGGGATGGTTCGGGCGGACGGCCTGGAGGCGCAGTACGACCAGGGCGCGTCCCGGGTCGCGGCCCGGGCGTTGACGGGTGTGGCTGCTGACGGCCGGCCGCTGGACAGCCTGCTGTACATGCCGGTGATCCGGACCAAGACGCTGCTCGGCTCTGGGGTGACGCTGCCGGAGGCCATGGCGGCCGGGCAGATGTCGTTGCAGCGCATCGTCGCCTCGGAGGTCGCCGACGCGGGCAGTGGGGCGTTCGGGGTGGCGGTTGCGGCGAACCGGACGACGACCGGGTACATCAGGATGGTCCGGGCCGGGGCGTGCTCGAGGTGTGCCATCCTCGCCGGCCGCTGGTACCGCTGGAACGCCGATTTCCTGAGGCACAAGCGGTGCGAGTGCTACGGCGTGCCGGCCACGTCGGCGCGGCCCGGCCGCACTACCGATCCGATGTCGTTCTTCCACAGCCTGTCCCGCTCGGAGCAGGACCGCCGGTTCACCGTCGGCGGCGCGCAGGCGATCCGGGACGGCGCGGACATCTACCAGGTAGTGAACGCCTCCCGGTCAGTGACGACGCTGGACGCCTACGGGCAGAAGGTCGTGGCCACGCTGGAGGGCACCACGAAGCGCGGCTCGTTCTACCGGCAGGTGCTCCGCGAGACCGAGCAGCGCACCGGCCAGAGTTTCGCGCGAGGCGCCTACGACCTGGAACGCGGCCTGCCGCAGTTCCGGCTCCGCACGCCCCGGCTGATGCCGGGCGAGATCTACCGACTCGCCGAGTCCCGGGACGACGTGATCCGTCTCCTGCGCCGGTTCGGCTACCTGACCTGACCTGGGCGCAACGCCCGGGTCCCGACTCCTGCAACGGGAGCAACCGATGAGCACACCCCCCAACCCGTCTACGGATCCAGCGTCAACGCCTCCGGCCGGAGGCACGCCGCCGGCAGATCCGCCGATGGACCCCGCGACCCCGCCGGCGCCTGCAACGGGCGATGGTGACCCGGCGCTCGGGCCCGCGGGCGAGAAGGCCCTCGTCGAGTGGAAGAAGCGCGCCAAGGACGCCGAGCAGCTCGCGAAGGACCAGGCCGCGCAGCTCAAGGCGTTCGAGGACGCCAAGAAGACGGAGGCCGAGAAGCTGCAAGACCGGGCGAAGGATGCCGAGGACCGCGCCGCTGCGGCAACCAGGCTCGCCGTCTCGGCGAAGGTCGAGGCCCTCGCCGCGGGACGGTTCGCGGACCCGCAGGACGCCGTGGACGCCCTGGCGGCCGGCACCTTCACCACCGAGCAGGGCGGCATCGACACCGACGCGATCAAGACGGCGCTGGACGATCTGCTGACCCGCAAGCCGCACTGGGCGGCCGGCGCGGGCGGCCCGAGCGTGCCGAAGCCGGATCCGTCGCAGGGTGCCCGGCCCGGCGGCACGCCGACTCTCGCGCAGCAGATCGCCGAGGCCGAGTCCAAGGGCGATGTGCGGCGCGCGATCGCGCTCAAGTCGCAGCAGCTCCGCGAGACCAGCAAGTAGCGCGCGCCGGCGGTCGCCGGGCGCCGACCCGACAACGTAAGGAGGCCGCCCGATGGCAGCCGTCACAGGTCAGGGCACGACCTACAACCTGCCCAACTACCACGGACAGCTCTACCAGGTCACGCCGACCGAGACGCCGTTCCTGTCCGCGATCGGCGGCCTGACCGGCGGCCGGCGTACCAAGAGCGTCGAGTTCGAGTGGCAGACCATGGACCGCCGCAGCTCCAGCGCTGGCAACGTCGCGCTGGAGGGCGCCCCGGCCCCGGATGGTGTGGCCCGGTCCCGGGCGAACGTCTCCAACATCGTGGAGATCCACCAGTCCGCGGTCGAGGTGTCCTACACCCGGCAGGCCGCCACATCGCAGTACAACGGCATCAACATCGGGCAGGACGACAACCCGGTCACCGACGAGCTGACCACGCAGATCATGGCCGAGCTGGAGGCCATGGCCGTCGACATCGAGATGTCGTTCCTGTCCGGCGTCTACAACAAGCCGGCCGACAACACCGCGATGCGCAAGACGCGCGGCATCCTGACCGCGATCACGACCAACGTGAATGCCAACGGCGGGACCGCCCGGGCGATCAGCAAGGACATCATCGACGCGACGCTGGCGACGATGTTCGGCAACGGCGCGAAGCTCACCCAGGACACCACCGTCCTGATGTGCGGCCCCGGACAGCGTGTGGCGGTCACCAACGCCTACGCCACGCCCACCCTCAACCAGCCCACGATGAGCCGGACCGTCGGCGGTGTCGCCGTGGACACCCTGGTCACCGATTTCGGGACGTTCGGGCTGATGACCGACCGGTGGATGCCGGACGGCGAGATTGCGATCCTGGACCTGTCGGTGTGCGCCCCGGTGTGGCTGGAGATCCCCTCCAAGGGCCTGCTGTTCGCCGAGCCGATCGCCAAGACCGGCGCCTCGGAGAAATGGCAGCTGTACGGGGAGGTCGGTCTGGAGTATGGGCCGGAGAACTACCACGGCCTGATCAAGGACCTGACCTGATGGCGGCCGCGAGCACCAAGGCGGTGCGGTTCGTCAGCAAGTACGCCGGCCTCGTCCTCCAGGACGCCGAGGGCGTGTGGGCCAAGTTCGAGCGCGGGGTGCTGGAGACGGCTGACGCCGAGCTCATCAAGCGGCTGCGCGCCCTCGACAGCGACGCGTCTGGGGTCAGCGAGGCCTCGGACGCCCCCGCCGGCGACGAAGGCAAGTAGGAGGGGCCGTGGCCGATTTCGCCACTGTGGACGACCTGGCGGCCCGGCTGCTCGGCCGCGACCTCACCGAAGACGAGCGGGCGAAGGTCCCGAACCTGATCGCCGACGCGTCGGCGATCATGCGGGAGCAGGTGCCCGACATCGACGCGCGGCAGCCGGCCACGGCCACGGGCGTGTGCTGCGCGATGGTGCTCCGCGTCGTCCTCAACCCCGAGGGCAAGCGGCAGCAGAGCGTGGACGACTACTCGTACACCACCGACTCGGCCCGCAGCTCCGGCGAGCTGTACCTGACCGCACAGGAGCTCGCGCAGCTCCAGCCGGCGGTGGGCGGCCGAGCGTTCAGCATCGTGCCCGGGTGCTCGTGACCGCCGCGGATACCGCCGCGGCCGGGCGGGCGGCGGCCGAGCAGCAGATGACCGACAGCTGCCGGATCGAGCGGACGGGCCCGGTGGCCACCTCGGAGGACGGCACGGACACCACCCCCACGGTGGTGCTGTACGAGGGGCCGTGCCGTCTCAAGCCGGCGGGCACGGCCGCGGTCATTCCGAGCGCCACGGCGCCGGCGGAGACGTGGCAGTACAAGCTGTCGATCCCCTACGCGCAGGGCGCCGGCGTGCGGTCGGACGACCGGGTGACCATCACCGCGAGCCAAGATCCCACCGCGGTCGGGCTCCGGCTTCAGGTCAGGAACTTGGACCGCGGGACGCACATCACGGCCCGCCGCATGTGGTGCACGGAGGTGAGCCGGTGAGCAGCGGATTCGTCGTCATCGGCCTGGACACCCTGGTGGACGACCTGGCCGGATCGGTGAAGAAGGTCCGGAAGAACGCCCGGACCGCCACAGCCGTCACAGCGCGGAAGGTGCAGTTGGATGCCCGCCGGTACGTCCGCGGCTTCCGGCATCTGCCGCAGTACCCCGCCTCGATCACCTACTCCGTGCGGTTGACGGAGATCGGTGTTGAAGCGGAGATCGGGCCGGACAAGGACCGCGCGCAGGGGCCGCTTGGCAACCTGATCGAGTACGGCAGCATCAACAACCCGCCGACACCGCACCTGGGCCCGGCGCTGGAAGCGAACGCTGATGATCTGGCGGTCGGGATGGCGATCGCGCTCCGGCAGGCCCTGCCGTGAACGCCGTCGACCGCCTGGTCGACGCCCTGACCGCCGCGGGGCTCGCGGTCGGGGACGGCGAACCCCGCAACGCCGACGGGGCACTGACGGGCCGGTACGTGGTCGTGCGGCCCCGGGGCGAAATCCGCGGCGACGGCACCGCCGCAGACCCGAACGCGGACCGCTCCCCGGAGATCCAGATCACTGCGGCCGGCCCCTCGCGGCGCGCCGCGGACCAGGTGGCCGAGCAGGCCCGGACGGTCGCTCTCGGCCCGCTGGTACCGCCTGACGGGTCGGTGTGGCAGCAGGCCGCGGAGTACGTGACCGGCACCGGCACGACGCCTGAGGCGACCGTCGACCCCACCGCGCCCGAGGCGCCGACCTGGTTCCGGGTCGACGTCTACCGCTACTTCCTCACCCCGGCCTGACCCCGGGCCGGCCGACCCCTGGAGGCCTCGTGTCCTCACCGCCCGAGCACGCCCCGACCGACCGGGTCCTCATGGTCAACCCGGAGCTGCCCTACGTCACGCCGCAGAGCGTGACCTGGCGCCAGTTCGAGCTGATCTGGCAGCCCCGCGGCTGGGCCCTCTACACCCCGCCCGCCGACGCTGCCGCCTCCACCACCACCGACACCGCCGCGCCCGACGGGCCGGCCGATACCTCTCAGGAGAACTGACCCATGGCCAGGTACGGCACAACAGGCAACATCAGCGTCAGGTACGTGCCGACGATCGCGGACATCTCCGCGCCGACGGTCGCGGAGATCACCGCCGGCGTGAACCTCAGCCACCACATGACCCGCGACGGGCTGAAGACGCCGTTCACGGGCAACACCATCGACGCATCGGACGCCGGATCGCAGTTCAACTCCACCGCGCCGGGCACCTACGGTGGCGACGCCCTGGAGTACACCGGCCACCGCGACTCGAAGGCCGCGACGGACCTGGCCTGGACGACCCTGGAGTTCGGCGTCACGGGGTTCCTGGTCGTGGCCCGCGCCGGGTTCGCCCAGGGCGCCGACACGGGCCTCGGCACGCCCGACGGGGCCCCGACTGTCGGCGACCGGTGCGAGGTGTACCCGATCAGCGTGATCAGCCGGGCGCCGGCGGACACGGCCGACAACCAGACCAGCCAGTTCACGGCGCAGGCCGCGATCACCGGCGAGCCGGCGCAGGACGCCGTCGTCGCGGCGGGGAGCTGACGCACGTGACCCAGGATGTGCCGGCCACCTTCACGGCCGGACCCAAGTCCACGCCCGCGCCCGCGCCCGCTGTGCAGCCGGTGAGGCTGTCCGAGGTGCGCGCCAGGGTCCAGCGGCCGCGCGTCGTGGTGCCGATGCACCTCGACGCCGAGCTGGCTGTCGAGATCGAGGCCGCCCGGGAGGCCCTGAACCGGGCGATCGCCTACGACGAGACCAGCAACGAGGCGGACACCGCGCCGACGTTCGCCCGGCACCTGCGGGAGCTGGAGGACGCGGCCGAGGACAGCCGAGTGCAGTTCGTTCTCCAGGCCATCCCGCACCGGGCCTACCAGCGGCTCGTCGGGGAGTATCCGCCGACCGACGAGCAACGCAAGGAGGCCGTGGACGCCGGCGGCGAGGTGCCCCCGTTCGATGCGGACGCGTTCGCGCCGGCGCTCGTCGCAGCGCAGCTGGTCTCACCGGAGATCGACTCGGCCGAGGAGTTCCGTGGGTTCTGGGACGAGCTGTCGGACGGGCAGTTGCAGCAGCTGTGGCAGAGTGCCCTCGCGGTCCAGCTCGGGGTGACTGACCCGGGCCCAAAATCCGCGACCGCATCCGAAATTCTCCAGCGCTCCGGGACCATCTGAACTACTGCGCGCCGCGCGGTATCCCGTACAGCGAGTTCATGGGCCGGGTGCCGGGGCCTGGTGAGCCGCGGTGGACCGAGGAGGACACCGCGCTCGCGGTGGAGTGGCAGCGGCTGCGAGATGAGACCTGCTCGGGCTGCGGACAGCCCCTCTCGGAGGGCCTGGACGAAGCCTCGGAGTGGCATCTGCACAAGCTCCAGTGCTTCGCCTGTGAGGTGAAGGAGCGTGCCGAGCAGGCGGTGGAGAAGCCCATCCCAGGCCGCAAATTGAGCGTGTCCTACGCCGGACGGCGGCCCGTATTGCCCGACTGACAGCAGCACGGCGTGTAGGGGGTGGTCGGGATGGCGGACCGTACCGTGCGTGTGCGGCTCCAGGCGGATCTGGGGACGTACACCTCGCAGATGACGCGGGCGACCACGTCCACGGCTCGGTTCGGGGAGACGGCTACGGCGGCGGCCCGCGGCGTGCGGGTGCTGGGCGTGGACGCGGATGCCGCCGCGGGCGGCCTGACTGCGGCTGGCGCGGGGGCGCGTGGGGGCGCCTCCGGGCTGCGCGCGGCCGAGGTGGCCGCCGCGTCGTCCGGCCGGGCCATGGCCGCGGCCGGCGCGGAGGCTCGTGGCGCGTTCGCTACGATCCGCGGCGGAGCCGCTTCCGCTCTCGCCCCCGTCAAGAGCCTCGGCTTGCTGCTGGCCGGCGGTTCGATCATCTACGGCCTGCACCGCATCATCGAGCAGGGCAACGACTACACCGACTCGATGAACAAGTTCCTGGAGGTCACACGGGCCTCCGGGGCGCAGATGTCCGCCGCCGGGCGGGATGCTCAGTCCCTCGGCGCGGACATGCGGCTCCCCAGCGCGAACGCGGCCGAGGCCGCCGACGCGATGGTCGACCTGGCCAAGGCCGGCCTGGGCGCGCAGGACGCCATCCGCGCGGCCCGCGGCACGATCCAGCTCGCCGCCGCCGCTCGAACTGACGTCGCGACCGCGGCGCAGATCGAGGGCGACATCATGGACCAGTTCGCCCTCAAGTCCACGCAGGCGTCCCATGTCGCCGACGTGCTGGCGAACACCTCCAACGCGGCCAGCGGCCAGCTGATCGACTTGTACTACGCCATGAAGTACGTGGGCCCCACGGCTCACTCGCTGGGCGTGAGCGTGGACGACGCGGCCACCGCGATCGGTCTGCTCGGCAAGTCCGGCATCATCGGCGAAACGGCCGGCACCGCGCTGCGCAGCGCCCTGGTCAACGTCGCCAAGGCCACCCCGCAGATGAAGAAGGGGCTCAAAGAGCTCGGCATCGAGGCGTTCGACTCCCAGGGCCAATTCAAGGGCCTGGAGTACATGATCACGGCCCTGCACGATGCGCAGGAACGTCTCACTCAGCAGCAGTTCACCTCCGCGGCCGCGATGGCGTTCGGCAAGCCGGCCCTCAGCGCGATGACGGCCCTGGCGCACCAGGGCGGCACCGCGTTCGAGCAGTTCGGGCAGCAGGTGTCCCGGGTCGGCGGCGCGGCCTCGATCGCCGCAGCAGAGTCCAAGGGGCTGGGCGGCGCGATGCGCGGCCTCGGCAAGCAGCTGTCCAGCACCTTTCTCCAGGTGTACCTGGGCATCTCCCCGGTGCTGGAGCACATCACCCGGGACATGACCGACTCGGTCAGCGACGCCATCCCCTACGTCAAACGCGGCATCAAGACCGCCGGCGACCTGTGGACGCTGTACGGGCCGACCGTCGAGGCCCACCTACGCGCGGCCGAGGCCGGCATCGGCCAGACCGTGGCCGGGATCGCCTCGCCCCTGCACCACCTGCTCGCGCAGGCCGCTGTCACCGATGCCGGGCTCGCCGTCACGGGCGTGAAGGCCGTCGACAAGACCCTGCGCAACGCCGGCAGCGCCGCGCAGCCGCTGGAGAGTGGCTTCCAGGCACTCGCCTCGTCGGTCGGGTCGTCGTCGGGCGCGCTCGGCGTGCTCTCGGGGCGGCTCCAGGTCGTGACCGGGTGGGCTGGCGACGCCAGCGGTGTACTGCGGCCGATCGCGATCGTGGTCGGGGACCTGGCGAAGGCTTTCGCCGGGCTGCCGGGCCCGATCCAGCTGAGCGTGCTGTCGATGCTGGCGCTCAAGCCGTTCCGGTCGCAGATCACCAGCATGCAGAACGCCGTCGTAGGCTTCGGCCGCCGCGGCGTCGAGGCGTTTCGCGGTATCGGCGACGCCAGCCTCTACCAGCGGGTGCAGGCCGCCAACGCCGGCGTGACCCTGTCCCGGTTCGGCGGCATCATGGCCGAGCTGGAGACGCGGTCGCGCACCATCTCCGCGATGGGCAACAGCTTCCGGTCGACCTCGGCGAGCATCCAAGCCGCGGGCGGCCGCCTCGTCGGCTTCCGGGCCGCGGCGGGTGGCGCTGCAACAGCGCTCGGTACCGGCGCCAGGGCGGGCCTGCTCGGCGCCGGCAAGGGCCTCGTGAACTTCCTGGGCGGCCCGTGGGGGGTGGCGTTCGGCGCGGCCATGGTCGGCCTGGATCTGTGGGCGAAGCACCAGCAGAAGGCCGCCGAGATCACCGCGCAGACGCAGCAGCGCGTCTCGCAGCTGACGGATGCCCTCAAGCAGTCAAACGGCGTGTTCGACGACAACGTCCGCGAGATCGCCGCGCAGAACCTCGCCCAGCAGAAGGCGGGCAAGAGCCAGCAGACGTTGCTTGAGCTGGCCCGCCAGGCGAAGGTGCCGCTCACCCAGCTCGTGGACGCGTACACCGGTCAGGGAGCGTCTCTGGCCGACCTGCGCAAGCATTTGGACGCGGTCGCCGACGCGCAGTCCACCACGTGGGACAAGCCCGGCACCGGCGCGACGTACACGGTCTACAGCAAGCAGGGCCAGGCGGCACACGACCTGTCCAACGCGCTGAAGGGCATGTCGGGGGACTACAAGAAGGCGGTCCAGGATGCGAAGGACTACCAGCAGGCCGTAGCGGAGGGCCAGGACCCGACGTCCCGGCTGTCGCAGGCGATCGACGTCCTCGCCGACTCCTCCCAGGATGCGGCGACGAAGGCGAGCGCGCTGCACACCGCGCTCGATCTGCTGTCCGGCGGTGAGCTGGACGTGCAGGCCGCGGTCGCCGATATGAACCAGTCGGTCCTGGACCTGAACTCGACCTGGCAGGACGGCGTCGACCACACCAAGGGCTACGGCGCCGCGCTGCTCCAGGTCGACGGGTCGCTCAACACCACCAGCGAGAACGGGCAGACGCTGTGGCAGAAGCTCCAGGCGCTGAACGAGTCCACGGCCAGCGCGGCGCAGGCGACCTACGACTACGCCACGGCGAACGGCACATCGGTTCCGGCGGCGCTCAAGCAGGCCGAGAAGAGCATGCAGACCGCGTGGCAGTCCGCGGTCACGGCCGGCCAGAAGTTTGGACTCACCGCAGCCCAAGCCGAGGTGCTGGCCGCGCAGATGGGGTTCATCCCCTCCAACCTGGCCATCACCATGAGCACGCCGGGGCTGTCGCAGACCGAGAAAGACCTGCTGTACGTGCAGGGCCTGGCCGGGCACCTGCCGAAGGGCGCCCAGGTCAAGGTCACGGCACTGACGGCCGAGGCGACCAAGGACATCGAGGCCGTCGGGTACAAGGTCAAAACGTTGCCGGGCGGTCGGCAGATGGAGATCACCGCGCCGACGGACAAGGCGGCCAAGGCTCTCGACGAGCTGATCGCCAAGAAGATCCCGGCCAAGACCGCGACGGTGATCGCTTCCACCTCCGGGGCGATCGCCGATCTGGAGGCGGTGCAGAAGAAGGTCGCGGCGACCAAGGGCAAGTCGATCACCGTCAAGGCCCTCACCGCCGACGCGACGAAAGACCTCAAGGCCATCGGCTACAAGGTCACCAGCCTGCCCAACCACACCGTGAAGATCTCCATCCCCACCGGGTCGCAGGCGTCCGCGGTGGACAAGCTCCGGGCGAAGATCGCCGCGTTGCAGTCGAAGACGCTGACGATCACGGTGCGGCAGCAGGTGCAGGCCGGGACGCTGTCCAGCCAGGCCGCGAAGAACATCATCGACACCAACGCTAACGGCTCCATCACCGCCCGTGCCTACGCCTCGGGCGGCATGGAGCAGCACGTCGCTCAGATTGCCCCCGCCGGCGCCTGGCGGCTGTGGGCCGAGCCGGAGACCGGCGGCGAGGCGTACATCCCGCTCGCCCCGTCCAAGCGGGAGCGGTCCCGCGCCATCGCCGAGGAGACCGTGCGACGGCTGGGCGGAAAGGGCATCGCCTGGGCGGCTGGCGGCGTATCGGCGTTCGCCGACGGCGGGTTCACCTACACCCCGGGCCTGGTCAGCGTCGGCACCGAGGACCCGCGCGCCCGGTTCGACGACCTGGTCAGCAAGCTCCGCGACGCGTGGTCGACATACAAGTCGGCGGTGTCGGATCTGGCGGCGGTGAAGAAGGACAAGAAGGCGACCGCCGCGGAGAAGAAGTCCGCCCAGGCCAAGGTGACGTCCGCCCGCAGCACGGTCAACAGCCTCGACTCCCAGCTGGGGTTGAAGGCGGGCACCGCGGCGCCGACCACGCTGAACCTGACCGCGTACCAGAAGCAGCTCACCGCGTCCGTGGCGGCGACGAACAAGTGGCGCACGAACCTCGCGAAGATCGGAAAGAAGGGGGGCAGCGAGGTCGAGCAGCTGCTCGCCGACATGGGCACCGCCGGGTACAGCCTCGTCAACGAGCTGGCTGGAGCCAGCACCAAGCAGTTCGACCAGATCGTCGCCAACCTCAAGAAGCTGGACGCGACCGCACAGGCCAGCCTGAGCGACTACACCTCCCAGCTCACGACGGCCAATGCGGCGAGCAAGTCCTTCCAGGCGAACCTTCTCAAGCTCACGTCCATGGGCTACGGGGCGCTGGCGCAGCAGCTGGCCGCCCAAGGGGATGACGCTGCCGAGGCCATCGCGGCCGCAGCGGTGAAGTCGCCGAGCAGCGCGTCCGCGGCGAACAAGCAGGCGCAGGCGAACGCGAGCCTGCTCTCGTCCGACGACCTGGCCAATGCGATCACCCTGCTCGGGGTGCTGCGCTCGAAGCCGGGTGCCGGGATCGCGGACGTGATCGCGGCGGGCCTGGACTGGGCGACGATCAGCGCCCTGGCGCCGAAGATCGCGAGTCAGATCCGGGCGGTCAGCGGCTCCGGCGAGTTCGTGTCGGAGGTGCGGGCGCAGGGGGTGGCGATGGCCCGCGGCGGCATCCTCACCCGGCCCACGACCGTGCTCGCGGCGGAGGCCGGCAAGACCGAGTCGTGGATCCCGTGGGATTCCACTGCCCGGTCCCGGGCCCTGCTCGCCCGCACGGCGACGGCGTTCGGCTACCACCTCACGCCGGTGACCGCCCGGGGCGCCGGCCCGAGCACTCAGCAGGTCACCAAGCACACCGAGGTGCACCTGCACGGCGCCAAGCAGAGCAGTGCCGAGCAGCTGCACGACGTCGTGCGGCACATGACGTTCGTCGGCTGAGAGGAGGGCGCATGGCCGGGTTGCAGTCGGGGTTCCGGTTCTCCCAGCTCCAGATCCAGCTGGGAGACCTCCGCCTCGGCCAGGTGGACGACGCGGGGGTGCACTGGCACTGCGCGACGCTGGACGGCTGGGAGGGCCCGGACGTGCGGCAGACCCTGACCGAGCGGGAGGCCGATCACGGGGCCTACGCCGGGCCGGTCTACCTGGCCGAGCGTGTGGTCACTCTCGCGGGCAAGGCGGTGTGTCCGGACTACGCCTCGACCTACTCGGCCATCGAGCAGGTGAAGACGGCGGCGGCGCTGACCAACACCACGCTGACGGTGTACGAGACGGTCGCACGGCAGGCCACCGTCCGCCGGTCCGGCAAACCCCTCGCGCAGCGGCTCACAGACCGCGTGGTGGACTGGTCGATCCAGGTCACCGCTGCGGATCCGCGGCTGTACGCCGTCGGCGAGTCCAGCACCGTCCTGTCCCTCCCGTTGGTGTCTGGCGGCCTCGTCCTCCCGCTGACCTTCCCCATGTCGATCCCAGCGACGGTGGCGATCAGCGACACCACCCTGCGGAACGAGGGCACGATCGAGACGCGGCCCGTGATCACGATCGCGGGCCCGGTGTCGCAGCCGCAGGTGACCGTCACCGGCCCCGACGGCGTCGCCCGCACGCTGTTGTACAGCGGGGACATCGCCGCCGGCGACACGCTCGTCCTCGACACGGACGCGCGCACCGTCCTCTACAACGGCCTCGCGAACCGGCGTGCCCTGCTGACCGGCCCGTGGGCGGGCCTGCCGCCGGGCGACTCCGGTGTCGCGTTCCGCGCGGGCGCCTACTCCGCGGCGGCTACCTGCACCATCACCTACCGATCCGCGTGGATGTGAGGCACCCGTGACCATCACCGCGTTCCCTCTGAACGCCTC
>Ga0164242_10003632_pt1 | contig 17512 bp, 12 predicted proteins | sample OricomgcompostMG_FD_108783 | JGI IMG/M metagenome (GOLD analysis project Ga0164242, IMG submission 108783) | Miracle-Growth compost microbial communities from Emeryville, California, USA - Original compost - Miracle growth compost (MG) ...
CGCGGCGACGACGACACCTCGGCGTAGTCAGGCGGCGTCGAACGCGCCGAACCCGATCAGCGGCACCTTGAGCTCCTCGGGGCTGAACGAACCGTGCTGGCCGACCATCGCCAGGCCGTTCTCCGTGGCCGATCGCGTGTCGTAGTACGCGACTGCCCCACGGGCTGCGACGAGCAGCTCGCCGATGCGGGGCCGCACCTCATCGTCGACGCCCGGGCCGAACCAGCCGGCGGAGATGGCCTCGTCGCGCGTCGCGACCCAGGCGCGGTCGTCCTCGGCGGCGTGCCAGTTGTCAGCGAGCGTCTCGAGGTCCGCGGCTGTCGCGCCCGGCTCGAGGTGGAGCTGGAGGCAGCGGTGGTCGCCTGCCACGTGTCGCACGCCGGCGATGAGCTGCGGGTCGCGGTCGAAGAACACCTGCCCGCGCGGCGAGATGTCGATCATGCCGTGGTCGGCGGTGAGCAGCGCGCCCTGGCTCTTCCCCAACCCGCGGGCGAGCGCCGCCACGGCCGCGTCGAGCTCCTCGAGCGCGTCGGTCCACTGCGGGGACTGCCAGCCGTAGGCATGCGCCGCCATGTCGAGCTCCGGGACGTACACGAACACGAGCGCGCGGCCGGCGCGGAGCAGCGCGAGCGCAGCATCCATTCGCGCCGCGATCGATCTCGCCGGCACGTATTCGGCCCCGCGGTGAGCGGCCCTGGTGAGCCGGGTGTCGGCGTACCGCGGGTGACCGACCAGATACGAACGGATGCCGGTGCCCGCGTGCGTCTCGAACAGGGTCGGCACGCGCTGCCAGGAGGCGGGGTCCGGCCCGCCCCGCCAGCCGCTCAGGTGGTTGAAGACGGTGTCCGCGGCGGGGTCCACCGCCTCATACGCCGTGATGCCGTGACGGCCGGGGTAGGCGCCGGTGCAGAGCGTCGCCAGCGCCACGGCGGTCGTCGTGGGGAATCCGCTCTCGATCGTCGTCCCCCTGTTGAGCCGGGGCGCGATCGCGCGCGCATGGCCGCCGCGCGCTTTGAGCGCCAGGGCGCCGAGGCCGTCCGCCAGCACGACGACCGCGCCGTCGACGGGCGGAAGCGGCAGCTCGGGCGAGCCGCGCTCGAGCGCCGCGAAGCAACTCGGCAGGACGGCGGCGAGGCTCACGGACTGCGAATACGCGTTCGGTAGCATCGCCATGCGCCCCAGTGTAAGGAAGAGATTGAGCCCAGCAGATCGCACTCCGCCCGCAGACATCGTGGAACGGATCGAGGACGTCGACGTCTCGGCCGAGATGCAGGGCTCGTATCTGGAATACGCGTACTCGGTCATCTACGCCCGCGCTCTGCCTGACGCGCGCGACGGCCTGAAGCCTGTGCAACGCCGGATCCTCTACATGATGAGCGAGATGGGCCTCAGGCCCGATCGCGGCCACGTGAAGTCGGCGCGCGTCACCGGCGAGGTGATGGGCAAGCTCCACCCGCACGGCGACGGCGCGATCTACGACGCCCTGGTGCGCATGGCGCAGGACTTCACGCTGCGCGTGCCGCTCATCGACGGGCACGGCAACTTCGGCTCGCTGGATGACGGACCGGCGGCCGCCCGCTACACCGAGGCGCGGCTCGCGCCCGTGGCGCTTGAGATGACCGCCGACATCGACGAGGACACCGTCGACTTCCAGCCCAACTACGACGCGCAGCAGCAGGAGCCGATCGTCCTGCCCTCCGCCATCCCGAACCTGCTCGTCAACGGGGCGAGCGGCATCGCCGTCGGCATGGCGACGAACATGGCGCCGCACAACCTGATCGAGGTGGTCGGCGCCGCGAAGCACCTGCTCGAGAACCCCGACGCGTCGCTCGACGAGCTCATGGCGTACGTGCCGGGCCCCGACCTTCCCGGCGGCGGGACGATCGTCGGGCTCTCCGGCATCCGCGAGGCGTATGAGACCGGCCGCGGCTCGTTCCGCACCCGTGCGAAGGTGCGCGTCGAGCAGCTGACTGCGCGCAAGACCGGCCTCGTCGTCACCGAGCTGCCCTACCTCGTCGGCCCCGAGAAGGTCATCGAGAAGATCAAGGACGGCGTCAACGGGAAGAAGCTGCAGGGAATCTCCGATGTCGCCGACCTCTCCGACCGCCAGCACGGGCTGCGGCTCGTCATCGGCATCAAGACCGGCTTCAACCCCGAGGCCGTGCTCGAGCAGCTGTACAAGTTCACCCCGCTCGAAGACGGCTTCTCGATCAACAACGTGGCGCTCGTCGACGGCGGCCCGCAGACCCTCGGGCTGCGCGAGCTGCTGCGCGTCTACCTGGACCACCGCATCGAGGTCGTCACCCGCCGCTCCCGCTTCCGCCTCGCGCGACGGCAGGAGCGGCTGCACCTCGTGGAGGGCCTGCTGATCGCGATCCTCGACATCGACGAGGTGATCCAGGTCATCAGGACGTCGGATGACTCGGCCGAGGCCTCCAGCCGGCTGCAGTCCGTCTTCGACCTGTCGCAGGTGCAGGCCGAGTACATCCTGGAGCTGCGGCTGCGGCGCCTCACGAAGTTCAGCCGCATCGAGCTCGAGAGCGAGAAGGCGGAGCTCGAGGCCGAGATCGCGGAGCTCGAGGCGATCCTCGCCTCGCCCGCCCGCATCCGCGCGGTCGTCGCCGACGAGTTGGACGACGTCGCCGAGCGCTTCGGCACGCCGCGCCGCACGCTTCTCACCGAGGCGAAGGCGTCGATCGCGACGACCGGGGCGAAGAGGTCGGCGACCTTCTCGGGGCCGGCGCTCGAGATCGCGGATTCCCCGGCCGTGGTCTATCTGTCGACGACCGGCCGCGCCGTACGCGTCGACCTGCCGGCGGGCACGGCCGCGCCCGCCGTGGCGCCCCGCCGCTCCAAGCACGACGCCGTGCTGTCAAGCCTGCTGACCACGGCGCGGGCCGAGATCGGGGCGCTCACGAACCGCGGCCGCGTCATCCGCTTCTCCCCCGTGGATCTGCCCGTGGTGCCCGTGAACTCGATCCACCTCGCGGCCGGGGCGCGCATCGCCGAGTACCTGGGCGGGCTCGGCAAGGGCGAGCGCGTGCTCACGCTCGTGTCGCTCGCATCGGATGCCGCGCCGATCGCTCTCGGCACCGGGCAGGGCGTCGTGAAGCGCGTCGTGCCGGGCGCGTGGCCGAACCGACCGGATTTCGAGGTCATCGCCCTGAAGCCCGGGGATGAGGTCGTCGGGGCGGCGCACGCGGGCGACGACCGGGAACTCGTCTTCGTCGCCTCGGACGCGCGGCTGCTGCGCTTCGCGGCGTCGGCCGTGCGCCCGCAGGGCGCCGCCGCGGGCGGCATGGCGGGCATCAATCTCGGCACGGAGGCGAAGGCGATCGGATTCTTCGTCGTCGACCCCTCCGTCGAGAACGCTGTCGTCACCGTTTCGGTCCCGCTCGAGACGCTGCCAGGGACCGACCCCGGCCGTGGCAAGGTCAGCGCCTTCGCCGAATTCCCCGCGAAGGGCCGTGCGACGGGCGGTGTGCGCGCGCACGCCTTCCTCAAGGGCGAGGGCATGCTCGCGCTCGCGTGGGTCGGCCCGCAGCCGGCGCGCGCGGTCGCGTCCGACGGGTCCGCGCGCCAGCTGCCCGAGACGCTCGCCAAGCGCGATGCGAGCGGCCAGCCGCTCGACAGCGTGGTGGCGTCGGTGGGCGCCGCGGTGGGGGCGGAGCGGCTGCCCGTCGCGGCTGCCACGGCCGACGCATCCGTCACCGCCGATGAGGCAGGCGCGGACACGCTGTTCTAGCGCGACCTGCCAGCCCTGCGTCACGGGGTGCCGAGGCAGCCGTCGAACGCGTAGAGCGGGTTCAGGTAGCTGCGCCCCTGCTTGTCGGTGCCGTGCAGCGCGCCGACCGCGGCCGGCGGCGCCTGCACCGTGTAGCAGCCGTTCGCTCGCACCTCGAGGTCGACCTGGATGGGGCTGATGCCGTCCGTGGTGCGCGTGTCCGTGATGAGGCAGCTCCACCCCTCGCCGGCTCCGGAGCCCGCGTTCGCGGTCGGGGTGATCGTGCCGAGCGCGCACACCGTGCTCCAGGGGGTGCTGGTGTCGGCTCGCTCGCCGTTGTGCCACAGGTAGTTGACCTGGACCAGCCGCGTGAACGTGGTGTTGACGGACCGCGCGAGGTTCGCGGCCGTCAGCGGGGTCGGGCCGACCTTCGCAAGCCCGGCGAGGACGCCGCCGATGACGACGACCGTGAGGCCGATGCAGAGGATCGTCGCCCGCCGGTTGCGGGGAACCGCGTCGGCGCCCGCGAACTCGCGGCGGCGCAGCAGCCACCACGAAGCGGCGGCGAAGACCGCCGTGTACAGCAGGCTGGTGACGACGGCCTGCACCACGGAGCCGAGCTGCACGGGCGCCGTGAACAGGGCGTGATAGGCGTCGAAGGGCGTGAACAGCATCACGCTGCGCACCATGGTTCCCGAGGCGATGCTCTCGAGCCCCTGCAGCACGATCGCGACGAGCAGCGGGCCGACGACGCCGACGATGGTGTTGCGGCTCGCCACCGAGAACAGCACGCCGAGCGCGGCGAACGCCGTGGCCGGCAGCAGTCCGAGCGCCCAGCTCGCGACGAGCAGCCCGAGCGCCCGCCCCGGCTCGATCAGCTGGCCGGAGAGGCCGATGAGCGGCGCGTCGCCGATGATGGCGAGGCCGGCCGCGATGCTCGCCGCGCCGATCACGACCCAGCACAGCCAGACCCCGATCGTGGCGGCGAGCGCCTTGCCGAGGAAGAGCTGCGACCGGGACGCGGAGCGGGTGAGCACGGTCTTCCAGGTGCCGAGCCGGTCCTCGCTCGCGAAGATGTCGCCCGCGATGAGAGCGGCGCCGACCGCGACGCCCCATGCCGCCGTCCAGTCCAGGACGAACAGCGACGTCGCGAAGCCGGACGTGCCGGCCCAGCGGCCGAACAGCGTGTCGCTCGGCCGGATGCCCGAGACGCGCATGCCGAACGCGAAGACGACCGGGACGACGACGCAGCCGATGAGCAGCACCCGAAGGGGCAGCTGCGCGAGCAGCTTCGCGAATTCGACGCGCACAACGGCGGGAAGGCCCGGCGCGCGGGCCCCGCTCCGTGTGCCCGCGCGCCCTGGAACGGCGGCGGGGTTCGCGATCACGGTGCTCACGCGGCGACCTCCTCCGCTGTCTCGGCCGACGGGAGGGGCTCGGTCTCTGCGTCACCCGTCAGGGCGGTGAACAGCGCTTCGAGCGGCGGCACGTCGGGCTCGAGCCGGCGGACGGCGACACCGGCGCGCCCGAGCTCGAGCACGAAGGCGTCGCGGGCGTGCTCGTCACCGCGCACCCCGAGGGCCTGGCCGGCCACCTGCCGCGACTGCTCCACGGCGATTCCGAGGCGGCGGGCGATGACGGATGCCTGCGCGTCGTCGCTCGTCCACAGCCGGTAGCCCGGCGCGGGCGCCGCGCTGCGCAGCGCCGCCTGGTCGCCCTCCCATACCGTGCGGCCGCCGTGGATGATTGTCACGGCGTCGCAGATCTCGGCGATCTCGGGCATGTTGTGGCTGCTGAGCAGCACCGCGACGCCGTGCGCCCTGAGCTCGCCGATGAGCTCGCGCACGGTGCGGGCGCTCATCGGGTCGAGACCGATCGTCGGCTCGTCGAGCACCACCAGCTGGGGGCGTCGCAGCAGCGTCGCCGCGAGTCCGAGGCGCTGGCGCATGCCGGTCGAGAAGTTGCCGACCTTGTCCTTGCTGCGGCTGCCGAGGCCGACCAGCTCAAGCGCCTCGTCGGGCGTCCGGCCGGCTGCGGCGCCGTCGAGGCGCCTGAGCAGCTGCAGGTTCCGCCGCGCGGAGAGGTACGGGTAGAAGCGCGGCTCCTCCACGAAGCCGGAGACGGCGACGCGCGCCTCGACGTCCCCCGGGCCGGCAGGCGAGCCGAAGAGTGCGACCGTGCCGGCATCCGGGGCGAGCAGACCGAGCACCATGCGCAGCAGCGTCGTCTTGCCCGCACCGTTGCGGCCGAGGAGACCGTGCACGGTGCCCGGCTGGACGCGCAGGTCGAGCCCGTCGACCGCGGTCAGCTCGCCGAAGCGGCGGGTGAGGGCGTGCGTCTGCAGGGCGTAGTCGGCCACGGGGACGTCCTTTCGAGGGGTTGCGGCCACGCGATCCGCGTGACCCGTTCTGGGGCGGTTGTACCGGCCGAAGGTTGCCGTGGGGTAACGAGTTCCGGCCTCGGGTTCACCATTTGTTCGATTGACCCCCAAACGGGGAGCCGCCAGGGTCGGTCTGTGCCCCTTCTGCGGGGCGCCCCCGCGACCTCGCGGGGTCCGACCATCGCGCCTGGCCGCGATTCGCAGGCCGCCGGCGCTCTCCGATGCCCGAAAGGCAGTCAGTACATGAGTGAACCCCGTCAGCGCGCTGTCCGCGCGTTGAGCCGGATCTCGAGGCGGATGGGCGGGCGCGTGCCCCTGACCGCCATCGCGGCCGGCTGCGCTCTCGCCCTCGTCGGTGGCGGCGTCGCCACCGCCGCGACCCTCTCCTCCAACCAGCACCAGGTCGGCGGCGTGTACGCCGACGGCCAGCAGGTCTCCGACAACCAGCTGATCAAGCCGATCGGGGCGCGCCTCGAGACGCAGTTCGGCAAGTTCATGGGCTCCGTCGTGAGCCCGGACGGCCGCTTCCTCGCAGCGACCAGCACCGACAAGTCGGTCGTGCTCCAGATCTTCGACCTGAAGAGCTACAAGCTGATCTGGACCGTCGGCAGCGCGTCCACGGCGAACCAGAAGCTGTCGGACGGCACCGTCGGCCAGGAGGGCCCGACCTACTCCCCTGACGGCAAGTTCCTCTATCTGCCCCAGGCGACCGGCCTGAGCAGGTTCCCCGTGAACGCCGACGGCACGCTCGGCGCGCCGACGAAGATCGCGATCCCCAACTCGGCGAGCGGCGCCGAGGCGCTGACGGCACAGACGGCGTTCTCGCCCGACGGCAAGACGCTCTACGCCGCGGTGAACGGGCAGAACACCGTGGTCGCGATCGACCCGGCGAACGGCACCATCCTCAACACGTGGAAGGTCGGCATCGCGCCGCGCGAGCTCAAGTTCGTCGGCACGAGGCTCTACGTGAGCAACGAGGGCGGCCGCTTCGCGAACCCGGGCGAGACGACGCTCGGCTCGTACGGCACGCAGGTCCCCGCCAATCCGTACCTGGGTACGTCGACGACGGGGACGGTCAGCGTGATCGACACGACGGATGCCGCGGCGCCGGTCTCCACGATCAACGTGCAGCTCCACCCGACCGCGCTCTACCTCGACGGCACCACGCTGTACGTCGCGAACACCAACAGCGACACCGTCTCTGTGATCGACACGCGCATCGGCAAAGTCGTGCAGACCATCGCGACGCAGCCGTGGTCGGGCTCGAAGACCGGCTACGAGCCGACCGGCATCGCGATGCAGGGCGACCACCTGCTCGTCACGCTCGGCCGCGCGAACGCCGTCGCCGTCTACACGGTGGACCGGAAGGAGCCGAAGGACCCGGCGAGCTACATCGGCCTGCTCCCGACCGACTACTTCCCCGAGGCGGTCGCGACGGCGAACGGCCAGGTCGTCGTCACCAACACGCGCGGCGTCGACGCTCGCGGGCCGGAGCTGAGCTTCAGCAAGGGCCAGGGCACGACCGTCGCGACCGGCCACGGAACGCACTCCACGACAGGAACGCTGACGCGGTTCACGCTGCCCGACGACAAGACCATCGCCAAGTACACGGCGCAGGTCTTCGCGCAGAACGGCTGGTCGAACAACACCGCGCAGGTGGCGACCGGCAAGCGCCAGGCCGCCGTGCCGATCCCCGCCAAGATCGGCGACCCGTCGACGATCAAGCACGTCTTCCTGCTCGTCAAGGAGAACCGCAGCTACGACCAGGTCTACGGCGACATGCCGCAGGGCAACGGCGACGCGTCGCTCGCCCAGTTCGGCGAGAAGGTGACGCCGAACCAGCACGCGCTGGCGACGCAGTTCGGCCTGTACGACAACACCTACGACATCGGCACGAACTCGGCAGAGGGTCACAACTGGCTGATGCAGGGCGACGACCCGGCCTACACGGAGACGAGCGGCGGCGAGTACACGCGCTCGTACGACACCGAGGAGGACGTGCTCGGTCACCAGAGCACGGGCTTCCTGTGGACCGCCGTGGAGGACGCGGGCAAGACCGCGCGGAACTACGGCGAGTTCGAGTACGGCGAGGGGAAGCCGGCGACGGCGACCTGGCAGCAGTACTACTGCACCGCGAAGAGCGTGGCAGCGGGCGGCGACCCGTCGCAGCTGTTCGACCCGTCGATCAAGCTCAACGCCAGCTCCGCGATCCCGTCGCTGAACCAGATCACCGACCCGTATGCGGCGCCGTTCGACACCTCGATCCCCGACATCTACCGCGTCCAGACGTGGAAGCAGGACTTCGAGAAGAACGGGCCCGCGAACCTCAACATGATCTGGCTGTCCAGCGACCACACGGGCGGCACGGCAGACCCTGAGGCGCAGGTCGCCGACGGCGACCTCGCTGTGGGCCAGATCGTCGATGAGATCTCGCACAGCGCCTACTGGAAGGACTCGGCGATCTTCGTCGTCGAGGACGACAGTCAGGACGGCGCCGACCACGTCGACGGCCACCGCGCCCCTGTCCAGGTGATCAGCCCGTACGCCGTGCACGGCAAGACGGTCAGCACCTTCTACTCACAGATCAACATGGTCCGCACGATCGAGCAGATCCTCGGCGCCAAGCCGCTCAACCAGAAGCTCGCCGCGGCGACGCCGATGACCGACGCGTTCACGAGCAAGCCGGACTTCACGCCGTTCACCGCCGTGCAGAATCAGGTCCCGCTCACCGAGGGCGTCGTCACCGCGCCGGCATGCGGTCTCGACACGCTCGGCAAGACCGGCGCCGCGGCCGCCGCGGTGAACGAGGCGGCAGAGAAGGCGGCATCCGTGCCCGCGTCCGAGAAGGCCGTCGCGCAGCAGTGGGAGAAGTGGTCGCAGGGCCAGCACCTGACGGGTCAGGGCGCACAGAACGCGATCCCCGACTTCGCGGACCCGGCGCTGATGAACCGCTGGACCTGGTACCAGACGCACAACTGGTCGACGCCGTACCCCGGTGACAAGAAGATCTACGCGCCGGACAGCGTTCCCGGCGTCCCCGCGGGCTCGATCAACCACGCCGACGACCTCGGCTGATCCCGCCTCACACCGGTGCCGGGCTCGACGCAACTCGTCGGGCCCGGCACTCGCGTTTCGCCGCTACGCGTCGATGCGGTCGCGGGAGAGCTGGTCGGAGCCCGCGATGATGAACTCCTTGCGCGGCGCCACCTCGTTGCCCATGAGCATCTCGAACACCTTTGCGGCCTCTTCCGCGTCCGCGACGCGCACCCGGCGCAGCATCCGATGCCCGCGATCCATCGTGGTCGACGCGAGCTGATCCGCGTCCATCTCACCCAGCCCCTTGTAGCGCTGGATCGGGTCCTTCCACGCGATGTTCCGCTTCTTGAGATCGGCGAGCACGGCGCGCAGTTCGGCCTCGGAGTAGGTGTAGATCGTCTCGGAGGCGCGCGAGCCCCGGCCGACCGTCTGGACGCGGTGCAGTGGCGGCACGGCGGCGAACACGCGCCCCTCCTCGACCATCGGGCGCATGTAGCGGAAGAACAGCGTCAGCAGCAGGGTGCGGATGTGGGCGCCGTCGACGTCCGCGTCCGACATGATGATGACCTTGCCGTAGCGCGCCGCCTCGAGGTCGAAAGTGCGCCCCGACCCGGCCCCGATGACCTGGATGATGGCCGCGCACTCGGCGTTCGACAGCATGTCGGACACGGAGGCCTTCTGGACGTTGAGGATCTTGCCGCGGATCGGCAGCAGCGCCTGGTACTCGCTGTCGCGCGCCCGGCGCGCCGTCCCGAGCGCCGAGTCGCCCTCGACGATGAACAGCTCCGTCTGCGCCACGTCCGTGGAACGGCAGTCCACGAGCTTCGCCGGCAGCGTCGAGCTCTCAAGCGCGTTCTTGCGCCGCTGCGTCTCCTTGTGCGCGCGTGCCGAGATGCGCGACTTCATCTCGGCGACGAGCTTGTCGAGCAGCACGGATGCCTGCGCCTTGTCGTCCCGCTTGGTCGAGGAGAACCTCTCGCCGAGCCCCTTGGCCAGCACGTTCGCGACGATGTTGCGCACGGCAGGGGTTCCGAGCACCTCTTTGGTCTGGCCCTCGAACTGCGGCTCGGGCAGGCGCACCGTGAGCACGGCGGTGAGACCGGCGAGCAGGTCGTCCTTCTCGAGCTTCTCGTTCGCGCCGATCTTGAGGCGCCTGGCGTTCTGCTCGAACTGTGCGCGGAAGAACTTCATGAGGCCCTGCTCGAAGCCGGCCTGGTGGCTGCCGCCCTTGGGGGTCGCGATGATGTTCACGAAGCTCTTCAGCACGGTCTCGTAGCCGGTGCCCCAGCGCATCGCGATGTCGACCTCGCACGTCCGCTTCACCTCGGTCGGCACCATGTTGCCGCTCTCGTTGAGCACTGGAACCGTCTCGGTGAAGTGCCCCTCGCCCGTGATGCGCCACGTGTCGGTGACGGGCGAGTCGGGCGCGAGGAACTCGGCGAACTGCGAGATGCCGCCGTCGAAGCGGAACTCGGCACGCTCTCCCTCCGCCGTGCGCTGGTCGTCGATGACGATCGTGAGCCCCGGCACGAGGAACGCCGTCTGCCGGGCTCTCGCGACGAGCCCGTCCGGCTGGAAGGAGGCGTCGCGTCCGAAGATCTGCCGGTCGGCCCAGTAGCGGATGCGCGTGCCGGTCTTGCCCTTGGCGACCTTCCCGACGACGCGCAGCTCGCTGCCCGCGACGAAGGGGGTGAACGGGGAGTCGGGCCGCGGCTGCCCTCCGCGATCGTCGAAGACGCCGGGCTCGCCCCGGTGGAAGCTCATCGCCCAGGTCTTCCCGTCACGATCGACCTCGACGTCGAGGCGCTCGCTCAGCGCGTTCACGACCGAGGCGCCCACGCCGTGCAGGCCCCCCGAGGAGGAATACGAGCCGCCGCCGAACTTGCCGCCGGCGTGCAGCTTGGTGAAGACGACCTCGACGCCCGAGAGGCCGGTCTTCGGTTCGATGTCGACGGGGATGCCGCGCGCGGTGTCGCGCACCTCCACGCTGTCGTCGGGGTGCAGCACGACCTCGATGGTGTCGCCGTGCCCGGCGAGGGCCTCGTCGACCGAGTTGTCGATGATCTCCCACAGGCAGTGCATGAGGCCGCGCTCGTCGGTCGAGCCGATGTACATGCCCGGTCGCTTGCGCACCGCCTCGAGTCCCTCGAGGACGGAAAGATGCCGTGCAGAATAATCGGACGTCGCCACGCGTTCCACCCTACGAACCGCAGGGCACCCGGCCCTGACGACACCCTGTCAGCCTCGCGCTACGCCCCCAGCGAAATGCGCGCAAGTGGGCGGGATTTGTCAGCAGTCCGTGTTTCACTGGGTTGCAACGACAGGCGGTTCGATACGTAGGAGGTACTCGTAATGTCGCTCAACACCACACAGAACGACGACCTCCGGGCGGAGCCGCAGCTGACCGCGGCCGACCGCTGCGATGCGTGCGGCGCTCAGGCGTACGTGCGGGTCACGGTGAACGGAACCGAGCTGCTGTTCTGCGCGCACCACGCGAAGAAGCACCAGCAGAAGCTCGAGGCCGTCGCCGAGAGCTGGCACGACGAGTCTGCTCGGCTGCTCGAGGACACGCGCGCGTAGCACCCGGAAGACGTGAGGGCCAGGCGGAATGCCTGGCCCTTTCTCTATGCTCCGTGCGCTTCGGCGACGGCCGCAGGCCCGCTTCCGCCGACGTAGCGGCGCGGTACCCGGGCGGCGATGCGCGTCGTGATCTCGTCGCCGAGCGTTCCCGTGAGGTCGCCCCACTCGCGCACCGTCTGCTCGCCCTCGGAGCCCGGACCGAAGAGGACGGCCGCGTCGCCGGGCTCCAGTTCTGCGCCAGCCGTCTCGATCACGAGGTGGTCGCGCTCGACGCGGGCGATCGGATGCCGCACCCCGTGCACCGTCGCGGCGACGCGCCCCGCGGCGTTCCGCGGTACTCCGTCGCCGTACCCGGCACTGACATAGGCCGCGCAGCGCCCCTCGCCGAGCTCGCGCACCGCGAGCACCTGGGCGCGCAGCGTCATGACGGGGGTGAGCCCGATCTGCGCCGGCGTGACGCCGTCGAACGACGGAATGCCCCAGCAGTGACCGCCCATGCGGACGAGGTCGAGCCGCACGTCCTCTCTGCGCAGCCCTGCCGAACTCGCGGCGAGGTGCCGCACCGCGACCGTGGCGCCGAGCCGACGCGCGACGGCGACTCCCTCGAGGAACCTCTCGAGGGCGCGCGTATCCTCCTCCTCCGAGGCCTCCGCGATGTGCGTCCACGCGGCATGGGTGCGCACGAGCCCCGCGCGCTCGGCCGCGACAGCCGCGCTGACGAGGGCGGGCCAGTCGGCCGCGGTGGCGCCGTTGCGGTGCAGCCCGGTGTCGAGCTTCAGGTGCAGGCGCGGGGGCAGGAAGCCCGGCTGCCGGGAAAGACGCCGTGCGGCATCCGTGATCTCATCGAGCTCCGCGACGCTCGAGACGCCGAGATCGATGCGCGCGCGGATGGCGGGCTCGAAATCCTGCCCGGGCGGGTACAGCCAGGCGAGCACCGTCACGTCGTCGCCGACGCCGGCGGCGCGCAGTGCGAGAGCGGTGTCGAGGTCGAGCGCGCCGATGCTGCGGATGCCGCGGGCGACGGCCTCGCGGGCGACGGGCACGCTGCCGTGGCCGTAGGCGTCGGCCTTGACGACCACCATGAGCTGTGCGGGCGCGACGGAGCGCGTGAGGTGCGCAAGGTTGGAAGCGAGGGCGTCGAGGTCGATGACGGCCTCGACGAGCGGCGCGCTCACGAGCTCCCGCCCGCGGTGCGTCGCGGCCGGGAGCTCAGCCGGGTGGTGACCTCGGCGCTGTGGGTTCCGAGCGCGCGGGCGTGCTCGAAGGCGGTGGGTTCGCCTCGACGGGCGTCACCGAGCAGGGTCACCTGGGCGCCGCGGCTGGCGGAGACGTCACCGAGATCGAGCATGAGCGCGTCCATCGCGACGCGGCCCGCGATGGTGCGGCGCACGCCGGCGACGGATGCCTCCGCGCGGTTGCCCGCCGCGCGGGACACGCCGTCGCCGTAGCCGAGCGTGACGAGCGCGAGCACGGTTTCAGCGGAGGTGCGGTAGGTGTAGCCGTAGCTCACGCCCTCCCCCGCGCCGACGCGCTTGGTCGCCGCGATCGGCGCCCACAGGCGCAGCACGGGGGCGAAGTCGGGCGCGACATCGGCGTCCTCCTCACTGACGCCGAAGAGCTCGGCGCCGACGATCGGGAACGCGGTGTCGACGGCGGCGGCGATGCCGCGCAGGGCCGCATCGGCCCTGATGTCCTCGAGCTCCGCAGGCGCGAGCCCCGGCAGGCCCTCGCCGGTCTCCTCGGCGAGCAGCACTCCCGTCACTCCCCCGTCGGCCGCCCGCTCGTACTCTCCGGGTGACCGCACGAGCGGCGCGACACCGGCCGCAGCGGCGCGCGTGAAGTCCTCGTCCGCCGCGTGCTGGGTGGTGACGATGAGCGGTTCCTGGGCGAGAGCGCGGACGCGCTCGGCCTCGTCGAGGCGCGCGACGACGAGCGCCTGCGCCCCGAGCTCGACGAGGGCGGGCACCACCACGTCGAGGCCGTGGCCCCAGGCATCCGCCCCCACGTCGACGAACAGCGGCGCGCCGTCCGTCAGCTCACGGAAGCGCGCGACGTTGCCGGCGAGGGCGCCCTGATCGATCGTCGCCTCGCGGAACGGCGCGCTCACGACCTGATCGCCCGCTCGAAGCGGGCGCGGGTGCCGGTGCGGATGCCGGTGACGGACGGCTTGTGCTCGTAGATCCCCGGCAGCCAGTTGCCCTCGAGCACGAGGGGGCCGTCCGGCCCGATCACGAAGTCCCACCCGACGTAGGGCACCTGCGGCACCGTGCGGCCGACGACGTCGACGAGCGCCTTCAGCTCGTCCGCGAGCGGCAGCTGGAAGTCGACGATCGACACGCCCGACTCGGGGTGCACGTCGAAGCGGTTCGCGTTCTTTCCCGTGTGACCGGCGCCGTACGAGTGCCCGTTCTCGTCGAGCATCGTGTAGAAGCCGCCGGAGATCGGCTGGTCGCTCACCGCACCGCGGCCGAACTTCTGCGCCCACGACAGCAGATGCACCGTCTCGCCGTCGAAGAAGGTGTTGACGCGCGTCGTGTTCACGGTTCCCGCGCACACGGCCGCGAGCACGGGGTGCTGCGTGATGTTCTCCTCGACGAGCAGCTGGCCCTTGGCAAGCAGCTCGGCGTGGAACCGCGCCCAGTCGGTCACGGTGGCGCTCTCGTAGCGCTCGACGCCGTTGCCCGCCTGGCCCGTAGGCACCTTCCCGATGATGACCGGGTGCCGCGCGCCGAACTCCTCGAGCACGGCCGGCCCCGCCTCGCGCAGGTCGAGCCACTCACGCCCGAGGTGGTCTGAGAAGGTGCGGTTGAAGGCGATCTTGTCGAGGAACAGGTCGCGATACGCCGGGTCGTCGTGCCGCACCGCGATGTGGTTCGACAGGGGCGAAGTCATGAACGTGCGTCGCTCGGCGCGGCTCAGCATCGCGAAGTCGAGCTCGAAGTAGTCGTTGAACGCCGTGTCGCGGAACGCCGCGGACCACATCATGTCGAGGAACACGACGGCCGCGGAGCGGTGGTGCTGCTGCGCGGCGAGGCGGGCGCGCCTCACGACGGACGACAGGTCGAGGCCCTTGGCGCGTGTGAGGAAGAAGTTGAGCCGGGTTCCGCCTGCCACTCAGGCGGCTCCCGCCGTCGTCACCCGCCGGATCACTCCGAGCGGCGTGCTCTGGTGCCCCTGGCCGAGCGGGTTGTCGGCGAGGATGCGGGCGAGCCGCCCCTCCGTCTGCCGGTCCACGGTGGAGCCGAGGATGTTGCCGCCGATGTCGTTGATGTCGACGACGGCGACGTCGACCCGGTTGGCGAGCGCCGCCTTGATCTCCTGCGCGACCCGCCGAGGCTGCGCGGGCGCCAGCACGACCTGCTGGTTGTACGGCGGGATGGTGCCGGAGGTGGGGCCGTCGATGCCGCGGGCCTTGGGGCCGGCGATGCGGTAGAAGTCGCCCTTGCGGCCGAGCTTCTTCGTCACGGCGGCGACGGCGGCCGCGAGCAGGATGCGCGGCGTGCCGCACTCGCGCAGCGCCATCTCCATCGTCTCCGGCATGCCGAGGCCGATGCCGTACGGCGTCTTCTGCACATACTTCGCGAGGAACGTCGCGAGCGGGCGCACCTTGATCTCATCCAGCGGGTACGAGCGGCCCTGCGTGATCGCGACGATCTTCTCAGTGATGAAGAGGATGTCGCCGTCGTTCAGGTGCGCGGAGGCGTGCTCAACGACGAACGGCACCAGCTTCTCGCCGGCCAGCACCAGGGGGGTCTTGATCGGGATGCGCTGATACTCGGCCCCGTCGACCTCGATCGTCAGCTTCTTGCCGTCGTTGGCGGTCAGGTCCATTCGGCTTACTCCAGGTAGTCGCGCAGCGACTGCGACCGCGAGGGGTGGCGCAGCTTCGCCATGGTCTTGGACTCGATCTGGCGGATGCGCTCACGCGTGACACCGAAGGTGTCGCCGATCTGGTCGAGGGTCTTCGGCTGGCCGTCGCCGAGCCCGAAGCGCATGCGGATGACGCCCGCCTCGCGCTCCGACAGCGAGTCGAGCAGGCTCTCGAGCTGCTTCTGCAGCATCGTGAAGCCGACCGCGTCCGCCGGGACGACCGCCTCGGTGTCTTCGATCAGGTCGCCGAACTCGCTGTCGCCATCCTCGCCGAGCGGCGTGTGCAGTGAGATCGGCTCTCGGCCGTACTTCTGCACCTCGATGACCTTCTCCGGGGTCATGTCGAGCTCGCGGCTCAGCTCCTCGGGGGTGGGCTCGCGGCCCAGGTCCTGCAGCATCTGCCGCTGCACGCGGGCCAGCTTGTTGATGACCTCGACCATGTGCACCGGGATGCGGATGGTGCGGGCCTGGTCCGCCATGGCACGGGTGATCGCCTGGCGGATCCACCAGGTGGCGTAGGTCGAGAACTTGAAGCCCTTGGTGTAGTCGAACTTCTCGACGGCGCGGATGAGGCCGAGGTTGCCTTCCTGGATGAGGTCGAGGAACTGCATGCCCCGCCCGGTGTAGCGCTTCGCGAGCGAGACGACGAGACGCAGGTTCGCGCCGAGCAGGTGGCTCTTCGCGCGCTGTCCGTCGCGGGCGACCCAGGCGAGCTCCCGGCCGAACTGGCTGCGCTTCTCCTTCTCGTCCATGTGCGAGAGCTTCTCTTCGGCGAACAGGCCGGCCTCGATGCGCATCGCGAGATCGACCTCCTGCTCGGCATTGAGCAGCGCGACCTTGCCGATCTGCTTGAGGTAGTCCTTGACGGGGTCCGCGGTCGCGCCGGTGATCGTCGTCGAGTAGACGGGAACCTCGTCGTCCTCGTCGGCGGCGCGCAGCACGATCGCGCCCGTGGGCAGCGGCTCCGCCATCTCGGGCGCGGGCGCCTTCTCCTCGTCGCCCTCGGTCTCGTTGTCGCCCTCGGCCGCAGGGGCGCTGTCGGACTCCGCTGCCGCGTCGACCTCGGCGACCTCGGCTTCGTCGAGCTCCTCCGCGATCTCCTCGTCGGGTTCGTCCGCCGCGGCGGCCTTCTTGGTGGCGGCGCGCTTCGGCGTGCTCGACTTCGCGGTCGTGGTCTTCTTCGCGGTGCTCGCCTTCGCTGCGGACTTGCGAGGCGCGGCGGCCTTCTTCGCAGGCGTGGTCGTCTTCTCGTCGACCTCGGTGGCCTCGGGTGCGGCAGTCTTAGCAGCCATGGTCGTCACCTTCCGTCCGTGGAGCGGACATTACAAAGGCCCATGTCAAGTCCGGGTGAAGACGGCGCCGCTGTCATGCAGCTGACGCCCCGCGAACATGAACGGGTCCTGAAATTCAAGTATGACACAGGCCCCGGGTGCCGAGTCTCAGCCTCGCGCAGCTCGCCGACGGGCCCATGCTTCGTCGAGTGCAACCCAGATCGGGGCCACGCGTATTCCCTCTTCGTCCAGCATCCGCGCCCGGGTCCGGCGCCGCGAGCGGATGACGCCGGCAGCGCCCACCGCCAGGACGAGGAAGACCACGAGGAACGCGACCCGGAACGATGCGAGCGAGTACATCGGCTGGCCGAAGTGAGAGGCGGCGAGGTCGAGCAGGGATCCGATCACGTAGATCATGACGAAGCTCGCGCTGAAGCCGCCCACGTTCACGACGCCGTTGGCGGAGCCGAGCGCGTGCAGCGGGTTCGAGGTGCGGGCGAAGTCGAAGCCGACCGACGAGCCGGGGCCGCCGACGCCGATCAGAACGAGCATGAGCACGACCACGGCGAAGGGTGGCCTGCCCGGCCACAGCAGCAGAACCGCCCAGATGGCGGCCATCGCGGTGATCACCGCGAGGACGATGTTGGAACG
>Ga0164242_10003633_pt1 | contig 17511 bp, 15 predicted proteins | sample OricomgcompostMG_FD_108783 | JGI IMG/M metagenome (GOLD analysis project Ga0164242, IMG submission 108783) | Miracle-Growth compost microbial communities from Emeryville, California, USA - Original compost - Miracle growth compost (MG) ...
CGGCACTGCGAGGTCGGTGATCACGCGTGCCCAGCCCTGGGACATGTTGCCTACGCGCAGGATCTCGCCGTTGCGCACGAACCAGAGCGTGCCGTTCACGTCGCGGATCTGGGTGATTCGGATGCCCACGACCTCGACCATGCCCGTCGCGGGGCCGAGGTCGACGACGTCGCCCACCCCGAGCTGATCCTCCATCACCATGAACAGGCCGTTGAGCACGTCCTTGACGATGTTCTGCGCGCCGAAGCCGAGGCCGGCACCGATCGCGGCGGTGAGGAGTGCGAGGGAGCCGAAGAGGTTCGGCAGGGCGATGTTGATGCATGCGACAAGAGCGATGATCACGATCGCGATGTTGACGATGTTACTGAGAACGGTTCCGAGCGTGCGGGTGCGCTGAACGAGCCGCACTGCCGCGATCGGGGAAGCGGTGAGCGCCTGGGTGTCTTCGACGTTCTGCTTGTTCTTGACCCCAGTCACGATGCGCCGAACGACACGCCGGAGCACGAAGTGCATCACCCATCCGATGAGGAACGCGACGGCAATGATGATGGCGATCTGCACGAGCTTCCAACCCCACTCACCGAGGGTTGTCAACACGTCGCTCCAGAAGGTGGGGCTGGTGAGGTTCGCGAGGGGGAGAGATGCGGAGAAGGTCATCGCGACCGATTCTAGGGGGCGGACTTGGCGCATCCTGGGCGGCGCCTTGGTGAATGGCGGATGCCCGTGAGCGGCGATGATCGCTACTCACGGGCATCCGTCGCCGGGTGGTGTCGCACCCGGCGGTCCCCCGGTTGGTGCGCGGCCCCGAACAAGGCCGCGCACGCTCTGGATGGCGTCCCGGCGAAGGACACCGGCCGAATGATGTGCCGTTCTACACGTCGCGCTGCTTGGTCAGGATGGCGCCGACCGCGACCGTGACCGCGACCCACGCCAGCAGGACGAGCCCGCCTTGCCACGCGTCCAGCGAGACCACTCCGCTCGCGACGACCGTGTGAGCATTCGGCGGCACGTATGTGTAGAGGTGCTGCCCGGCCTCGGATGGCAGGAACGACGCCACGTTGTCCACCCAGGTCGCCTGCGTGAGCCGTGCCAGCAGTGTGGCCACCACCGGCAGAACCAGCAGAAAGCCCAGGATCGTCGCTATGCCGCCTGCCGAGCTCCGCAGAATCGATCCGAGGGCGAAGGCGAGCATCGCGATGAGGGTGAGGTACGCCGCACCGCCGAGGAGTGGAAGCAGCACGCTCGACGAGAACAGATCGGGGTGCAGTCCGCGCCCTTCGAAGATCAGGGTGCCCACGATCGCCGAGATGCCGACGGAGATGACGCCCACGACGAACACCACGACGGCGAGCACGATGAACTTCGCGAAGTAGGCGCCGAGTCGTCGCGGGTCGGCCGTGTAGGTCGAGCGAATCATGCCCGTGGCGTATTCCCCGCTGATCACGAGTACGCCGAGTACGGCGACCGCCAGCTGCGTGAATGAGAGTCCGATGGTGGCAGCGGAGACCACGTAGCCGTTCGCCACATCCGTCGGCAGGGCGGAGACGTTCTCCAGGTGGTAGAGGCCGGCGGATGCCGCCGCCACGCCGACCGCGAGCACGATGACGATGCCGAGGCACCACACCGTGGAGCGCAGACTGCGTAGCTTGATCCACTCCGAGCGGAGCAGACCGGCGAAGGAGAGCCGAATGCCGTCCAGCGGACTCGCCGTCGGTGTCGGCCGGTTCAGGGTGCTGGTTGCCGTGCTCATCGTGCCACCTCCGAGTGGTATTCGACCTCGTCTTGAGTGAGTTCGAGGTAGGCCTCCTCCAGTGAGGCGTCGACCGGCGTCAATTCGTGCAGCGCGACTCCGTGCGCCGCGGCGGCATCGCCGATCTGTGCCGCATCCAGTCCCACGACCTCGAGCGCACCGTCGTCGAACGAGGTGACGGTCACGTCCGGTCCGGCCAGCGCAGCGGTGAGCGAGCGCACGTCGGGTGTGCGCACGCGCACCACTCGCCGTGTGGCGCCGGCGATCACCTCGGCGATCGGGGCATCCGCGAGCACACGCCCTCGGCCGAGCACGATCAAGTGGTCGGCGGTCTGAGCCATCTCGCTCATCAGGTGCGAGGAAATGAAGACAGTGCGACCCTCAGAGGCGAGGTGCCGCGAGAATTCGCGCACCCAGCGCACCCCCTCGGGGTCGAGGCCGTTGACCGGCTCGTCGAGGATGAGCGTGTGCGGGTCGCCGAGGAGCGCGGCGGCGATGCCGAGGCGCTGTCCCATGCCGAGCGAGAACCCGCCCACGCGCTTGCCTGCCACCGACTCGAGGCCGGTGAGGTGGATCACCTCGTGCACCCGCTTCTTCGGGATGCCGTGGGTCGCCGCGAGCGCGAGCAGGTGGTTGAAGGCGGTGCGGCCGGTGTGCACCGCCTTGGCTTCCAGAAGCGCACCGACCTCGTGCAGAGGCGACGGATGCTGTGCGTACGGCTTGCCAGAGACGAGCGCGCTGCCCGCGGTCGGCTTGTCCAACCCCATGATCATGCGCATGGTGGTGGACTTGCCGGCACCGTTGGGGCCGAGGAATCCGGTGACCATGCCGGGACGCACCGTGAAGCTGACGTGGTCGACCGCCAGCTTGGGGCCATACCTCTTGGTGAGGCCATCGATTTCGATCATGACCTCGACGCTACGGAGACCGCGGGTCCGCGTCGTCAACCCACAGGATGATCGGGATGCATCCCACGGTCGAGATGCACCCCGATCAGCGACTAATGCGCATCGCGCTCCTGTGCTCGCAGCGCCCGCTCCACCGACGCCAGGTTCTCCGACACGAGGCGACGCAGCGCGGCCGGCTCCTGGTTCGCTTCCAGCCAGTCGCGCGTGGCGTCCGCGAGCCGCTGATCGGCCAGTGGGAACGGGTACATGCCCTCGACGAGGTACTCCGCGATCTTGTACGTGCGGGATGCCCACACCGACTGCAGTGCGTCGAAGTACTTCGTGACGTAGGGCTCGAGCAGTGCGGTGTCGTGCGCGCGCTGGAAGCCGACCCCGGTCATCCGCACGATCGTGTTCGGCAGGTCGTCGGAGTCGAAGACGCTCGCCCACGCAGCCGCCTTGCCCTCGGGGGTGGGAATCGCCGCGCGCGCCTGCGCGGCCGCCTGCGCGCCGGTCGCGGTGTTGTCGGCCGCGAGAGCGGCGTCGATCTCGGCGGAGCCGGCTGGTCCGCCGGCGACCAGCGAAGTGAGAAGCTCCCAGGAGAGATCCGTGTCGACGGTGAGGCCGTCCAGCACGATGGATCCATCGCGCAGTCCGGAGACCTTCGCCAGCTGCTCCGGCGTGGAGGCGAGCACGGCGAAGAACTTCACGAACTGGAACTGCGCGTCGCTTCCGGCCTGTGCCGACGAGGCGAGCTCCCAGAGGGTGTCCGCCGCCTGTCGGGCAGAGGACTCACGACGATGCGGCGCAACGTACGAGTGCACGGTCAGCACGAGCTGGTTCAGTGTCGTGCGGAGCGTCGTCGACTCGGTCTCGGTGCCGATGTTGCCCAGCACGAGGCGCACGTAATCGCTCGCCGGCGTCTCGGCGTCGCGCGTGGCATCCCACACCGAGCCCCACACCAGCGATCGCGCCAGCGGCGACTCGATCTCGGAGAGGTGCTCGATCGCAAACGTCAGGGACTGCTCGTCGAGGCGGATCTTCGCGTATGCGAGGTCGTCGTCGTTGATCAGAACGAGATCGGGACGCTTCTTGCCGACCAGCTCGGGCACCTCGGTGCGCTCGCCGTCGATGTCCAGCTCCAACCGTCCGTCCCGCACGAGCTTGTTGCCGCGCAGGTTGTACAGCCCGATCGCGAGGCGATGCGGGCGCAGCGTCGGGTAGTCCGGATGCGCGGACTGCAGCACGGCGAACCCGGTGACGTTGCCGTCGGCATCCGTCTCGATCTCGGGCCGCAGTGTGTTCACTCCTGCGGTCTCCAGCCACAGCTTCGACCACGATGTCAGGTCACGGCCGCTGGTGGCCTCGAGTTCCACCAGCAGGTCGCGAAGCTCGGTGTTGGAGTGGGCGTGCTTCTTGAAGTAGTTCGACACGCCTGCAAGGAAGTCGTCCTGACCCACCCACGCCACGAGCTGCTTGAGAACCGACGCTCCCTTGGCGTACGTGATGCCGTCGAAGTTGACCTGCACGTCTTCGAGGTCGTTGATGGTGGCGACGATCGGATGCGTCGACGGCAGCTGGTCCTGCCGGTACGCCCAGCTCTTCTCCATGGCCGCGAACGTGGTCCACGCCTCGCGCCACTCGGTCGCCTCGGCGGTCGCCAGCGTCGAGGCGTACTCCGCGAACGACTCGTTGAGCCAGAGGTCGTTCCACCACTTCATCGTCACGAGGTCGCCGAACCACATGTGCGCCAGCTCGTGCAGGATCGTGACGACACGGCGCTCCCTGATGGCGTCCGTCACCTTGGAGCGGAACACGTACGTCTCGGTGAACGTGATCGCGCCGGCGTTCTCCATGGCGCCGGCGTTGAACTCCGGCACGAACAGCTGGTCGTACTTCGCGAACGGGTACGGCACGTCGAACCGCTCCTCGTAGAACGCGAAGCCCTCCCGGGTCTTGTCGAAGATGTAGTCGGCATCCATGTACTCCGCCAGGGATGCGCGCGCGTAGACGCCCAGCGGAATGGTGCGTCCGTCGCGGCTGGTGAGCTCCGAGTGCCAGCTCGAATAGGGCCCGGCGATGAGCGCGGTGATGTACGAGGAGATCCTCGGCGTCGGCTCGAAGACGGTGGTCTTCGCGTCGCTGTTCTGCTCGACGGATGCCACCGGCGAGTTGCTGACGACGGCCCACTTCTCGGGCGTGGTCACCGTGAAGGTGAACACGGCCTTGAGATCGGGCTGCTCGAACACCGCGAACATACGGCGGGAATCGGGCACCTCGAACTGCGTGTAGAGGTAGACCTCGCCATCGACCGGGTCGACGAAGCGGTGCAGGCCCTCGCCGGTGTTCGTGTACCGAGGGTGCGATACGACGTTCAGCTCGTTCTCGGCCTTGAGATCGTTCAGCTGGATGCGCACTCCGTCGTTGACGCTCGCCACATCGAGCGCCTCTCCGTTGAGCACGATCGAGTCGACGGATGCCGTTATCGCATCGATGAAGGTCGACGCCCCCTCCTTGGCGGCGAACTTCACCGTCGTCGTGCTGAGGAAGGTCTCGTCGCCCGTGGTGAGGTCGAGCGTGACGTCATAGCTCTGGGTATCGACGATGGCGCGGCGCTCGGCCGCCTCGATGCGCGTGAGGTTCTCTCCTGGCATGGTTCTCCTTCTTCTCCTGGCGAAAGGCGTCCGACGCAAGCTCGGGCTCCGGGCGCATCGTGTGCGCGGCCCGACTGTCAAGCCTATTCGGCGGTGCGGGCCGCCCACGAGAGCGGAACTGCGACGGCCGGCACGGCTCCGGGGCACGGCCGCTTAGATGGTGGTCATGACCGATGTTGACTTCTGGTTCGATCCGTCATGCCCGTGGGCCTGGATGACCTCACGCTGGGTCGACGAGGTCGCCCCGCACCGCGATCTGAACGTGACGTGGCACATCATGAGCCTGTACGTGCTCAACGAGGACAAGGACGTCTCCGAGTCCTACCGCGCGAAGCTGCCCCGCACCCTGCGCTATGCCCGGCTCGTCACAGCTGTGGGGGAGTTGCGCGGGCAGGAGGCGGTGAAGCCGCTCTACGATGCGCTGGGCACGCGCATCCATCCGGAGCATCGCAAAGACGCCGACGCCGTCATCGGCGAAGCGCTCACCGAGGTCGGGCTGCCTGCCGAGTACGCCGAGTACGCCGACTCCGAGGAGTACGACGTGCAGCTGCGGGCCAGCCACGCCGACGGGATCGACCGCGTCGGACAGGATGTCGGCACCCCGGTGATCGCCGTGAACGGAACTGCGTTCTTCGGGCCGGTCATCTCACCCACTCCGCGCGGACAGCAGGCGCTGACGCTGTGGGACGGCGTGGTGGCGGCCGCGTCCTACGACGGCTTCTTCGAGCTCAAGCGCAGCCGCACCCGCGACCCGATCTTCGACTGACCTCCCCTTCCCTCGAGGGTGTGGGTTCTTCTCCTCGAGGGAGCGGGTTTCACCTTGGCGGGCGTCCCTAGACTGGTGCCCATGCGCATCCACATCGGCACCGACCACGCCGGACTCGAGTTCTCGCAGACCCTGCAGCAGCACCTGAGGGATGCCGGGCACGAGGTCATCGACCACGGACCGCAGGAGTTCGACCCGCTCGACGACTACCCGGCGTTCTGCATCAACGCGGCCAAGGGCGTCATTGCCGACCAGCAGGCGGGCGTGCAGGCGCTCGGTGTCGTGTTCGGCGGTTCGGGCAATGGTGAGCAGATCGCCGCGAACAAGGTGCTGGGCATCCGCGCCGCCCTGGTCTGGAACGAGAGCACGGCGCTTCTGGCACGCCAGCACAACGATGCGAACGTGATCGCGATCGGCGCGAGGCAGCACACGGTCGACGAGGCGATCTCGTACATCGACACCTTCATCGCAGAGCCGTTCTCGTTCGAGGAGCGCCACGTGCGGCGTATCGCGCAGCTGGCCGAGTTCGAGGCGACCGGCGACATCGCCGGCAAGAACGTCGACAAGTAGCGCGGATGCCTGAAGGTCATTCCGTTCACCGGATCGCCCTGCAGTTCAAGCGCAACTTCGTCGGCAAACGGGTGGCGGTCGGTTCGCCGCAGGGCAGGTTCAGCGCAGATGCCGCCCTCATCGACGGGCAGACGATGGTGGATGCCCGTGCCATCGGCAAGCAGCTCTTCCTCGAGTTCGAGAACGGGCTCTGGCTGCGTGTGCACCTGGGCATCTATGGCGCATGGGACTTCGCCGGCGAGATCACGGTGGACGATACGATCCAGTCCGCGCGCGGACGCATAGGGCAGACGAATCAGCGGGGGACGGTGCCGACCGAAGCGGCGTCGGAGGCGGACGTTCCGGTGCTGGACTCGCGCGGTGAGGACTCGATCGCCAGCATGGGTGCACCACGAAGGGCTCGGCTCCGGATGTCCGAGTCCGAGAAAGAGGACGACACCGCGTTCGCCTTCCCACCCGAACCGGTCGGCGCTGTGCGGGCCCGGCTGCTCACCGACACCGCCGTGGCCGACCTGCGAGGGCCGACAGCGTGCCAGGTGCTCGACGAGGCTTCCGTCGCCAAGGTGATCGCGGGGCTGGGCCCCGATCCTCTCGTGGATGACGGTCCGGAGGTCGAGGACCGGGTTGCGGAGACCATCACGTCGAAGCCGACGCCCGTCGGCCTGTTGCTGATGGACCAGTCCGTGATGAGTGGTGTCGGCAACGTCTACCGGGCTGAGATGTTGTTCCGGGCCGGGCTGAACCCTCACACGCCGGGCAAGAAGGTTCCGAAGGACATCGCTCGAGCGCTTTGGCGGGATTGGGCGCACCTGCTCGACATCGGCGTGCGCACCGGTCAGATGATGACAATGGACGACCTCGGCCCTGAGGAGTGGGCGAAGGCGATGGCGAGCCGGGAGGATCGCCACTGGGTGTACAAGCGGGAGGGGCTCCCGTGCCGGGTGTGTGGGACGAACATCGCGATGGAACTCATGGCCGCCCGCAAGCTCTACTGGTGCCCTGTCTGCCAGGCATAGCAAGAGGGCCGCGACCTTCCGGTCACGACCCTCTTCCCGTTCTGTCGTGTTAGCCGCGACTACTTCGCGATGTGGGCGAACAGAAGCCAGCGGTCCTTATCGAGTCCGCGTGCGATCTCGATCGCGACGTCCTGGCTGGTCTGGTCGAGCTCGTCGAGTTCGCGCACCGCTGTGTTCACGGCGTCGAGCGCGACGTCGATCTGACCGATGACCTCGGCGATCGACTTGTCCGACTGCACGAATCCGTCGCTGAGCGGAGATGCCTTCGTGTTCGCGGCGACCGTTGCGATGCGGGCGTCGATCGGCAGCCCCAGTGCGACGATGCGCTCGGCGGCGAGGTCCGCCCACTCCTGGGCGTCGGCAACGAGCGTGTCGAGCAGTTCGTGAACGCCGATGAAGTTCGACCCGCGCAGGTTCCAGTGCGCCTGCTTGCCGTTGACAACGAGCGCCTCGAGCTCGATGACCACCGGAGTCAGGAACTGTGCCGTGCCCGCAGCGACGTCGGGATTGGTGGTGGCTTTCGGAGTGGTGTCGGTGTTGCTCATGGATGAATAGTCCCTTCGCTCATTGTCTCGATCAACGCTACGCGGCCGCCCGCATTCCGCAAGGAAGCAGAGGCTGGGCTAAGTTCAGCCCTTCGCGGCGCCGAGTCCGTTCACGACGAGGAGGATGTTCCCGATCAGCGCCAGCGCACCGAGCACGAGAGCGAGCCATGCGACGATCCGCGTTCCGGTGTACATTCCGCTGCCGTAGCCGCGCACGCGAACCATCGACCAGATCGCCAGACCCATGCCGAACAGCGAGATCGGTTCGAGCAGCCACCACACCCATGCGGTCAACGAGAGCACGAGACCGATCACAGCGATCACGAAGGATCGCTGTTTGCGAACCTGCTCCTCTTCAGCGGTGCGCACTTTGCCCTTGGCAGGAGCATCGTCCGGCCAGACCGGAGCCTCGGCGCGCTCGCCGTACTCCGGTGTACCCGCGGCGGGGCCTTTTCCGGCGGCCCGCTGCGCGACCGCCGTGCGCTGCTGCGTGCCCTGCATCTTCTGCCTGTACGTCATCAACGTGACCCGCGCCTCGCCGAGCAGCTGCACCTCGGCCTTCTCCGCCTCGATATCGCCGGAGTGCGCGCCACCCGCCGCCTGCGCCTTGGCGGAGTAAGCGGCAAGGATGTCGGATGCCGAGGCATCCTTCGCGACGTCGAGAAGGGCGGCTGCTTCGTCTGGTGTCATGTTCGGGCCTTTTCGTGGGCGGAAGGGGCGGCGGAGCCGTGGACATTCTCCCAAAGACCGTGGACCTTCGTTGACGCCCTCTCGACCGTGTCCGATTGGAGTGTACGGTGTTGTCCTGCCTCATCAGGCGGTAGCCGCTCGGCTTGTGGCGGGTCGTCACCGCCTTGTGGTCGCCCTGCACCATGACGGACCCGACAGCGGGCGCCGTGGCGGAACTGCTCCGCCCGGTGATTTGTACCGATGATGCCGTCGCGATGCACTCTCACCGCGTCGCATGCACCCTCGACGATGTACGAGTCCGACTGACCATTGAGTTGCACCGACGACCACAGGAGCACGATTGTGCCGTCCTCCGCTGTGGGGTGCGTCGCCCGGTCCGACGGCGGGTGACGGCGGTACTACTGCCACCCAAGGGCAAGGATGCCTGCGATCGTCATGAACTCAGCGCGGGGAAGTGCTGGCTTGCCCGTCGGCATCCGCCTACCTCTGGCAGACCGCTGCGTCGCGCCGTCGAGGGGACGAATTCGCGATTCGTCAGGGGCTTGTCACGTCGACCGGTGATTGCCTACTTCGTGTTGACGAACAGCTCGTTGGCAATCACACCAGGACGCACGCGGATCAAGCCGTCGTCGCCTATCGGGACTTGCAGGACAAGGTTGCCCGTCGCGCTCGCGCCGGGATACAGCTCCTGCCCGCCTAGTTCGGGATCGGGGCCGACGACGAGCTTGTCATAGCTGTTAATGACATTCCCGGATGCAGTGACGTACGCGATGTCGATGAACGAGGTATTCCCGGTGTCCTTTCCGGTATACGTGACGGTCGCGTTGATGAGTGCGTAAGCCGTGCCTGTGTCAGGCTGGTCATTGAACTCGTTTGCTGCCATTACGGCATCGGTGTCGTTGAGATTTACCGAATTTATCGTGATCGTGTAGTCGTTGCTTTTGATCTGTGCTCCGATCGCAGCCGGATTGCTGCGGCTCCCAACCTGCGATGATCCCGATTCAGCTTTCGGGCTCTTTGCCACACTGGACGATGGGGACTGCGTGACCGAGCTGCCCGTGCCGCCGAACGCCTCGGTGAACGAGTTGGCGACGACTGCGAAAAACACGACGAATCCGATGACCGTGCCCACAACCGAGACGATCAACGCAGTCAAGGCCAACGCCTTTCCCTTGCGTTTCAAGAACAAGGCGACGATGGCGAGGATGAATCCGATCGGCAGCAGTACCCATCCGACGATGAGCGCACCTGGGATGCAGGCGAAGATGAATCCGACAGCGGCGACACACAAGGCGACGATCCCGAGCACGTTCGTCTGCTTGACGCTCTGTGTCGTCGAATAAGTTGCGGGCGGGATTGGCGCGTAACTGGTCGCTTGACTTGGTCCGTGGCCGTACTGCTGGTCGCCAGCCTGTCCCACGGATGCACCGGCTTGAACCGAGGCGGGCGCCAGAGCGTCCGCCCACTGGTGTCCGTCCCAGTATCTTTGCTGGCCAGTTCCGTCGTCGTAATACCCAGGTGGCGGCGGAACCTGCTTGTCACTCATTTGGGTTACCTTTCCCTACACTCAGCGTTTCCTGAAGGCAGACTGAGCATAATGAAAGGCGCAGCTTTAGAGCCACGAGAACTGCTACCCATACCCGTTTTGGGGACAGAGCCAGAAGCAGGCAAGGCCCGGCGACGAGCGCACACCGTGCGGCGATCTATCGACGAGAACGGTTGGACTCAGAACCGAGAACTCAACCGTTCACGATGCCCTGGGTTTACGTGGAGGGGATGACGGGAATCGAACCCGCACCATCAGTTTGGAAGACTTATCCAAGCCGTGTGATATTCCCGATAGAAACGTGCCCTGACCGGACAAAAACTTCTTTTGAGAGGTCAACTTCCGCTCCCCACCGTAGTCGTTTTAAGGGAGCGGAGGGAGCGCGAGGGGAGCAGACGCGCGTACTGGTTAGGCTCTGGCCATGAGCGATGGATGGATGCACTTCCCGGAGGCGGACGACCGACGCGACCCAGGCACCGGCAGTCGGTCGCTCAGTGTCGCCACGATGCCGGTCGCGTCATCGGCACAATCAGCGAACGGAGATTGCCCCACGCGCGAAGTACGTTCTTTCAGGCGGTCGGCATCCATCCCGGTACCGGCGACCGAGTGAACCTCGAACTCGATACCGACTTCGAGAACCGCGTGCGTGTCATTGAGCGGTTGCAGGACGACCCAGAATCGCTGCGCCGTCACTGGGGATGGCACGCGAACGAATGAGTCATGAGATTGTTCTTGCTGTGGCAAACAAGTGGATTCCGCTCAGCAAGGGCGGCCAGCCGGACGAGGCACTTTACGAGGGACTACCACCGTGGATCGCGGCAAGTATCTACGGCTGGACGCAGAAGACGCTCGACGAACTGAGTTGGACACGCAGTGAGGATGTAGAACAGACGCTCACCGAAGCGTTTGATCGTGAAATGCGGCTAGCTCTGCCGTTGTCGATCAGCCGGTACAACGTTACAACCGAGCTTCAGAAACGCCGCGACGAGAGCCTCACTCTTGATTATGTTGACTTTCTCCTGGCCCAGATCGGGGATTCCTTACCAAGCCGCACGCTGGAAGCGATCCTTGAGCAGGGTGGTTCCGCCTGGCGCGTTGGTTCGAGGAATGGGTTCTTCGGGCTTGAGCGTCGGGTACCCATCGCAGCAATGGAGGCTGCGGAAGCCGCCATGGCTTCCAACGGGGATGCCGGGGTGCTCTTGAATGAGGCGTGGGTGGCTGTGTACGGTCGAAACCCTGACCCAGAAGACGCGTACGAGAAGGCGATCAAGGCTGTCGAGTCGAGCGCAGCACCCAAAGTGGCGCCCGACGACCGGAAGGCGACCCTCGGAAAGATCGTCTCGGTGTTGCGATCCCAAACTGACTGGGCTCTCGCACTCACCGATTCAGAGGGAAAGCATGACTACGGGGTCGTCGCCGCGATGTGCGCCGCGCTTTGGAACGGACAGCCGAGCCGTCACGGCGGGAACGGTTACCGTAAGCCGACGGTCGAGGAAGCAGAAATCGCTGTCCAACTAGCTGTTTCCCTAGTTCAATGGTTCTCCGCGGATGCCGTGCGGCGCCGACCGCGACCTCGGAGTTGACCTGGCGGAGTTGCTCTCTGCGCTCGATGGTTAGCCTCCAGTCATCCCGCGTAGGGCGATCCATCTTCGGTTCGAGCACCCCGAACACGGGATCGTTCTCCGCCGTCATCGCTGGCTACCGTGGTGGGACGGCGCCTCAAACAGGCGCCCCGACACGAGAACGCGAGCGAACGTATGCTGACCGGATTTGCTTTCACTGGTTACCGCAGTTTCTGGGACTCCGAATTGCAGAAGATCGGACCAATGAGCAAGGTTCATCTCGTTGTGGGTCAGAACAACAGCGGAAAGTCCAATATTCTCCGCTTCGCCGGCGAATACTTGGATGCGCTATCCGCGCGTCGCCCTTTTGCCGCGCCGGCTGGATTAGATTCTCCTCAGCGGGGCGAAAGGTCAGATCGCTTTAGCCTCGCTATAAGATTCGACCCGTCCGAAGAATCGCTCAAGGAGGCCCGGAATGACCTAACGGGGGACGAACTTGCGTTCATCCGTCGAATGCTTTCTCATCCCGTATTCGAAGTTGACAGTTTGGGGGGAGCATGGGTTCGTTTCGCGCCTGGAACACAAAGTACCTTTGGATCGGGTGGTGTAACGCTATTACCACACGTGGAGCAGGCATCTCGGCTCCCTGAGACATTCAATTCATACGGTGATCGGAACATGGCGTCTGGTCTATCCATGAAGCTTGGAAAACAGTCAGGAGGAAACGCGGGCGACGATTTCGCACGAATCATACAGGCGGTCGTCCGATTCGATAAAGTCCCGCGCGTGAAAACGATATCCGCATTCAGGCAAGTTCGAAGCGGTTCTTCGTCCGATGATGAATATAGCGGAGCTGGGCTCATTGAAAAGCTCGCCAAACTCCAAAACCCCGCTCTCGAAGAACGGTCTGACCTCGCTCGTTTCGAAGCGATCAACCGCTTCGTGAGAACAGTATTGGATGACCCTACCGCGAAGCTTCATATCCCTGCTGAACACGACCAAATCATCGTCGAGAGCCGAAACCTTTGGCTCCCGCTTGAATCGTTAGGGACCGGTACTCACGAGGTTGTCATACTTGCGGCCGCAGCCACGGTAATTGAAAACAACCTTGTTTGTATTGAAGAGCCCGAGGTCCACTTGCATCCCTTGCTACAGCGGCGGCTTCTCCGGTATCTGGCTGAAGAGACGTCCAATCAGTACCTGATCGCAACTCACTCAGCACACCTTCTCGACGCATCACTTGCCTCTGTTTCTCATGTGCGTCTGACTGAACGGGGGTCCCATGTACAGGTCGCGCAGTCACCGGCTGAACTCTCATTAGTCAGTCGAGACTTGGGCTACCGGGCTTCCGACATAATCCAAGCAAACTGCGTAATCTGGGTCGAAGGACCATCGGACCGAACATATGTAAGAGAATGGTTGAGAATCATCGATCCAGTGTTGGCTGAGGGGATTCATTATTCGATCATGTTCACTGGTGGAGCGTTAGTCAATTCTCTCTCTGCTAACGATCCGGATGTTGAGGAGTTTATCTCGCTCCGGCGGCTGAATAGGAACATCGCCATCGTTATCGACTCCGACAAAAAGTCGGCACACGCTCAGATAAACCAGACAAAGAAGCGTTTGAGGAAGGAGTTCAACGCCGGCGACAACGGCTTAGCATGGATTACGGCGGGGTATACAATTGAAAACTATCTTCCCCCGGAGCTACTCCGGGAGGCAGTACTTTCCGTACACCCCTCGTCTGACTATCAGTGGGACGGAGACCGATACTCTAACCCGCTGGCAAAGGATGCGACGCCGGGCATGACTAGTGCAGCGAATAAGGCCAGGATCGCTGTTGAGGTCGCATCGATGTGGAATTCAAGCACGGACTGGCCCTATGATCTTCGCGAAAAGATGAGCGCACTGTCCAAGTTCGTAAGAGTCGCTAACGACCTGCCCTTTTAAGAGCGGGCCGAGCAGAGCGAAGGAGCTACGCCTGGCGTCCCCTCGGAGGCACGCAAGACGCGGTGAAGCGCCGCAAGGAATGGTTCGGATTCCAGGAGCACTTCGGGTCAGGGGCCTTCGTGCGTTCGAAGAGCAGCGCGATGTATGACTGCTTCGCTCGTTGCGTTCCTGGACGCGTACGTGAAAGGCGCGGTTCGCGAGGACCGCGGCCGGACCCCCGACGACCGGAACTGCTGAGGTGCCAGCCTCTACGACTGTGCCGACTATGTCCCAGGCAACGTCCTTGGCGCGTTCACCATCCACATGCCGACGCTATAGCCGGGAGGGCTCTGACAGCACAACACGAGAGATTGGACGATCAAGAATCGGGCATGGCATCCGTTCCCTTGACGAGGGAACGCTGGAGCGCAGTTATGGCTTCCTCGACCTGATTCTCCACGCGGCGCAGCACGGGGGTAAACGGAACCTGTGTTACCTGCATCAGGCGTATTACTCCGGCGGTTGCTGCCTGCCATGCATGAGAGAGCGGATAGAGCCAGTCGGCAAGATTGGCCACTTCTCCGTACTCAGCGTCCGTTCCAAGGTTTGCTCGGTAGGCGCGGGTTGCGAGCTCGGCACCATGTGAGTATTGGGAGGCGATCACGTAAAAGTGATCTAGGTCCGTCCCGAACTCCCTGAGCAACTTGTCCGCACTCGGTGTTCCGGGAATCCTTGTTCCGGGCGGCAGCCTCGCCTCGACAGCACTAGCAAAGTCGCGAATCGACTCCGATTGGGTGCGGCGAGTCAGATCGCCAGCTAGCTGGCTGCGCGTACCAAGGCGACCCCCCTCATGTAGGAGTGCGAGCCAGCGGGCTTCTCGCTCCCAGACGTCGTCAGGCTGAAGAAGCCAGATGCAACGCGCAGCAGTCTCGACAGCCGCTCGCGCTGTGACAAACGCCGATGGCATCAATGCGGCGTCTGTGCGTGCCATCAATGCGGTCGCTTCTGCATGACGAATGGCCAGATTGGTTAGCGTCCAAGCATGCCGTGGTGCTTCCCACTTCGTGTTCAGAGCGAGCGCTCCGTCCCTCGCTCTTGCGTAGATGCCGATGCCCTTCTCTATACGGATGGCAAGGCGACTTAGTTCACGCGACGGCTCGATAGCAACCTCCACGAGCGGAGTCTAGTAATCGACCCCCGTCCGGTTCACAAGTCGGTACTGGCTGTAACGCGAGGGACCTTGGTCAAAAAGAACTCCTAGGACACCCGAAGGTGTCGGACCCATGTCGTCCGGCGCGCGGGTAGTGGGTACCCCGGGTACTGGATTAGCGTTTCAGTTCGCGTTTCTTGAGCGAACGCCGTGCTGTCAGGTGAGCGCGGCAGCAAGCGCGTAGGCGCTGGATCGCTCCAGACGACCGCGTGCACGGTCGTACCGGCGCGTAGTGCGCGGGTCGGCATGCCCCATCGAATCCTGTAGGTCAGCTAGCTGCACACCCGCATCGAGCGCCAGTGTGGCGTGCGTGTGATGCAAACTGTGCGGCGAGATGTGACCTTCGATACCGGCAACACGTGCCAGCCGCTGCACTGTCCGGAAGGCTTCGGATTGAGCCCATGGCTTGCCGGTCGCAGTCGTGAAGATTGGGGCATCGGCGCTAGCCGCATCGGTGATTGCAAGCTCTGTGCCGTTTGCGACGGTAGAGCCGAGATACGCGGCGAGCGCGTCGAGTACCGGCGCGGGGAGCACGACTTTCTGGCGCCTTTCGCCCTTACGCGTAACGACTAACACCCGGTGTCCGCCGTCGTGCTGTAGGTCACTCAGGCGGGCGCTGAGCGCTTCGGAGATGCGGATACCGGTGAACAGTAGAAGCGACACGAAAGCACGGGAACGCGTCCCGTCGTCATGCGCCACACCGAGCAGTGCCTGTGCCTGAGATTTGGTCAGACCCTGGGCGCTGCTGTGGTCGGCATCGACGCGCGGTCTCCGCACAAGTCGGGCAGGATTCGCGGAAACTTCGCCGGCGTAGGACGTGGTACGGCTACTTCCTTGCCAGGCTCCTTAACCTTCGCGGGATTCGCCCGTAGATAGCCCCACTTGACGGCGTAGTCGAGTGCCTTCTTCAGCAGGAAGTACGTGCTTCTCCGAGTCTGGAGCTTGTCCTTGGGCATCGATTCCCACCATGCATCGATGGTCTGTGCGTCGATATCGCACAGCCTCATCCCGCCGAAGGTAGGCAGCAGATGAAGCCGGAGATAGCTCTGATCATTCCGGAAGGTGCCCGCAGCAACCCGGTGCCGTCGGTGCTCCATGTACACAGCCATGTAGGCGCTGAACTTCGCCTTGCCCTTGCGGTCGTCCCAGTGGTCACCGCGACGCATGTCCACGCGGATGCCGTCCAGCGCCTCCCTGGCCGCCTCCGCCGAGTCGAACACCCCCGCCGTCAGCTGTTCGCCATTGAGTCGATACCGGGCCTGGAACCGTCCCGGGGTCGTCTCTCGTATGGTGCCGAACGCCTGAGCCATCAGTCTGCCCTCCCGGGCGTGATACGCCGATGGGCTGAGCAGGAACACGTTTCCGTGCCTTCGTTTCTCGAAACTCAGTGAGGCATATGAGGCACGGCCAGAAAGTCAGCCCAGCAGAGGGGCCGAAGTTCGGGAGGAAAAAGGCGGGTTTACCAGGCCTTTCAGTGGAGGGGATGACGGGAATCGAACCCGCACCATCAGTTTGGAAGACTGAGGCTCTGCCATTGAGCTACATCCCCGAGCGGTGGTGAACCGCGCTGTGCAAGTGTAGTGCATGCCGGCTGAGGGGTGCGGAACCTGCCGGAGCGGGCATCCCTCTTTCTTCGGTAGACTGTGCGAGGTCATTTCGGCTTGCTGAACGCCCTGGCGCGTGCCCGGCCGGTCACCTAGCGGGTCACCACGATCCGGGGCGTAGCTCAGCTTGGCTAGAGCGCCCGCTTTGGGAGCGGGAGGTCGCAGGTTCGAATCCTGTCGCCCCGACCACGTCGACTCTGACTGAACCACTTTCGAAAACAGGAGATCTCCCACGTGAAGACCACGGTCGAGAAGCTGAGCCCGACACGCGCGAAGCTCACCATCGCAGTGACCCCGGAAGAGCTGCAGCCCAGCATCAAGCATGCCTATGAGCACATCGCCGGGGAGGTGAGCATCCCCGGGTTCCGCAAGGGCAAGGTGCCGCCGCCCATCATCGATCAGCGCGTCGGCAAGGCTGCCGTGCTCGAGCACGCCGTCAACGAGGGGCTCGAGGGCTTCTACCGCAACGCGGTCGAAGAGAACGACGTCAAGCCGGTCGGCCGCCCCGAGGCCGACATCACGGAGTGGCCCAGCGACAAGGACTACTCGGGTGACCTCATCGTCGCCATCGAGGTCGACGTTCGCCCTGAGATCACGCTTCCGGAGTACGACGGCCTCGAGCTGACCGTCGACGCGGCGGAGGTCACCGACGAGGACGTCGAGGCCGAGCTCGAGCGACTGCGCAGCCGGTTCGGCACGCTCGTCACCGTCGACCGCCCCGCGAAGAAGGGCGACTTCGCCCAGCTCGACCTGGTGGCGACGATCGGCGACGAGCAGGTCGA
>Ga0164242_10003634_pt1 | contig 17509 bp, 18 predicted proteins | sample OricomgcompostMG_FD_108783 | JGI IMG/M metagenome (GOLD analysis project Ga0164242, IMG submission 108783) | Miracle-Growth compost microbial communities from Emeryville, California, USA - Original compost - Miracle growth compost (MG) ...
AGAATCATCCTGAAACCGGTGCGGACCAGTTCGTGGTCATCCACCAGCACGACGTCGATCATTGCATGACCCCTCCCTGAATAGGCCAAGGCAAATTAGGTGGGAGACCACGTTAATGCAAGCCTTTCCATCACCACGCGTGCACGAAACCGAAGGCGCTGACACCGCATGTAGGAAATCGCCGACAGAACACGGCCCCGAAGGATGGCACCATGCTGCGATGGGTCGATCAGGGGAACGGCTCGAAGCCGCTGGCGCCCGCCCTCTCGGGGTAGCAAAGGAGCACAAGGAAATGCTGATGGTGATCTACTCGCTCAGCCAGGCGCCGGACGACACCTGGAGCATCCGCCGCGCCGGAACCACCCTGTTCAGCCAGCTTCGCCTTGGCGCCGCCATCCAGCTGGCCCGGGAAACGGCCCGTGACGAGCACATGCGCTCCGGCCGCAGCGTCAGCGTGGAAATGCCCGGCCCCGTCTCCAGCATTCGCCTCGCCCAGTACGCACGGCAAGCCCTCGCGCCGCAAACCGCGGTGGCCTGAACCGGCTTCGTCGCCGGTTTGCGATCTGATGCGATGGTGCAGGACCCGGGATCGAACCGGGATGGGGTTGCCCCCGAGAGATTTTAAGTTGCTTTTGAAATCAATAAGTTATTGATAGACAAGCGAAGTCACGCGAAGCATAGAAAAGACGAAAGAAGTTTTAAATCAGCAATTTAGCGAAGTTTGGCGAAGGTGTACCGAACTGACGTGTGTACCGCTGGTGTACCCGGAAACTGCAGTCTTTCCCTTCACGGCCAATGGCGGGGAAGCAGTCTTCGCTACGCACTCGGAAGCATGATGGAGTCGTGACGTCGATAGAAGACTACGGAGCCACTTGGAACATTCTCAAAAAAGTGTTCCAATATGCTGGAACACATGAACCGGTCACGCACTTCCATGAAAGAGCAGTTGCGACACGAATGGTCCACCTTGATGCAGGAAGGTGTACGTGGTCAAGCCACCCGATTTCGGATGCGCGCCATGCGGTTGGCACACTTGCTACGCAAGAGCCAACCGGAGCTTGCAGAGGCGCTGACCGAAGGCCTGAACAACACCGTCGGCATCACTCGACTGCATGCTCCAGCGCAGTTGCATGCGGATGTCCCCGATCTGCTGATGTTCGAACAGGCGCCTACCCTACCACTCATACCGCATTGGCCTGCCGCCGTCGAACTAGACCTGCAGCGGATCGTGTTGGAGGGGGAAATGCGAAGTCGCTTACATCAAGCGGGCCTTGCTCCGATCCAGACAGTCCTACTTTCGGGGCCACCCGGCGTGGGCAAGACACTAAGTGCAAGGTGGTTGGCGCAAAAACTTGGTATGCCACTTGCTACGTTGAACCTGTCCACCACTTTGAACAGCTACTTGGGCGAAACAGGCCAAAACATCAGCCGGGCCTTGGACTACGCACGGGGGAATGCCTCCGTGCTGTTCCTGGACGAGTTCGATGCGCTCGCCAAGCGGCGTTCCGATGCGCAAGACATCGGCGAGTTGAAGCGGGTAGTGAACGTACTACTCCAGGCAGTGGATCAATGGGAGGGCCCTTCGCTCTTGGTCGCCGCAACCAACCATGAATACCTCCTCGACGAAGCCATGCTGCGCCGCTTCGAGTTAACAATCCGTTTCCCGCTTGCATCGCAGAAACAGGTCATGGCGATTTTGACATCTCTCGGCGTACCCAGCCAATTGGCCACCACTCTCTCGAAGAACCTCAAAGAACAACCTCTATCCGACGCCACGCGGCTCGTTACAGCAGCGCGCAAGCGCCAGATTCTGGACAAAGTACCCTTCGAAGACGCCCTGCAAGCTACCTCCGCAGAAAGCGACGCCCTGCGAACTCCTATCCAAAGGCGCCGTGTTGTGGTGAAGACCATGACCAGCAATGGCGCCAGCTCCCACCAAATCGCGAAGCGGCTTGGCGTTTCCCACACTACGATCTTGCGTGATCTGGCAACCATTAACAACACAGGCGAAAAGTCATGAGTGACCGGAAAGGAAATTTGCTAATCGGCCATGGCGAACGCCTGTTCCAAGATGGGATATGGCCCCAAAGTGGTCGTCCTAAGCCAGATCCATACAACATTGCCGAGCAACGGTCACTTTTTACGCCGGTACTCCATGAATTGGCAACGGTGGCCTCAACCCGCACTAAGCGACTTGCTCCACGCGGCGAGGTGGCTGCGAAGTTGACCATCCATCCTGAATTCCTAGCGAAAACCTACTTCCCAACAAACTTGCTGAAGAAATCAGGTTTGCGCTTGATCGGCTCCAGGGCCACTCAAATTCTGCCCCGCTCCATGGTGCGGGGCAAGCCACCCGAATCACGCCCCTCAGCCGTCTTGATCGTGGCAGGCACAGCAAAGAGCTTTGAACAGACTGCATCCATCCTTAACAGCGACAAGGCGACACAAGACTTTACTCACATCGAGAGCATCACGCCGTTCCTGCCTGCCGATAGAAAGATCGGTCTTGATCTCGCGCACTTCAATGACTGGGCGGAAGTCGTGCTCCACGCCGATATTGGTGCAAGCGACATTCGCAGTGCATTCTTTCAGCTGGTTCAGGAAAGCGGCGGCCACGTCAATCCTGACCGCGCAAGGTCGGTAGGCGGATTGACGTTCCTTCCCCTACATGTGGCCAGCGAAAATGCTACAGCACTCGTTAGGTCTATTGAGGACTTCACTCATCTGCGCGCATTACGTAACATGCCGATCCTCGGCGAGGATCCCTTCATCAATGACGCTGCCGCAACGCGAAGCCTTGCACTAGCACCCCCTATCCCAAAGCACATCCCCGCACAAGATCCGAGCATTCGTGCCGTCATCCTGGATGGAGGCTTCACTCCGAATCTGCTGCCGTGGGTGCAGGCAAAAGATGCACAGGGCGTTCCGGCTAATGCCGATAGCTTGCCACACGGTCTCGCAGTGACCTCCGCGTTCCTCTTCGGCGCCATTCGCAACGGGCAATCCAGCCTTCTAGCTCCGTATTGCAATGTAGACCATGTACGCGTCCTGCCCACGACGGCTAAGGATCCACACCAAGTTGCAGACGTGATCGACAGAATCATCAGCACGCTGCAAGACTCGCGTGACGAGGGTCATCCCTATTCGCTGGCCAACCTCAGCCTCGGCCCGCGCCTGCCGATCTTTGATGATGACCCACACGAGTGGACGGTTCGCCTTGATGACTACCTTTCGCTTGGTGATTTGTTCATGACTGTAGCAGCAGGCAATGATGGTGCCCTCGGTCAAGACCTCGGACGCATCCAACCTCCCGCGGATGCCGTAAATGCTTTCACCGTGGGCGCTAGCGATGGATTCGACGGAAAATCTAAGCGCACGGCATATAGTTGTTTGGGTCCTGGCCGGAGTCCGGGCTTAGTCAAGCCTGATGCTGTGGCATTTGGTGGGGCACAAGGTGCCCGACTACAACTGGTGGACCCAGCCTCCGGAATGTTGCATACCCATCATGCGGGCACTAGCTATTCGGCCCCTCTGGCATTACGTCTTGCTGCCGGCATGATGGCGTCAATGCAGGAGGACATTCAGCCCACTATGCTGCATGCATTGTTGGTGTCCCGTGCCCAATTCAACAAACGCAGTGGTCACGATCAAACAGAAGTGGGTTGGGGCGTCCTGCCGGAGGGCGTCGACGACATCTTGTATTCGCCTGACGATGAAGTCGTGGTGATGTACCAAGGGCTCATCGCCAAGGGCCAACCTATTCGCGCCACCATCCCATTACCCTCCGGGCTTTCACCAGATGATGATGTGACTGTTTCAGCAACCTTTGCCTACCGCGCGCCCATCGACCCAGCCCACCCAGTTAGCTACACCCGCGCCGGCCTTGAGGTGCACTTCCAACCGGATGGGAAGAAGTCGAAGGGCTTCTTCACTATGTCGAAGTACGATACTGAGCAGGATTTACGTAAAGATGCACTGAAGTGGGAAACGTGTCGACATCGCAAGCGAAAGATCGCCATCGGTAAGATGACCAACCCCTGCTTCTTGATTCGGTATCACGGCCGCGAGGAAGGCGCAACCGATGCCCCAACGGTAAAGGACGAGCTCGGCCACATCCTGCCTGCAGAACAGCAGCCCAGCGCCTTGCCCTTCGCCTTGGTAGTCAGGTTACGAGTGCCTGGCATCCACAACCTGTCGCAACTGGTTCTGCAGCAATTTGCAGTCCTAAGCGAAGTGCAGCTCAAGCTCCAAGCGCAGGTGTAGCAACGACGGCAAACTATACAGCCCAGCCCCATGCGTATCCGTTTCCTCGGGATGGCACACTGGCCTTCTGCTGCCCCTTGTCGTGTAACTTGCCCCAGATGCCGATTGGCACATGTTACGATCCGCCAAGTCGCAGCTATCACCACCGCGGTAGCCGCCCGGCCCGGATGGCGAAATTGGTAGACGCAAGGGATTTAAAATCCCTCACCCTTACGGGTATGCGGGTTCGATCCCCGCTCCGGGCACCAGCGGTTTTCGAGCACGCGTCGCCGCACGCAATCCGCACCTGGCCATTCGGCAGGCCGCCCAGCATTACGCCGGGTTGCCCGAGTCGTGCGACTTGATCCGGTTGCCGAATTGGCGCAGCGCGTCACGGAACTCGTCGCTCTTTGCCTGACCGCGCTCCGTGTCATTATCGGATGCACCGCCTGCGTTCGTGCTCGCGCCGACAACACCACCGGCGCCATCGGCAGTATCGGCTGTCGTTGGGGAGCCAGAAGCCGCACCACCACCCTTGGAACCGTCACTACTGGCCGGCACGCTGGGTTTCGTCAACTCGGTTTGCTTGGCCTTCATCGAGTCGGCCATGCGTGAGCCGAGGTTACCCCGACCGCCGTTCGCGCTTCGCGCTGAAAGCGCACTACGGCCCGACATGGGGCCGCCAAGGTTTTGCATCGCCGACTTGCCCAGGTTGGCCGTAGTGCGGCCGACGTGGGCCATGCCACCGGCCAGCCCCTTGAGGCCGCTGCCAGCGCCTTGCGTGCTGGCCAGCGACGAAGCCGCGGACATGGCCATGCCCGCACCATGCGCGCCCTGTACACCCTTCTGCATGCCCCGTGCGGCGGCCTGCAAGCCCTTGGTTGCAACACCAAGGCCAGCGGCGGCCGTAGCCATCGAGGCTGCCGCCGCAATCAGGCCGGAACTGCTGGCCACCTGGCCCGAACTGATACTCGAAATCAAGCTCGGGATGCGCACGCAGAGGAATGCACCCAGCAGGCTCAACCCAACCGAACTCATGATCGCCGGATTCGTGCCCGCCGCCGCTGCGTTCGCCCATTTCTGAGCAAGCGTCTGGAGCAAGCCAGCCACCAGGAGCAACACAAACAACTTGGCGCCGGCAGTGACCGCCAACATCAACACCCGTTTCGCATAGTCGGATGTAAAACGCGAACCGCCGAAGCCGGTAAAGAAGATCGCGGCGAAGATGACGAAGTACGTCTCGATCCAGGCCAGCACGAGCATGGCAGCGATCGCGGCGAACAGGATCGCGATGATAAGGGCCGCGATCATGATTCCCGCAGATCTGCCCGGATGCCAAATGCTTTGCTGCGCGTACAACTGCGACGCGGTGTCGATGCCCATGGCGAAAATATCGGAGGGCGTGGTTGGATGCCCGCCACCGGCGGCCGATGCGTTGGATGCCGCGATGTTGAAGCTGTCGATGATTGCCTTGCACCATGCAGGGGCGTAGGTAAGCAACGCGGCGAAGAACCCGATGAACAGGACATACTTCACCACCTCGGTAACCCACTCCTGCAGGTCGGCGCCACGTAACGCGAGTTTGGATGCTGTCCATACCAGGTCGATGAACGCCAGCAGCCAGAACAAGCGGATCGCGTAATGGCCCAAGGATGCTTGCCAGTGTGCGCTTGCGTGGTAGAACTCGGTCAATACATCGTTGAAATTCGCCTTGCCTTTGACCAGGGCACCACTGTCAGCGGGATTCTGCGGCGGCGTCACTTGGCTGGGCGATGCCTGTGGGCCACCGGGCAACGCTGCCTGTGCGAATACAGGCGCGGCATGGAGAGCCAACAACGCACATGCGACGATGGCAAACACTTGGAAGATACGTAGCGCTCGCATTGTTTAGTGCTCCTTGCTGTGACCAGGTGCCACCGCCGGAAGGTTCGGATGCGTGACTGTTTTCAGGTCGTTGGGGTTGAGGCCGCCCGTGGTAGGGGCCGGCGTTGCGTACTCGTTGACTTGCGGCGGGACATTCGATGCCGGCGCACAGACCGGCCCAGCGGCGGTGGTTGCGTTGGATACGGGCCTTACGACCCAATACGTCACCCCGCCGGCGAGAATCACGCCGGCGAGGAACGCGAGAAGAATCGCTTTGATCATGTGCATTGCTTGCCCTTCCGTTTCGTGGCCGCGTCAGCCGTTGTTGGGGGTCGTAGTCGTCTTTAGATCGTTGGGGTTCGTGCCGCCTGTGGTTGGCGCAGGCGTCTCATACTCGTTTTGCTGTATGGCTTCCTGCATCTTCAGCCGCCCCTGCGCGGCCGCCACCGTGTCGGCCTGCAACTGCATTTGCGTGGCCATCAACTGACGCAGCTTCTGCAACTGCTTGACCTGTTCGACCGCGATGGCGTTGCCAGCCTGGATCGCCTGCATGCGCCCGCCAGCACCGTTGGACTGCTGTTGCAGCGCATTGATGATGCTGGCCTCGTCGCCATGGGTGATTTCGTTCATCTGGTAGCCAGCGGCCTTGAGCGCGGCCAGCGAGGCGTCCGTGGTCTGGTCGTTCCACTTGGCGTATTGCGTTTGCGCGTCCTGCCAGGTCACGCCTTGCTTCAAGTAGGACTTGAAATCGGGAAACGCCTGCTTGAACTGGCTTTGCAGGTTCGACGCCGAATAAGCGATGTTCCGACCCTGCGCCACCAGCGCGTTCGAGCCGCGAATGTCCTGCATCGCGTTCGAGAAGGCGGCGTTGGGCAGCGTCATGCCCTGCTGCACCATGTTTTCGTACTGCTTGATCTGGTTGGCGTAGGTGTTGGCCGTGCTAATGGCGGTGTCCAATTCCTCGGCGTACTGCATGAATTGCTCGAAGATGTTGGAACAGTTGACGCACACCGTCGCAAGCTGCGCGTGCGCCGGTGGTGCGGTGACCAGGCTGGCCGTCCCGATGGTGGTGGCCAGGGCGAACGTGACGGCGGCGGCGAGGCCGTTGCGGGATGCCTTACGCATGATGCTCATAGCGTTTCTCCTTGAACGGGTGGACGGCCATGCGGCGCCGAATACCCATGGCTCAATACACAACTCATCGCCCGCGCCTCGGCTTGCGCGGTATCGTCGGTGGCGTGGTACGGGTGCTGCGGGTACTTCCGTTACGGCTCGTTGCCGGTATCTGTGTCCGCGTGGCGGCACTGTCAGTCGCAACTTCCTTGCGTGCCGTTGCTGCTTGGCGTTGGCGCCTTTGCAAGGCGGCCGCGGCGGCACTGTTCCCGTCGGCTGCGGCTTGAGCAAGAAACCCCGGCCACGTCGGCACCGGCATTGCACGGGATACCTGCTGCCGCTGGGCCGCGTAGCGCGTGCGTTCCCGCTCGAAGTCAGCCTTTCGCTCGGCAAACAACATTTGCCACGCTTCGCGTTTAGCTACGCGTCCCAAGTCGGTACGCTTTTTCAGGTGCGCTGACTTCTCCCGATACCACCGGCGCAGTTCTGTCACATAGGTCACGTGCTCTTGGGACTGCTTGCTTCTGGTGGCCTTGCGCGCACACAAGACTTCATCGCGTTGCCGTTGGTAGGCCGTCCATAGTGCGCTGCTGCGTGGATGTTTCTGCAGCGGCTTCGCCTGGTAACGCGCTTCTGCTGGCACCATTCGCGCCGTATTCGGGCGGAACTTGCCCAAGCGCGCCAACAGCGCCTTAGACGACAAGGTACGGTCAACGGCACTGGCCTTGATCCCGATGCCAGTGGCATCGTCCACGATGACCATGCCGGCGCCTCGCGGTTTCACGGTCAACCCGTGGCGTGCGGCGGCGGCGTGAATCGCCTGCCAGCTTCCGGTCTTGAGTGCATCGAGCAACGCGTCACGGGCATTCTCACGAACCCAGCGCGTCAGGCTTTCGCGCCCGCTGTGGGCCTCCAATGCCGCAGCACCAGCATTCATGCGTGCGCCGGTATCTACCTTTCCGTGATTGGTACGCGTGAGGCCATGGCGCAGCTCCAGCGCCGCGCAGGTTTCCATCAACCGGGCTTTGTCGTAGTACGGCTCCACGTTGCGCAGGGTGCGCGGATGCACCTTGTTGATCGCAACGTGGATATGCAGGTGGTCGGTGTCGTTGTGCACGGCGGAAATCCGCTGGTGCTCGCCGTAGCCGATAGATTCGACAAGACGATCCTCCACCGCGCGCAGCACGTCGGCGCCGGGTCGCTCGCCCGGTGGGAAACTGATGACGAGGTGGTAGCTGCGGCTGGCGGCACTCTTGCGGCCGGGGCGACTGTCGTAGCGCGCATGGGTTACCAAAACGGCTGCCGTGGCCAGCGCGGCATCGTCAGTGCCGCAGTTGGTTACACGAACGCCGCTGACCTTGGCACCGCCGTGGGCGGTGTCCAGGATGTAACCGGCGGTACGCGTCCACGTATCGGGGCGAGCCTGACCGTTGGCATCGACGATATAGCGTGCAAGGCCGCCGAAACCGTGACCATTGGTGCGTGCCGGGATGCGCTTGGCGATCATCGCGATGACACCTGCATCGCGAGCTGCAGCATCTGTTGCTGCAGGGTACGTGTTTCGTCCAGCACATGACTGACCCGCACGGCCGGCGCGCCCTGGTCGTGCCGTTCAGACAGCCACAGCTTGAGCAGGCCACCGAATCGGCCAAGGTCAGCCGCCACCTTGACCAGCTTTTCCGCTGCCTCGGCATCGGCCTTCGCGTGAATCGGCTGATTCAGCCCGGCGGCTCGCAGGAACGCGGACGCCGACAACCCCGCCTGGGCGGCTACGACGGCAAGCGCTCGCTTCTCGTCGGTGGTCAGCCACACCTCGATGCGCTGACCGTGAAGGCGGCCGGAACGCCCACCCGTGGGCTGCTGGGCGTCGGCGTTACGCATGTTGACCACCCCGGCCGCAGCGGCCGTCATCAGCCTCGCAGAGCAAGATGCCGTCGAGCACGAAGCGCGAGTAAGGGCGGTATTGGAACGGTCGCGCCTCGGCGCGCACCGGTACAATACACATCTTGCCATCAAGCTCTTCGCAACTATGCGCGACCATATGCACGCATGTGCAACAAGGCCCCCGCTTTGCGCAAAATCGCGCATATGTGCGAATGCACGCATAGGCGTGCATTCCGTTGCGCATGCTTGCGTATCCGGGTACTTGCCGGGCGCTTACTCGAAGCGGATCACGCCAAGAATGAAATCTCGTATGTGACGCAAAGGGCCTCGTAGCGCCTTCCCTTGGTGTTCCCCTTCCATTGCTTCGGGAACGCTCTGCACACCCGTGCGGTGCCGCTGGTGCGATGCTTCTGGCGGGCAGGATGCCCGCCGCAGGCCGGCGCCGAAGGCGACGGGGCGAAGGCAGGATGCCGAAGGGGAGGCGCTGTTCCCCCGAGTTCGTGGCGGCACAAGCCCAGGCGTTAAATGCTTTTAGAAAAGTTAAAGACGCGCGCGCGTAGTTACGCTTTCCCAAACACAGTTGTGGCACGGGGTTGAGGGGCCACTGCGTGTCTGGATGCCCGATAGGGGGCGTGTCTAGATGCCCGATGCTATCCACAGAAAACGTGTCTGGATGCCCGATAGGTTTCACAGGTTCCCCACAGGTGCGAAAGAGTTGTCCACAGCATGGTTCCGACTGTGTCGTGGCTTGGCGATGATGTTTACGATGGCTATGTGCCCACGCTTGGCGAACACGGCGTTATCGGTTATGGGGCACACGGCAAGCCGGTAGTCCGGCAACGTGTCCGCAGCGGCGATGTTTTTCAGCTTCCGTCGAAACTCGCGTAGCCCGGATCGGCTGCCGGATTTGTGCAAGAGCTTGGCAACCCCAATCCGCCACTGGGGCTGGGAACCGCAATGTTTGCGGGCTAACTCGTAGAGGCGCCTCTCCAAGTCGGAGCGCAGCTTGAAGTAGCTAGGACTTATGGCTAGGACTTCAAGCGCTTCGATTGCGTTGTACAGCCACTCGGACAGGGTGATTTCGATGGCTTCGATGTGCCCGCCGTGCCTAAGTGACCGTCGCAAGCGGTAGCTTTCGATCAAGCCGAAGCCTTCGGTGATCTGCTTCCCGCCTGTTACATAGTCCGTGCGGATTGTCGTGCCGCGTAGGCGGTTCAGTGCCTGGACAAGGCGGGCGTAGTCCTTGCCTCCTGTGCGGCGCTTGCAGAACGTGAGAATGGCGTAAGCGGTAGCTTCGACCGTTCGACCTAGATCATCCCTCCCCAGGTTGCGCGCCTCCACCAGTTGCGACACGCAGAACAAGAGAATGTCCTTGTCTCGCTGTGTCGCGGCACCCAATGAGCTCGGAATGACCTGCACGGCAATGCCGCGATGCGTGTACGACCTGACCGAACAATCTCCGGGCCGCAAGGCAAACAGCGGAAACTCCATGCTGGCCACGTCGTCGCGGGGGCTCGGGTCGGGTCGATCTGCAAGGAAAAGCCCGTCCAAGGGCAACTGGCGCAACTCTCCGACTTCTTGCGTGTAGGCATGTTGGCGGTATCCCCTATGCATGGTGGTTACCCACCCGTGCCGGGCGCCTGTCATCTGCGCGCTCATCGCTACGATGATCAGCGCTGTGGCTCGCAGGCAAAAAACATGCGTGCGACTTCTGGGGTGCGAAAGTACATGCGTCGCCCGATCCGCACCTTCGCCGCGTTCAACTGGCCGGCATAAGAACTGTCGTCGTGTAACGCCACGCGCAAACCATCAGGTGTGCGATGCAGGATTTCGGCGAGCTGGGGAAGACTCAACAGCGGCCCGTACTTTTCGAACATGGACGCTTCCATACTGCTAACTGCGTCTGACATTGGGTGAATCTCTCTATTTGCGACAACCTGGCGCTATGCTGTTCAAAGTTCACCATTCAGTGTGCCTACGGATCGGACAAAAAGTTGGCAACAACCGTCACCCCAATTGCTTCCGCTATCTACATTTGGCCTGGTTGCGCCAAGCCGCTCGTACGCGCGTTGCGTAACCTTCAGCGTGAGTGGAGGACGCGACCAGCGAACACGCGCTACCGTGCCATTCCTGGACTTGTGAAAACCCATGTGTAGCCCGCGCTTGATGCCATACTCCACGCAGCTGGATGGGCCGATTGGACGCTACCCCACGAAATAGGGCTGGCCCCACTGTCCGATCGCTTAGAACAGCCGGATTCTTTGGATCGTGACTTATGCAAACTCGCGCGCATGACGCGCGGTACGCTGGATGAAAGTATCGACACGCTGCGGGAGTTAAGTCACTGGGTTGCCGAGCAGCAACCAGTCAAGCGGGCAAGGCTCAAGGGCGAGCTACGTCGAGACGTGCGCATAACCAGGTTTGGTGCTACGCGCGATTGGCCCTACTGTGAGTGCTGCGGCGAGTTTTGCCAACGCGCTGAAGGAATGCTTCGTGAAGAAGCTAGCGCCAAGTTGAAACGTTTGAGTCCCCGATTTTGTCGCGCTCATTCACCTACCAAAAACCCGTCAGCACACCGCGCGACGATGCGCCACAAAAAGGTGTTCAAGGCAACGCTGCGCGCAATCTACGAGGAAATGCGGATGGATCGCGAGTTCCGTCGCAAGATGAAGAACATCACCGCCGCCGACACCGTACCTGATTACCCGGACTCATCGTTAAATACCGACCCAATTGTGTCATTGGCGCGCCGCTACGCTTTCCGCATCGCTCGTGAATCTCCAAGCCGAACATTGCTTGACGTAGCACAAATGCGCATGGACGGGCTCACCCAATGTGCAATTGCCGTACGGCTTGGTATCAAACGATCAACTGTCTCAATGCAAATCCGAAACCATGCTGATCGTGGTTGTTTTGACTTCACCCGCCATTCGCGCTTGCTTTACTGGTGGCCCGATCAAAGAGTCGTTGGCGAGGACGGGTTCAAACTTGAAACCCAACGCACGCCCAAGCGAACATGCACAGGTTCAAACCGACGTATAACGGTAAAATAAAGGCGGAGTCGACGCAGGAGGCTTACCCATGACAACCGCAACGCGCTGGCCCGAACCACCATCAAGCGGCTGGTGGTTCGCCATTCCCCCCGAGACTGCAGCACATCAGGATCACGAAACCGTGCTGGCGACGTGGTACGCCGATTGGCACGGCCGGCAATGGCTCGATGAATTAGCCGCCCAAGGCAAAGCTACGACGAAACCATGTTCCGACAACTTCCACGGTATCTACACGGCCACGCTCGCCGACATTCAGCCCGCCGTCAACGATCCGCCTGGATTCCGGCCGTTCTTCGAACACCAGCACCACACCGACCGCATCGCTGCCTGCACGCCAGATGATCGCTTGGTAATCAACGTCTGGGATCAGAGCTGAGAGGCACAAGATGATCGGTCAATCAGCACAAACCGACGTGGTCGACCTGGATTCACGACGCGCTGGGTTCACGCTTCATCGCGTGTGGGCGGCACTAGAGGGCCGCTTCGATGCGTCGTTGTTGACCGCCGACGAAGCGGTGTTGTTCGATGACCTCTTTGGCGCGTCACTGGACATTCCGGCGACCGCCGAGGCACTGGCCTTCCGGGCTAGTTTCACTGGCCAGCCAAACACCGATCTTTAGCCAATGATGCGCAACGATATGCATTCATGCGCACGCACCCGCGAAGATACGCAAAGTTGCGCAACGCCAGTTAGTGCTATGCGCGTCCTTTGTTGATCGCATCGAGCTTGCCCACCAAATCTTCCGCACGCAGGTGGGTGTAGCGTTTGAGCATTTGCATTGACTTGTGGCCACTGATGGCGGCCACCTCCTGGTCGCTCAGTCCCGCTTCTACAAGCCGGCTAACAGCCTCATGGCGAAGGTCGTGGAAGTGCAGGTCGGACATGCCTATCTCGCGCTTCAAAGCAGCCCACATACGATGGAACTGATACGGTCGGCGTACACCGTCGCGTCCTGGTTCACCGAAAAAGATCAGGTCAGTGTCGATAGGACGGATCGGGTTATTCAGGGCCAGCCTGAATAGGCGCGCCGCCTCAATGGACAGCGGCACGGTGCGTGAACTGGTGTTCTTGGTGTCGTGCAGGCGCACCACGCGCCGATCTAGGTCAACCTGCCTCCGCCTCAACGTCGTGATCTCCGATGTGCGCATGCCGGTTTCCAGCGCGATCCGCACGATCCAGCCCAGCATCGGGTTCGAGTAGGCGTCCACGGCCGCAAGCAGCCTGGCTTCCTCACCGCGCTGCAAGCGGCGATCACGTCCAGCGCCAGGCGATGGCCGGCGAATGCTCTGCACCGGGTTATAGGTCAGGCCTAAACCCCATTCCTTGAGCGCCACGTTGAACATGTGACCCAGCAAGGCCAAATCCAGTCGAACCGTGTTGTTGCTGAGCGGCTTCCCTTCTCCACCCGTTGGTGACTTCCCTGCAAGGCGACTGTCGCGGTAGTTCGCGATGATCTCCGGAGTGAGCGAAGCCAGCGAGTAGCGGCCAAGGTACGCCATCAGTATGCCCGCACGGCGGCGCTCCGTAGCTTGCGTCGATGGACGCTTGGTCGGCGTCACTTCGGCAAGGTAACGCCGCAGCGCAGCTTCAACCGTCATGCGCTCGGATGGCGCCCGCTGAATGTACACGCCACGCACCATTTCATCCTCGGTGCGGCGTGACCAATTTTCCGCATCACGCTTCGTGCGAAACGTCTTGGTTGTCGTTGGCCAACCACGCTTGCGGATAACGGCTTTCCAGGTGCCGGATGGCGTCTTGACGATGGTGGCCACGGCTTGCTCCCGACGCAGAGGTGTACTGAAAGTGTACCGATACCGTACACCTCAATTTGCCGGAAGCTCAAACATACCCATATGTTATTGTTTTTATTGGCACCCGAGCCGGGACTCGAACCCGGATGGCCGCAAGGCCTGCGGATTTTAAGTCTCTTGCGTCTACCTGTTTCGCCATCCGGGCGGGAATGGCGGAGAGAGTGGGATTCGAACCCACGGTAGGCTTGCACCTACGGCAGTTTTCAAGACTGCTGCCTTAAACCACTCGGCCATCTCTCCGTTCATCTGCGCGAACAGGCGTACTGCGTACGCCCCTACGGCAGTTTGATTCCGGGCATCCTGCCCTTCACCCCTGCGGGCCAGCGGCTTTGCCGCTGTTCGCTTCGGCATCCTGCCTTCGCGTGCAAGACTGCTGCCTTGAACCACTCGGCCATCTCTCCGTTTGTCTGCGCAAACAGCGCGTACTGCGTACGCCCCTACGGCAGTTTGATTCCACGGCATGGCGGCTCCGCGGCGCGCCATGCTATCAGGAACCGGGTGTGCGACGCTCGTGCAGGTCCTTGCGCGACAGTGCGACCAGCGCCCAGATCGCGATGGCGACCGGAATCAGCGCGCCGATCAGCGGCAACAGAATCTCCGGGTGCCGGAAGGTCATCGGCAACAACTGCGTGGCGGCGGCATAGCCGACGATCAGCAGGCGCAGGCCGCGACGCCGACGGGCCATCCAGATACTGGCCACGATCAACACCAGCGCGATCACGCCGAGCACGATGTCCAGCCGCGGGACCGACCATACCCCGGCAAACCCGAGTCGGGTGAGGAGGACCGAAGCCAGTACCACCATCAGGAAGTAACTGGCATAGAACTCGACCTTGCCCCAGCGACCACGCACGGGCGCCGGCGCATTCACGCGATGCGCTCCATGCCGGCCATCTAGGGCCGCAACACCTCGGGCACGGTGATCGAGCCGTCCGCGTTCTGGTTGTTCTCCATCACCGCGATCAGCGTGCGCCCCACCGCGAGGCCCGAGCCGTTGAGGGTATGTACCAGTTCGGGCTTGCCGGTGTCGGCGTTGCGCACTCGGGCCTGCAGCCGGCGAGCCTGGAAGTCTTCGCAGTTGGAGCAGCTGGAGATTTCGCGATAGGTCTGCTGGCTGGGCAGCCACACTTCGAGGTCGTAGGTCTTGACCGCGGTGAAACCCATGTCGCCGCTGCACAGCAGCACCTTGCGGTACGGCAGGCCAAGTTTCTGCAGCACGGTCTCGGCGTGGCCGACCATTTCCTCCAGCTGCGCGTGCGACTGGTCGGCGCGCGCGACGTGCACCATCTCGACCTTCTCGAACTGGTGCTGGCGGATCATGCCGCGGGTGTCGCGGCCGTAGCTGCCGGCCTCGGCGCGGAAGCACAGCGTGTGCGCGGTCATGCGCAACGGCAGCGCGTCGGCGTCCTGGATGGTGTCGCGCACCAAGTTGGTCAGCGAGACTTCCGCGGTGGGAATCAGGTAGCGCTTCGTTTCGCCGACTTCGGTGGCGAACAGGTCGTCCTCGAACTTCGGCAATTGCCCGGTGCCCTGCATGCTGTCGGTGTTGACGATCACCGGCACGTTGCATTCCAGGTAGCCGTGCTCGCCGGCGTGCAGGTCGAGCATGAACTGGGCGAGCGCGCGGTGCAGGCGCGCCAGCTGGCCGCGCAGCACGGTGAAGCGTGCGCCGGACAGCTTGGCGCCGGCATCGCCATCCAGCCAGCCATGGCGTTCGCCCAGCTCGACGTGGTCCTTCACTTCGAAATCGAAGGTGCGCGGCGTACCCCAACGGGCCTGCTCGACGTTGTCGTTTTCATCCCTGCCGATCGGCACCGACTCGTGCGGGATGTTCGGAATGCCCAGCGCGATACCGGCCAGTTTCGCCTGCACCTCGGCCAGCGCCTGTTCGTTGGCCTTCAACTTGTCACCGATGCCGGCGACCTCGGCCATCAGCTGCGCCACGTCCTCGCCCTTGGCCTTGGCCTGACCGATCGCCTTCGAGCGCGTGTTGCGCAGGTTCTGCAGTTCCTGGGTCTCGGTCGAGAGCCGCTTGCGCTCGCCTTCCAGCGTTTCGACAGCGGAAACGTCGAGGTCGAAACCACGGGTTTGCTTGAGGCGTTCAGCGGTCTCGGCAAGGCGCGAGCGCAGCAGGGCGGGGTCCAGCATGGGTGTGATCCGGATGACGTGCGTAGCTTTCGATTATCGCTGCCCACCCCATGGCCCGCAATGCGGCACAAGCCCGCACGAGCCTTGGAGCGCCGGTTCAATTCTTCCCCGGGTAATGCACTTTCCCCCGGTAGGAGCGGCTTCAGCCGCGATGCTTTTGGCATTGCTTACAGAGAAAAGCATCGCGGCTGAAGCCGCTCCTACCTGCGGATGGCGAGGAAATGGGAGCACTTGGCCTGGCAGGAATGACGAGCGGGAACAGGGTAGGCTATTCGAGTCCGACAGGGAGATTTTGAACAGGTTCTAAGGCTTGTGCCTGGCTTCCCTGCGTGCCGCACGCAAGGCCTGCAATTTCTCGCGCAGTTTCAGTTCCAGTCCGCGTTCGACCGGTTCGTAGAACACCGCGCCGTCCAGCGCGTCGGGCAGGCATTGCTGATCGAGCGCGATGCCACCTTCGGCGTCGTGGTCGTACTGGTAGTTCTTGCCGTAGCCGAGTCCCTTCATCAGCTTGGTCGGCGCGTTGCGCAAGTGCATGGGCACCTCCAGCGTGCCGGTGTCGCGCACCGTGGCGCGGGCCTGGTTCCAGGCCATGTAGGCGGCATTGCTCTTGGGCGCCACGGCCAGCCAGATCGCCAGTTGCGCCAATCCCAGTTCGCCTTCGGGACTGCCCAGGCGCTCGTAGGTGTCCCAGGCATCCAGCGCCATGCGCCACGCGCGTGGTTCGGCCAGGCCGATGTCTTCCACCGCCATGCGGGTCATGTGACGGGCCAGGTAGGCCGGGTCGCAGCCGCCATCGAGCATGCGCGCCAGCCAGTACACCGCGGCGTCCGGATCGGACGAGCGCACCGACTTGTGCAGCGCCGAGATCTGGTCGTAGAACTGTTCGCCGCCCTTGTCGAAGCGCCGGGTGCGATCGGCCAGCACCTGCGCCAAGGTGGCCTCGTCGATGCACTGGTCTTCGGCCAGCTCGGCGGCAATCTCCAGCAGGGTCAGTGCACGGCGCACGTCGCCGTCGGCGGCCTGGGCGACGGAATCGAGCGCATCGTCGTCCACCTGCAGTTGCTGCCCGCCCAGGCCGCGCTCGCCGTCATCCAGCGCCCGGCGCAAGGCGGCCACGATGTCCTCGGCCGAGACCGCTTCCAGCACATGCACGCGGCAACGCGAAAGCAGCGCCGAGTTCAATTCGAACGAGGGATTCTCGGTGGTGGCGCCGACGAACAGGATCACGCCCCTTTCGATATGCGGCAGGAAAGCATCCTGCTGGGCCTTGTTGAAGCGGTGCACCTCGTCGACGAACAGCACGGTACGGCGTCCCCGCGCGAAATTCGCCTCCGCTTCGGCCAGCGCCTTGCGTACATCGGGCAAGCCGGACATCACCGCGGAAATCGCACGGA
>Ga0164242_10003635_pt1 | contig 17504 bp, 12 predicted proteins | sample OricomgcompostMG_FD_108783 | JGI IMG/M metagenome (GOLD analysis project Ga0164242, IMG submission 108783) | Miracle-Growth compost microbial communities from Emeryville, California, USA - Original compost - Miracle growth compost (MG) ...
GCTGGGGCGGCTGGTGGTTCTGGGACCCGGTCGAGAACGCCTCGCTGATGCCGTGGCTGGCGGCGACCGCCTTGCTTCATTCGGTGACGGTACTGGCGACCCGCGACGGGCTGCGGGCCTGGACGATCATGCTCGCGGTCGTCGCTTTTTCGATGTCGATGGTCGGCACTTTCCTAGTGCGATCGGGAATCCTGACTAGTGTCCATGCCTTTGCCATCGACCCGCGGCGGGGCAGCTTCATTCTCGCGCTGCTGGTGATCTATATCGGCGGCGCACTGGCCTTGTTCGGCGCGCGGGTCGGAACCATTCGCCAAGGCAATACCTTCGAACCGGTGAGCCGCGAAGGGGCTTTGGTCGTTAACAACCTCTTGCTGTCAGTGATCCTTGGCATCGTGCTTATCGGCACGCTCTATCCGCTTATCGCCGCAGCGTTCGGTACACAGCTATCGGTCGGCCATCCTTTTTTCGACTCGACTGCGGGCCCGGTCGCGCTCGTGCTCGTCGCGCTGATGGTGGTGGGCCCTCTGCTGCGCTGGCGGCGCGACAGCGCGGGTGCCGGCCTGCGACGCGTTGCGATTCCGGGCGCGGTTGCAGCGATCGTGCTGATCGCGACTTTAGTGCTGGCGCCGGGCATCCACGTCCTGCCGTTGATCGGCCTCACACTCGCCGCCGGCGTTGCGGTTGCGAGCGTTGCGCCCTTGTGGGGCCGCGATCTTCGCCGAACGCCACTCTTCACCTATGGTATGGTGGTCGCACATCTCGGCATCGCCGTTAGCCTCGCCGGCATGGCGTCCGAAAGCGCGTTCGACAAGGAGACCCTGGTGGCGACGCGGATTGGCGAGCCGCAGCACGTTGGACCTTACACGGTGACGCTTACCGGCGTCCGCCCGGTAATCGGCGAAAATTGGTCCGCGGTCGAGGGCGTGCTCGTCGCTCGGCGCGGCGCGGGCACGCCTTATGTGCTGCGGCCGCAATCGCGCTTTTTCTCGACGCCGCCACAGATCACTAACGAATCTGCGATCGAGACGGTACTCGACGGGCAGCTCTACACGGTGCTCGGCAACCGTGACGGCGATCGGTGGCAGCTGCGCCTGTGGTGGAAACCGTTCGTGACGATGATCTGGGCAGGCGGCGCGCTCGTCGCGATCGGCGGGGCGCTGTCGCTGCTCGGTCGACTGCTGCGCGAACGGCGCGTAACACGGCGGGAGGCGCAGGTATGAGGCGCGCGTTGCTCTGGCTGCCGCTCGCCGGATTCGTGCTGCTGTTTGCGGTGGTAGCAAGCGGGTTGCTCAAGCCCAACGATCACCTCGTTCACTCGCAGATGGTCGGCGAGCAACTGCCGCACTTCGACTTACCAGCGATGGTTCCCGGAATGCCCGGCGTCGACACCGCCCTTTTCGCAGACGGTAAGCCGCGCCTCATCAACGTCTTCGCCAGTTGGTGCATCCCTTGTATGGCGGAGAGCCCGCAGCTGATGGAGCTGAAGCAGGAGGGCGTCGAGATCGATGCCGTCGCGGTGCGCGACACGCCTGCGAACATTGTTGGTTTCCTCAAGCGCTTCGGTAACCCTTACACTCGGATTGGCGATGATCGGCAGAGCGCTTTCCAACTCGCGCTCGGCTCGTCGGGTGTGCCTGAAACCTATGTCGTCGACGGCAAGGGTCGGATCGTCGAGCAGCATATCGGCGATGTGCGGGCTGAGGACGTGCCCGATCTGCTGGCGGCGCTCGGGAAGGCGAGAGGATGAAGGTGGTCCGCCGGCAATGGCCTTCTCATAATTCGCTTCCGAAACCGCAGGGGCAAAATCGGAGGCGGATCGGTTGGCCCTCTGGGCTTCCGCCTGCTGGTCAATATGGGTTGCAGCGTCGAGTTGCGCTCGTCCTTGCGCTTTTGCTCGCGGCGCCTGTCTTGGCTGATACGCCGCTGCCACCGGCGCGCCTCGCCAATACGCAGCTTGCCGATCCGCACCAGGAGGCCCAGGCCGAGGCGCTGATGCAGACGCTGCGCTGCGTCGTTTGCCAAGGCCAGTCGATCGCGCAGAGCGATGCCGACATGGCGGGTCAGATGCGCGCGATGGTGCGCGAGCGTATCGCTCGCGGCGAGAAGCCCCGCGCTATCCGGCGATGGCTGGTCCAGCGTTATGGTGACTACGTCAGCTACGACCCGCCGTGGAGCGCCGTGACCGCGCCGTTGTGGTTGGCTCCGCTTCTGCTGCTCGGCCTCGGTGCTTGGATCGCGCGGACGAGCTTCAGGCGCCGCGGCCGGAGACAAAGCTGATGGGCTGGCTGGCGATGGTCGTCATTGGGGTCGGCGCGTGCGCGTTGTTGTTCGCACTTGGCGTGCGGCGGGCCATGTGGTCGGCAGTCGGGGCGGCACTGATGATCGGCGCGATCGGTTACGCGATGCAAGGCAGCCCCGGCCTTCCGGCCCACCCGGTCGAGGCCGACAACAGCGGGATCGCGGTGGACCCCGGCATCATCGATCTGCGCGGCGCGATATTTGGCCGCTATGGCGAAGACCAGGCCTATTTCGTTGCGTCCGACGGCCTTCAGCGCGCTGGCGAGATCGACAGTGCGTCGCACCTGTTGCTCGGCGCGATTCGGCACAAGGGCAACGACCCGGCACTTTGGACCGAGCTCGGCACGGTCATTTCGACGCACGATGGCGGCTATGTCTCTCCGGCTGCGCTGCTAGCGTTCCACCATGCTGCGCAACTAGATCCCGCCAGCCCCGGGCCGCCATTCTTCCAGGGGCTCGCCGACGTCCGCGCCGGCGATTTCGCCTCGGCTCGCCCGCTATGGATAAAGGCCCTCGCGTTGACACCCGACGGGGCGGATTACCGGCCCGAAATCGCCGTGCGGCTGGAATTGCTCGATCGCTATCTTTCGTTGGCCACGCAGGGACCGTAATAGACAGCACCCCTCGAGCATTAATCGCCAAATCGTCCTGTTCTTAGCGAATTCGAAGTGCAGGTATGACCCCTGCGCGTCGATTTGGTTCAGCGCGGTCCGAGAAGATAGTCCCCTGCGAAGCTCTCGAGAGCTACTGCCCCGTCAAAACCGCTCGCTTCGGGTGCTTGCTCAACTCCATGCCTCGACAGGCATGTCGAAGGCTTCGGCAACCGCGTGGTGGCGGAGCTTGCCGCCGGAGACGTTGAGGCCGTTCGCCAAATGCTTGTCGGCGCGCATCGCGGCTTCGGCGCCCTGGTTCGCCAGCGCGAGCACGAACGGCAGCGTTGCATTGTTAAGTGCAAAGGCCGAGGTGCGGGCGACCGCCCCGGGCATGTTGGCGACGCAGTAGTGGATCACGCCGTCGACCTCGTAGACCGGATCATCATGAGTCGTGGCGTGGCTTGTCTCGAAGCAGCCGCCCTGGTCGATCGCAATATCGACAAGTACCGAGCCGCGCTTCATGCGGCTCAGCATCTCCCGGGTGACAAGCTTGGGCGCGGCCGCGCCGGGAACCAGCACTGCGCCAATCACCAGATGTGCTTTTTCGACCGCCGCGGCGATCGCCGCCTTCGAGGCATAAGCGGTCTTGATTTGGCTGCCGAAGAACATGTCGAGCTCTGCCAGGCGGCGGTTCGATATGTCGTAAATTGTCACGTCAGCGCGCATCCCCACCGCCATCTGCGCGGCATTGACGCCGGCGACGCCGCCGCCGAGGATCGCGACGCGTGCCGGGGCGACACCCGGCACACCGCCCAACAGAACGCCGCGGCCGCCTTGTTCCTTTTCGAGATAATGCGCCCCGACCTGGATAGACATGCGGCCGGCCACTTCGCTCATCGGCTTCAAGAGCGGTAGCGAGCCATCGCTGGCAGTCACCGTTTCATAAGCGATGCAGGTTGCGCCCGACTTAATGAGGCCTTCGGTTTGCGGACGATCAGCGGCGAGATGAAGGTAGGTGAAGAGGAGGTGGCGCGGCTCCAGCATGGCGATTTCACCCGGTTGCGGCTCCTTGACCTTCACGATCATGTCCGATTCAGCGAACACGGTCTTGGCGTTGGGCACGATCCGTGCGCCGGCGGCGACATAATCCTTATCGTCGAAATCGATTCCCGCTCCCGCCTTGGCCTCGACGATCACCTCATGGCTGGCGGCAACCAGTTCGGAGACGGACGGCGGCGTTAAACCGACACGATATTCGTGGTTCTTGATTTCCCTGGGAACGCCGACGCGCATTGGAACTCTCCCGCAATTTTGTTGCGAGGTTCTATACGCTTATTACCGGGGCGAGTCTCTGCAAATTCGTCGGCTGGTGGGTCTAGGCGCGCATAGAATATGCGCCAAAGATCGCTATGTTCTAACAGGTATGCAAATTGATCGCATCGACTCAGCCATTCTCAATTGGCTTGCGGGAGACGCCCGTGCCTCTGTCAGCCAAATAGCGGGCGAGGTGGGATTGTCGCAATCGGCCTGCACGCGGCGGATTCAAGCGCTCGAGACGGCCGGGTTGATCGAAGGCTATGGCGCGCGACTCGGGGTGAAGCGGCTGGGTTTCCACGTCACGGCGCTGGTCGACATTACCCTCGGCACGCAAATTGAGGAGGACCTTGAAGCCTTCGAATCGGCGGTCGCTGATATCGACGGCATCGTCGAATGCGCGCTCGTCTCCGGCGGGCAGGATTACCGGCTCAAGATTCTGTGTCGCGACCTCGACGACTACGAGAGGCTCCACCGCGAGCACCTCGGCCGACTGCCCGGAGTCGTTACGATCAACTCGAGTTTTGTGCTGCGCTCGGTCTCCACCCGCGGGGAGGCCGACGCGCTATTCGGCGGATCGGCCGTACCGGCCCGGCGTTGATGTTTGCGGTGCACCATAAGCCATGCTAGAGGCGCGGCCGCTATGAACAGGGGCGCGAACCAGGGGCCTTCGAGGAACCACACGCTCGGCTTGCGGAAGCGAAGCCTTTTCCGGTGACCACTGACATCGACAATGCGGGGGAGCCCGCGGCGCGGTCGCCCGGAGCGGCGCCGCCTGTTGCCCACGGCCACGCCGAGCCGTTCATGAGGCTTGCCGTGGGCGCGGTAGGCGTGGTGTTCGGAGACATCGGCACCAGCCCGCTTTATGCCTTCCGTGAAACCTTCGCGGGTGAGCATACGCTGCCGCTAGACGCGACAAACATCATGGGCGTGGTCAGCCTGATGTTCTGGTCGATGATGATCGTCGTGACGTTTAAATATGTCTCGATCATCATGCGCGCGGACAATAAGGGCGAGGGCGGCAGTCTCGCGCTGCTCGCATTAATCTCCAGCCGGGCAGGGAATCTCCGATGGACCGCCGGGATCGTGCTGCTCGGCGTGTTTGCGACCGCGCTCTTTTATGGTGACAGCATGATCACCCCCGCGGTAACCGTATTGAGTGCTGTGGAAGGCCTGTCGGTCGCCGCTCCCGCATTCAGCGGACTAATCGTTCCGCTGGCTGTTGCCATTTTGGTGTTCCTGTTCGCGATCCAGAAGAACGGGACGAGCCGCGTCGGGCTGTTCTTCGGCCCGGTGATGCTGTTCTATTTCGCCGTGATTGGCGCGCTTGGGCTTCTCAGCGTTGCTCGCACGCCCGATATTCTCTGGGCGCTGTCGCCGACTTATGCGATCGCCTTCTTCCTCAACGGACCTGGGCAAGCCTTCCTGGCGTTGGGCTCGATCGTGCTGGCGATGACTGGCGCTGAGGCGCTCTATGCTGACATGGGCCATTTCGGGCGGAACCCGATCCGCATGTCATGGCTGGTATTCGTGATGCCAGCGCTGATCTGCAACTACATGGGGCAGGGGGCCTTGTTGTTCCGCGACGGCGCGGCGGCACTGACGAGCCCGTTCTACATGCTGGCTCCTTCCGTCCTGCAGCTCCCGCTGGTGCTGCTGGCCACGGCCGCCGCGATCATCGCCAGCCAGGCGGTGATTACTGGCGCCTTCTCGGTGACGCAGCAGGCGATCCAGCTCGGGTTCATGCCGCGGCTTAGGATCGAGCACACCAGCGCGTCGACAGCCGGCCAGATCTACGTGCCGCTCGCCAACTGGATGCTGATGACGATGGTCATCTTGTTGGTGCTGTTCTTTCAAACCTCGTCCAACTTGAGCTCGGCTTATGGCATCGCGGTGACGGGCGCGATGTTTATCGACACCTGTCTGCTCAGCGTCGTCCTGTTCCGGCTGTGGAAATGGCCGGTTTATTACGCCGTCCCGCTGCTCGCGCTATTCTTCCTGGTCGACGGCGCCTATTTTGCTTCAAATTTGACCAAGGTGCCATCGGGTGGCTGGGTACCGCTCTTGGTCGGTTTCATCATTTTCGCCTTCCTGACGACCTGGGCAAAGGGCCGTCACTTGATGATGACCCGGCTGCGCGAGGCGTCGATGCCGATCAAGGTGTTCGTCCAGTCTGCCGCCAACGCCGCCGCGCGCGTGCCCGGCACCGCCGTGTTCATGACCTCTAGTCCCGAAGGCGTGCCGCACGCGCTACTTCATAACCTTAAGCACAACAAAATCCTGCACGAGCGAGTCATCTTGTTGACCGTCAAGATTGCCGACGAACCCTACATCGCCGAGCAGGACCGCACCTTGCACGATGACCTCGGCCAGGGTTTTCACCGTATGATCATCCGTTACGGCTTCATGCAGGATGCCGACGTGCCGGCCGCTCTCGCCAAGGTGCATGACTGCGGCGCCGATTTCCGGATGATGGACACCAGCTTCTTCCTCGCGCGCCAGACGCTATTGCCGGCGGCAAAACCCGGTATGATGCTTTGGCGCGAAAAGCTGTTCGCTTGGATGCTGCGCAACGCCGAAAGTGCGATGGAATTCTTCAAGCTGCCGACCAACCGTGTCGTCGAGTTGGGGAGCCAGGTGGAGATTTGAGCGCGCGCGACAAGGTCGCTTGACCGGCCTATCAGTGCTTTCTATAGCCCGCGCCTCACCACGATGTGGCGGAGTAGCTCAGCTGGTTAGAGCAGCGGAATCATAATCCGCGTGTCGGGGGTTCAAGTCCCTCCTCCGCTACCAGTGCTCCCGGGTCTGCGACTCGGGAGTAGCCCAGCCTAAAACCATGCATTTTCGCCGGATTTTTCCGGCTTGAGGTGATGTGGGGTTCTGTGACCCGGATGGCTAGGCATCCTTCGGCCGTCGTCAAACTTGGCCGTTCCTGGCCAGGTTTGGACTCGTCTCGTGTCGACTTTGGTCATCGTTTCATCGCCTCGAATCTGTCGACTTTTTCATGGGAAAGACCCAAAAACTAACATCTTCAAGCGTCGATGTGCTCGATTAAGGCAAGCAACCCAACCCGCTTGTGCCGGGCTTTGTGTCAAAGTCAGCGCGGCAGCAAGAAGACGTGGCAGTTTCGTCGCCGGGTTCCAAAGTCCGGAACGATCGTGGCACTTCGGCTTGGCGGTTACCCCGCCCATTCGATTGCCGTGGCGCGGGAATGGGCGGGCAAGCTCAACTCGGCGTTCGAGCGCGGCGTCGATCCACGCGAAGAAATGGGAGTCGAAAAGGCCGAGTTCATGTCTTCGGTCGCCAGCAATTATTCCGAGCTCAACCCGCTGCCGCTCTCGACCGCCGCCTCGCGACCGCGGGGCGGCGGTCGGAAAGTTATCGCGCGGACACCAGAACTGAAGTGCATGGCGAGGGGTGAGCGCGCACCCTGCGTCATAATTCCAGAAATTGATCAGAGGCGCACCGCCTGAGGCGCGCTCGACGGGAGAGAGTTATGGACATGTCGACGGACGCTCGTACCAGCGCCCCGACGTCGCACGAAATCACCGATAACCGATCGGCCAAGCGCTGGGCCATTCTTGCGCTGCTTGCAGTCGGATCGCTGATCGCGTTCGTCGATCGGACCAGCATGTCTTCGGCGATCGCGGCGGCTTCGTTCAAAGCCCATTTCAATCTTTCGGATGTCGATCGCGGCTGGGTCAATTCGGCCTTTTTCTGGTCATACGCCATCTTTCAGATGCCAATGGGTTGGGTTGTTGATCGATACGGCGTCAAGATTCCCTATACGATCTCGTTCATCGCGTGGTGCGCGGCGGCCGCGCTGACCAGCTTGATGACGGCGTTGACGGGTCTGGTCGTCATGCGCCTGCTGATCGGTGCGGCGGAGGCGGTGGTTGTTCCGGCCAGCTACCGGTGGATTCGGAACAACTTCCGTGAAGGCGAAAGCGGTACGGCCGTTGGCGTCTACATGCTTGGCGCCAAGGCCGGACCCGCGCTCGGCGCTCCGATTGCGGCGTGGCTGATCGTCTCGTACGATTGGCAATTTATGTTCGCCATCACCGGCATCGTCGGCCTGATCTGGCTCGTGCCCTGGGTCATGGCGGTCGAGAACGATCTTCCGCCGCGTGTCGCCCAAAGCAGCGACGAACCGGCCTTGGCTCCGCGGATGGCGCTGCCCATCGGAGCGATCCTGCGCAGCCCCATGATATGGGGCACGTTGATCGTTGCGTTCTGCTACAATTATTTCACCTTTTACTGCATGACCTGGATGCCGGCATACCTTGTCGAGCAGCGCGGCCTGTCGCTCGAGGAATCCGGCCTGTATACCTTCTTCAGCTTCGCCGGCATCGCCATCGTCTCGGTCGCTGCCGGTTGGATCGCGGATCGCTTGATCCGGCGTGGCGGCGACGCGGTCTTCATTCGCAAGGCGTTCGTGATCACCGGGTTTGTCGGCGCATGCACCGTCGCCCTCGGCGCCTATGCCACGTCCTTGCCGATGGCGCTGTTCTGGAACGTATTCTCACTGTCCTTCGTCGGCCTGGCCACCGCCAACAACCTGGCGCTTTGCCGGCTTACCCTGATTCCGGCCCAGGCCGTGGGATTCGTGACCGGCGTTCAGCAGGTGGCGACAGGCCTCGCCGGCATCGTTGCCCCGATTCTTTCGGGATGGCTGTTGCAGGTCAGCGGCGGATACGAGGCGCCGATCCAGGTGATCTTCGTCTTCCTGCTGATAGGCGCCCTTTCGACATGGATCTTCCTGCGGCCGAGCTGGGCGCCGAAACTGCGGGCGCCGGACGCCGGCAAGGGCTGACCCGGTGATTGATGATCGTTCCATGGCGCAAGCGTGGTATCGACGGCTGAAATGACGCAGCCGTCACCAATTGACAGCGATCGGGAAGATCCGGCACCGACGAGCGACGCCGAGACGCTGCTTGCCCAGATCGAGCAAGCGTGTCGGCATCTCAAAATGGCCCAGACGACGTTCGGCCGCCTCGCCGTCAACGACGGCAAGCTGGTGAGCCGCCTTCAGCAGGGCGCGCGGGTGACGGTGGCGACGGTCGATCGCGTGCATCGTTTCATCGAGGCGCAGGGAGGTCTCCAGGCAAGCGCGCTCCGTTCGGCGATCCGGGGGCTGAACGTCACGCCGGCAGCGCCCGATTTCCGGTTCTACGACAATCGTCAGAAATATCTGATGTTCGTCAATACGACGTCGGAAAAACAACTGATCGCCGACCGCGCGCTTCGAGAGATGGCGACCACGCAGCCCCAGCCGCCGGCGATCCGCGTGCTCGATGGCGGAGCCGGCGACGGCACGACGCTCGCCAGGATCATGCGCGGGATGCACAAGCGCCATCCCTGGGCGCCTTTCTATGTCGTCGCCAAGGAAATCAGCATGGAGAACAGCCGGCTGATCCTGGAGAAAATGGCGGATCGGCTACAGGAGCATCCGGCGACCGTCCTGGTGCTCACCAACCTCAAATATCCCGAGGCGCTCCGGCTCAAGCCCCGGACGCCGGCTTCGGCGAGCCGGATGATCTGGAACGAGGTGGCGCTCGATGGCGCTTCCGCGGGAGATTTCGAGGAGCAGATCGCCACGCTGGACCCTTGGTTGGGCCAGCATTGGCAAGCGCGTGCGAGCACCGAAAGCGGCAATCCGATCTACAGCACCCCCGTCGTTCTGGTGCTGTATCGCCGGGATCATCGGTTCGCGCTGGAGCCCGTCCTGCCGCGGCGCGGGCTGGCGCGGGCGGATTTCGATTTCATCCTGCTCTCGCAACCGTATCGTGCCCGCGCGTCGCTGTCCTTCAAGAGTGGCCGCATCATCACGCCCCTGGTGCGCGGGCTGCGGCCGAACGGCAGATTGATGGTCGTTCAAAGCTTCGGCCAGGATTCCGGCATGGAAGTCATCCACGAAATCTGGCCGGACGAGGAGCCATTCCTGGATGGCCGGCGAAAGATCCTCGAACAGGTGAAGGACGATCTGGGCGTTGTCGCGCGCGACTATGAGTTTCACGATTTGCCTGATAACGAAGCGGTCTTCCGCTACGACGTCAGGACGATGCCGAACGAAATCGATCCCGCCGCGCCGACCGGCGGATCGACGATCTTCGCCGCCTGGAATGCCGCCACCTATGTCGCGCAGATCGAAGACGGTCGCCTCGCCGAGGCGATGGCGCGTGAGGGCTATCGCCAGGCGACCCGCGAGGTCCTGCTGCGGCATGGGGGGCTGTGGTTCAACGACGAGCAGTTCGTCATCTCGCGCCGCCCCACGCTGGATTGAGCGTGACGAAGGACGCGCCGGCGGCCGGGTTTTGGCCGAACCCCGCGGCGCGAACGGCGGACGACGGGGCGATCGTCTCAAGGATCGGGCTCGAAGCCGGATTCGTTGCGACGCAAACGGATATGGCCCTGACCGACCGGGGAAATCCATGCCGCGGCCCGGTCGAGGCCGCCAAAAGGGAACAGGTGCAGGCCGACCGGGCCAAGGCGCTCGCCGATCTTCGCTTCGGCCAATTGCAGGATTACCGGATCGGGCCCTGTTTCATGAACCATGCGGGCGAGCGAAGCGCCGTTGGCGATCAGCGCCCGTGTCGAGGCGCCGATACCGCAGATGCGGGCAAACCGCATCAACGTGCGGATCGTCGCCGGACCGGCCAGGCCGATGCGGACGGGGACATCGTGCCCACGGGCGCGAAAGGCTTCGAGCCACTGGATGATCGGACGGGCGTCGAACGCGAATTGCGTAATGACGAACGGCTCGAGTCCGGCGTCTTCGGCGACGGCCAGCTTGGTATCGAGATCGGCTTCGAGGCGCCGGGAGGCAAGCCTGGGATGTCCGTCGGGGTAGGCGGCGAACCCGACCTGCCTCAAACCACGACGATCGTTGCGGAAACGCGCAAGCAGCTCGAGCGCGGAGGCGAATTCTCCCGCGGGCTGGCTAGTGTCGCCGCCGATCAGCAATATCCTGCGCACGCCGGCCTCGCCGCACAGCCGGCGGATCAGCTCGCCCGCTTCTTCGCAGGTGCGGATGCACCGCGCGGCGACGTGCGGCACCGGCTCGAACCCTGCCGCATGGACCGCGCGCGCCGCGGCGACTCGATCATCATGCGTTTCCTTCGGAAGCCAGGTGATCGAGACCATTGTCCGCGGCGGAATTGCATCGCGTGCGCGTTCGAGCGCCGGGAGCTCGCAGCCCGTGAGTTCGAACGATGCGTGGGCAGCCAGACGCGCGATGGCCGTCACGATGGGAAGGCGCGGTGTCGAATGGCTCTGACCATAGGACGGCAACGGATTCATCGTGCCGGTTCCCGCGCGATCACATAGCTCTCGTCGTTGAACCAGAGCTCGCCGTGCTTGCGGAGCACCTGTCGGGTGGCGTCGAGATAGCTCGAATTACCCATCGCCGCGGCAAGCCGCTCGTCCTCGATTTGCGCGACGTAGGTGGCCGCGTTCCAGGCCGCGAGCAGCGTCGATGTCCCGATCGAAGCGGCTTCGGCGTCTACCTCGTCGGGCAGCGTGTGGAGATCGTAGCGGAACAGCGATTCGGCATTGGCGAGGGCGTCGAACCGGAATGCAACCGACGCATTCCCAAGGGCGCGCCTTGTCGCATCGAGCAATTCGCGGCGCGAGCCGACGAAGGGATTCTCGCCTGGCCATACCAGCTGGATGATCTCCAGCCCGGGATCGTTCCCCGCTGAATGGATGCCAAGCAGCCGCCCGCCAGGCCGCAGGGCGCATGCGAGAGGGGCGAGCACCCGCTGTGCCTTGAACGCCGCGGAAGCGCGTAGGCGAAACGGTTGGCTGGCGAGAACCAGGTCAAAATCCGCCTGCACCGTTTCCAGCCGCGGGATGACGGAGTCGAGCAGAAAGGCGTGATCCTCGCGATAGAGGATCAGCGTGGTCGGAACGTCGGGCAGCAGGGCGCCGGTCTTGCCCGATGCATGTGTTCTCCAGTTTGCCGTCAGGAACGGCTGGAGTTCGAGCATCTGCCTTTCAAAGGCGGCCGTCGTGTCGCCTGTCAACGGCACCGCCTTCCAGACCATCCTCGAGCGCGTCTCGGGCTTGGACGGCACAAGCCAGGGCGCATCGGCGTAGGAGATGTTGGTGATCGCCAGCACCGTCTCGGGATGCTCGAACAGGCGATCAGGCATCTTGTCGAGCGTGAGCCGCACGTCTTCCAGGCTGATCTCCTTTCCCGCGATGTAGAAAGGCAACCGGGGGAAGCGGGCATGCATCGCACGCATCACGCGCGAGAGCACCGTGCCGTCGCCGATCCCCGCATCGAAGAAGCGGAGGGCCGGGGGAGACGGCTTTAGCGAGGACAGCTCCTTCGCGGCCCGCTCGGCGACCATCCACTTTTCCGAGCAGGTGTTGACGAACATCAGATACTTCTGGCGATTGTCATAGAAGCGAAAGTTTCCCTGATCGGCGGCATTGCGACGTTCAGGCCAGGCGCTCGAACAATCGATGGCGGACTTGGTCGCTGGTCGGGCTGACATGACGGACTCTCGTTCCCAGGCTATGTCTCCGCCGACCCGAGGATGATAAGTCGGCGCCGCCGGCTCGCCCGAATTGGGCTGCCGTGCTTTTGATCTTCGGGCATTTTTTGACCCTTCCCGCGTCGGGTAAACCACATTCGCGCCCAACATGCCGGTGGGCGTGTTCCCATCGCGTCCGCGCGCAACCGGCAATCGCGTCGCGTCGGAGGTGGACGCGCCGTGCGGGACCTGCTGCCACGGAACGATCGGGCAGCGCGACCGCGTGGGCATCTGCCCACGGCGGGCATGGGAGGGAATGTGGTTTAAGCCCTTTGACCGCTTCGTTACCCCCGCTGCAACGGCTTCCAACGTGAGGAGGGGATATGCCGACTATCTACCGCGCCGATCAGGTCGGAAGCCTGATCCGACCAGCATCGCTGTTGGCCGCGCGCGACCAGTCCAGGAACGGACGCCTCTCGCCGGAAGGCTTGCGAGCGGAGGAAGATCGCGCGATTCTCGATGCCCTGGCCTTGCAGCAATCGGCCGGGATCGGCCTGTTCAGCGACGGCGAGATGCGGCGCGACGCCTATTCGACCGTGTTCAGCGCGGCTGTCGACGGCTTCGCACCCGAATATCGCACGGCGGAGCGGAAGCGCGACGACGGCTCGGTCGTTCGCGTGCAGGTGCATTCGAAGGCGGTTTCAGGCAAGCTCGCCGCGCGCGGGCGGCTCGCCGGGGCCGAGGCCGCTTTCATGAAGAAGCACGCGCCGGGGCCGTTCAAGATCACCTTGCCGAGCCCGTGCTACGTCACCCACAAGAGCTTCGAAAAGGGCATCACCGACGCGGTTTACCCGACGCCGGAAGCGTTGCGGCGTGACGTCGCCGCCATCATCGCCGACGAGATCGACGCGCTGGCCGACGACGGCGCGGCCTATATCCAACTCGACGAGGGCTTCATCGATTACGTGCGGCCCGAATATCTCGATGCGCTGCGCGCCGCCGGACGCGATCCCGACGAGGTGATCGCGGAGGATATCACGGTCGACAATTCCTGCTATGAGCGCGCGCGAACGCGCGGCCTGACGACATCCATGCACCTGTGCCAGGGCAGCCGGACGGCGGCCGGACGCCCGACGCAGAGCTTCGAATGGCTCGCCGAACGCTTGCTCGATCAACTGAACGTCGATTGCTTCCTGCTCGAATACGACGCCCAACGGGTGCGCGGTTTCGAGCCGCTGCGTCACCTTCCCCGGAACAAGGTGGCGGTGCTCGGGCTGATCAGCAGCAAGGTGCCGGCGCTCGAATCCGAAGACGATATGTTGCGGCGCATCGACGAGGCGGCGAAATTCTGCTCGCTCGATCAACTGGCGATCAGCACCCAGTGCGGTTTCCAGGGTTCGGGCACGGCGGACGGCGCGCACATGACGATCGACGACGAGGCCCGCAAGCTGGCGCTCGTCGTGCGGATCGCGGAACGCGTGTGGGGAACCGCGGGCGCAGTAGAGCTTCAGGCCGACGCGCAAGCCGCCTGACTCCTTCCATCCGGATTTTCATCGACCAGGCCGAGAGGACATCATGCATCGCAGCACCGACCGTATTCTGACGTCTCATGTGGGCAGCCTCATCCGCCCGGAATCGCTGCGCGAGATCCATCGGCGGCGCGAGAATGGTGAGCAGGTGAGCGCGGAGGAGTTCGACCGGGTGCTCGCCGAGGCGGTCGAGGAAATCGTCGGCCGCCAGGCCGAGATCGGGATCGACATTCCTTCCGATGGCGAATGCGGAAAGGCCGGATGGACGGCCTATCTTATGAAGAGGCTGGGTGGCCTGCGGCCGAGGCAACGGCAGGAAGGCGATCCCGAGCCGATCGACCCGCGAACGGCGGGGCGCGGCCAGGCGCGGTTCAAGGAATTCTACGCCGCCTATGATCCGATCCAGCAATATGACTGGAGCGGGCCGGACTTCTTCAGATCGGCCAAGTCGCTGGCGCATTCGAAGCCCTCCTCGACCGTCGAATGCGTCGGCGAGCTGTCTTACGACGATACCGAGATCAAGCGGGACATCCGCAATTTCAAGGCGGCTTTGGCCGGCAAGGATTTCGTCGACGCCTTCCTCCCCGTCGCCGCGCCGGAGAGCGCCCGCGGCGTGCGCCTCAATCGCTTCTACAAGAGCGACGACGCATTCCTGGCGGCATTGGGCGACGTGCTGAAAACCGAATACAAGGCGATCGTCGACGCCGGCCTCCTGATCCAGCTGGACGACGCCTATCTGCCTTGCGAATACGACCGTCGCCTGGTTTCGGAGAAAGCGGAAGACGTTCACAAGTCCTTCGCGGCTTATGTCGAGATGCTCAACTATGCGCTTGAAGGCATCCCTGAGGACCGGGTTCGCTATCACGTATGCTGGGGAAGCTGGAACGGACCCCATACGTCGGACGTGCCGCTGCGAACGCTCCTCGACCTCGTCCTCAAGGTAAAGGCGCAGGCTTACACCTTCGAGGCGGCCGGGCCGCGCCACGCGCACGAATATCAGGTTTGGGGCGAGGTCAATATCCCCGACGGGAAGATCCTGCTGCCGGGAGTGATTTCTCACGCCACCAACGTTGTCGAACACCCCGAATTGGTGTCGATGCGCGTCCAGGGCTTCGCCCGGCTGGTCGGGCGCGAAAATGTCATTGCCAGCACCGACTGCGGCTTTTCGCAGAACTGGAATCACATGCGCGTCCATCCCCAAGTGCAATGGGCCAAGCTCGAGGCGCTCGTCGAGGGTGCCCAGCAAGCGAGCAAGGCGCTCTGGGGTTAAGATAGCGCAGCGCCTTTTCGATCGTTCCAAGCCCGAATTGGATCACATCTATATGACGACGCGGCGTATCCAAATGCTGAACTGGTGAAGCCAGCCATTGGGTTCCGACACGTGAGCGGATGGAGCCCGCGTCGTCCCGAGAATTGAGCGGTTACCTTCCGGAGAGAGGGAACAAGCTGGGAGAGGGAGGAAAAGATGAAATCGACAATGATGCTTCACGCCAGTGTCCTGGCGTTGTTGTGGAGCGGTGCGGCGCGTGCGCAGGACGTGGTTTCGGCGGGATCGAATGATCCGCGGGCGCGTGCTCAGGGCCAGGTGACGGCGGCTGCGCCGGGTGCGGCGGCGCAGGCGGCTGGCTCGGACATCATCGTCACGGGCTCGCGCGTCATCACCAACGGCAACCGGAGCCCGACGCCGGTGACGGTGGTCGCGCCGGACCAGATCCAGAAGGTCCAGCCGGGCAATCTGGCCGACACGCTGCAGGTGCTGCCCGTGTTCTCGGGCTCGCGCGGATCAGGCAGCAACCCGTCGTCGACCGGCAGCGTGGGCGCCGGCAACGGTTCGGCCAACCAGCTCAACCTGCGCAATCTCGGCACGCAGGAGACGCTGGTGCTGATGGACGGCAAGCGGATTCCGCCGACGCTGATCAGCGGCATCGTCGATGTCGATTCGATCCCCGAGATGATGGTCAGCCGGGTGGACGTGGTGACGGGCGGCGCCTCGGCGGTCTATGGCTCGGATGCGGTTGCCGGTGTCGTCAACTACGTGCTCGACCACAAGTTCAAGGGGCTCAAGCTCGAGCTGGAAAGCGGCATTTCCGAGCAGGGCGACGCCGCCAAATACCGCGCCGGCATTGCCTGGGGGACCGATCTGTTCGGCGGGCGCGGCCATTTCGAGGCGAGCTACCAATATCAGAAGGAAGACGGCGTTCTGCGGCGCTCCGACCGCTCGTGGATGCAGCAGGCGGGGGTGACTGGCAACGGCTCGGACGAGTACCCCTATGTCAACCAGACCGGCCTGCGCCTCGATCAATACACCGCCGGCGGCTATATCCAGTCGGGCACCTACAAGGGCATGGTGTTCGACCCCGACGGCACGCTTCGTCCGTTCGTGCATGGTACCGCGACCGGAACCGGCTCGATCGAGATCGGTGGCGACGGCGCCTATTACGATTCGTCGCTGCTCGCGCCGCTGGAGTTCAACCAGTTCTTCGGCCGCCTCGACTATGACTTCAGCGACCATGTCCACGCCTACGCGCAGGTCGGCGGCAATTTCAAAACGAACGAGTCCTATGCGGACAACCTGCTGCTGCAGAAGGTCACGATCGACGCGCAGAACCCCTATTTGCTGCCCGAATATCGCGATGCGCTCGCCGCGGCGGGAGAGACCTCCTTCACCATGAACGAACTGGCCATGTACGGGCCGAGGCTGGGGAACAAGACGCGGACCCAGCAGATCAACATCGCCGCCGGCCTCTACGGCGATCTCGGCAAGTTCAACTGGACGCTGGATTACGTCCACGGCAAGTCGATCATGAAGACCACCGAGCTCAACAACGTCAACTCGCAGCATCTCGCCGAGGCGCTCGATGCCGTGGACGACGGTTCGGGCAATATCGTCTGCAACGTCGCGCTGAGCGATCCGGGCACGGCGTGCGCGCCGTTCGATCCCTTCGGGGTCGGCGCGGCGAGCGCGGAATCGTTCGCCTATATCATGGAGAACACGCATTACCGCGCGACGACGGTGCTCGACGACGTCACCGCCAGCGTCACCGGATCGCCGTTCGAAACCTGGGCGGGGCCGGTCAACATGGCGCTGTCGGGCGAGTGGCGGAAGCTCAGCTTCGTGTCGAAGAGCGACGCCACGCCGGACGATTATGCCGATTGCACCGGGCTCCGGTACAATTGCTCGGCCGCCAATCCGCCGCTGCTGTGGCAGAACAGCTTCCCGATCTCGCCGAAGGTGAGCAACACGGCGTGGGAGGGGACGGTGGAGGCGAACGTGCCGCTGCTGCGCGACA
>Ga0164242_10003636_pt1 | contig 17499 bp, 21 predicted proteins | sample OricomgcompostMG_FD_108783 | JGI IMG/M metagenome (GOLD analysis project Ga0164242, IMG submission 108783) | Miracle-Growth compost microbial communities from Emeryville, California, USA - Original compost - Miracle growth compost (MG) ...
GCGTGCGCTCGCGGCACCAGCGGCCGGTCAGGTCGAGCACCTCGCCCGCGTGCGCCGGCAACGGCAGCACGGGCAGGACGCCCGCGAGGTCGTACACAGCCGCGCCGGTGTTGGTGACGGCAGTGTCGACGCTGAGTACGCCGAAGCGGTCGAGCTCGACCACCACCTCCACCTGCAGCCCGCCGCCGATCGCGCCCGCCGCGATGCGCCCACCCGCGCCGGACGTCACCACCCCGGCCGCGCCGGGCACGGCCAGCGGCGGGTAGGCGTCGGTGCCCCCGCGGTGCCCGGCCACACCGGGCGTGCCGGACCACCCGTCACGCTCGGTGGGCAGCAGCGGCAGCTGCGGCGCGACGTCGGGTGAGCTCGGCGGTACGGCGGGCACGACCACCCGCGCGAGTGCCGCCAGGCCGGCGTCGTCGAGCTCGCCGAGGTCGTGGCCCCAGTGCAGCACGCGCGGCAGCGCCGGGCCGTCGACGGCCACGACGACGGACACGCCGGCCGCCCGCAGGTGCGCGATGGGGTTCACGAGACGGCCTGCGCGCCGGCAGCTGCCGCGTGCACGGTGAAGTCAGCGGGCGGGCCGAAGCCGGCTGCGGCCATGGCGGTGCGGACCGCCGCGAGCGCCGAGGGCACGGCGCCCGGCTCGATCAGCGCGATGACGCATCCGCCGAACCCGCCGCCGGTCATCCGCGCGCCGAGGGCGCCTGCCGACCGCAGCGTCGCGGCGATCAGGTCGACCTGCGGGGCGGTGATCGCGTAGTCGACGCGCATCGACTCGTGCGAGGCGTCGAGCAGCGGCGCGATGCCGGCGAGATCGCCGGCGCGCAGCTTCGCGACCGTCTGCAGCACGCGGTCGTTCTCGGTGACTATGTGCCGGGTATAGCGGCGCAGGTCGTCGTCGGGCAGTGCGGCCAGTGCCGCGTCCAGGCCCGCGAGGTCGACGTCGCGCAGCGCGGGCACGCCGAGCAGCGCGGCGGCACGCTCGCAGCCCGCCCGCCGCCTGCGGTACTCGCCGTCGGCGTGCCGGTGCGGCGCACGGCTGTCGACGACGAGGATCGCGAGCCCGTGCTCGGCCAGCGGCAGCGGCACCTGCTCGGTGGCCAGCGACCGCATGTCGCAGAACAGCGCGTGCCCCGGGGTGCAGCGCAGCGCGGCGAGCTGATCCATGCCCCCGGTGGGCGCGCCGACGTAGTCGTTCTCCACCGAGCGGGTGATCGCGAGCAGGGTGTCGGCGTCGAGGCCGAGGCCGCACAGCGAGTCGAGCGCCGTGGTGGTGGCGCAGACGAGCGCCGCGGACGACGACAGCCCGGCGCCCACCGGCACGTCGCTGTCGACGACGACGTCCACCCCGTCCAGCGCGATGCCTCGCGCGCGCAGCGCCCAGACGGCACCGAGTGGGTAGCCCGCCCAGCCGAGGTCGTCGTGCAGCGGGTCGGCCGCCGGGCGCAGCGCGTCGAGCGTGGTGTCGACCCGTTCGTCGAGCTGGACGCTGCGCGCCGACACGCGGCCGTCGGTGCGTGCGGTGACGGTGGCGGTGCACCCCGCGTCGAGCGCGAACGGCAGGACGAAGCCGTCGTTGTAGTCGGTGTGTTCGCCGATGAGGTTGACTCGGCCCGGGGCGCGCCAGCGGACGGTCACGACGCAATCTCCTGCCTGCAAGGTATGGTCAATTCTGTTTACATCATGTTTGACTCTGTCGGAACAGCTTCGCCCAACCTCGTCCCGGCGCTCACCCGGACGCCGACTCCCGAAGGGGCCCGCCGTGCTCGCCCAACAGCGTCAGTCCCGCATCCTGGCCGAGCTGCGTCGCAGTGGCGCGGTACGGGTGTCGGACCTGATCGGCCTGCTCGGCGTCTCGGACATGACGATCCGCCGCGACCTCGAACAGCTGGCCACCGACGGTGTGGCCCGCAAGGTGCACGGCGGTGCGGTGCTGGCCGGCGAGGTCGCCTTCGAGCCGGGCTTCGCGGCCAAGCGGCTGCTGGCCCCGGGCGTCAAGCAGGCCATCGCCGCGAAGGCCGCCGAGATGATCCGCCCCGGCGCGGCCATCGCGCTGACCGCCGGCACCACCACCTGGGCCATGGCCCCGCACCTCGCCGGCATCCCGGACCTCACCGTCGTCACCAACTCCACCACGGTGGCCGACGCAATCACCGAGCTCGACACCAACAAGCTCGTCACCGTCATCCTCACCGGCGGGGTGCGCACGCCGTCGGCCGCGCTCGTCGGGCCGGTGGCCGACCGGGCCATCGCCAGCATGCACGTCGACCGCGTCTTCCTCGGTGTGCACGGCATGGACGTCAACGCCGGCTACACGACCCCGAACCTGGCCGAGGCCACTACCAACCGCGCCTTCGTCGAGAGCGCGCGCGAGGTGGTGGTGCTGGCCGACTCCAGCAAGTGGGGCACGGTCGGGCTGGCCGACATCGGCCCGCTGTCGATCGCCGCGCACCTGATCACCGACGCCAGCCTGCCCGAGGAGGCGCGGCGCGCACTGGCCGACGCGGTGGGGGACCTGGTGACGGTCGAGGTCGCGGACTGACGCCATGGCGGTCCGACACGACATCCGGCTCGCCGACGGACGAGCGCTCTACTACTACGACAGCGCCCCGGGCCAGGATCGCTCCGCGCCGGATCTGCGGGTCGACCTGCCCGAGGCGCAGACGAGCTCGGAGATGCGCTGGAACCCTTTGCTGCGCGACTATGCGGTGGTCGCTGGGCACCGGCAGAACCGCACGTACCGGCCTCCGGAAGGGTTGTGCCCGCTGTGCCCGTCGCGCGACGGCAACCACACCGAGGTGCCGGCCGCCGACTACGAGGTGGTCGTCTTCGAGAACCGCTTCCCGTCCTTCTCCCGCTCCAGCGCCGAGACCGTCCCGTGGCGGTCGGACGCACCGTTCGTGTCCGGCCCGGCGGCCGGGCTGTGCGAGGTCGTCTGCTTCACCAGCGACCACAACACCCCGTTCCACGCGTTGCCGCCCGAGCGGGTGCGCACGGTCATCGAGGCGTGGGCCGACCGCACCGCCGAGCTCGCCGCCATCGAGTCGGTGGAGTACGTCTTCTGCTTCGAGAACCGCGGCGAGGCGATCGGCGTCACGCTGAGCCATCCGCACGGTCAGATCTACGGCTACCCGTTCGTGCCGCCGCGGTTCTTCAAGGAGGGCCAGGCGCTGCAGCATCACCTCGAGCGCACCGGTCGCTGCTTGCAGTGCGACCTCGTCAAGGCCGAGTGCGACGAGGGCGTGCGCATCGTGCGCGAGTCCGAGCACTGGGTCGCCTACGTGCCGTTCGCCGCCCGCTGGCCCTACGAGGTGCGCCTGGCGCCGCGCCGGCACGTGCCCGACCTGCCGTCGCTCGACGACGCCGAGCGCGACGACCTCGCGCGCTCCTACCTCGCGGTGCTGACGGCGTTCGACGGGCTGTTCGACGACCCGACGCCCTACATCGCAGGCTGGCAGCAGGCGCCGGTGCGCGGGGCTGTCGACCCCGATCGCGTCGCGTGGCACCTCGCGGCCGAGGTGTTCACCATCCAGCGCTCGCCGGGCAAGTTGAAGTACCTCGCGGGCTCGGAGTCCGGCGCCGGCGTGTGGATCAACGACGTGGCGCCCGAGGCCGCGGCCGCGCGCCTGCGCGCAGCACTCGTCCGTTCCGGGGGTTGACAGGCGGGTGTTGGAAAGCTTTGCTTTGCGTGATTGTGGTGATTCACGTTGGCAACTGTTTGTTTGATGTCCGACCCATCCGCCCGTGGCCGCTCGCGGTCCTGAGTCGCAGGAGTACCCGATGACGAGTAACACCTCCGCCGCCCGGACGGGCGGGATCAGCCGCCGCTCGATGCTCAAGGGCACGGCGGGTGCGCTGGCGCTGACCGGTGGCCTGCCGGCCCTGCTCGCCGCGTGCGGGGGCAGCTCGTCCGGTGGCGGCGGAAGTAGCGGTGGCGGAGGTGATGGCGGCAGCGTCGACGGCAAGACGTCGATCGGCTCGAACTACTCCGACGCCGCGGTGAAGAGCGCCTTCGCCGACGTCGTCAAGGGCTACTCGCGGGCCAAGAACGTCACGGTCAACGCCACCGACCACAACAGCTTCCAGAACAACATCCAGAACTACCTGCAGGGCACGCCCAACGACGTGTTCTGCTGGTTCTCCGGCAACCGCGCGCAGTTCTTCGCCGCGCAGGGCCTGCTGGAGCCGATCGACGACGTGTGGGCCAAGATCGGCGCCAACTTCACCGACGCGGTCAAGAACGCATCGAAGGGCCAGGACGGCAAGTACTACCTGGTGCCGTGGGTCAACTACCCCTGGGTGATGTTCTACAAGAAGAGCGTCTTCTCCCAGCACGGCTACCAGGTCCCCGCCACGTGGGACGACCTCATGACGCTGTGCGCGAAGATGAAGTCCGACGGCTTCGCCAACCCGATCGCCATCGGGCAGAAGGACGGGTGGCCGGCCATGGGCACGTTCGACATCATCAACATGCGGATGAACGGCTACCAGTTCCACGTCGACCTCATGGCGCACAAGCAGTCCTGGACCGACGCGAAGGTCAAGAACGTCTTCAAGCAGTGGGCGGAGCTGACGCAGTACTACACGCCGGGCGGCACGGGCCGCACCTGGCAGGAGGCCGTGCAGATCTTCGACGCCAACAAGACCAGCCCGATGATCTTCCAGGGCACCGACCAGGTCGGCCCGCAGGTGGCCAAGGCCAACCTCGCCGATCTCGACTTCTTCCCGTTCCCGCAGATCGACTCGGCGTACCCGACCGACAGCGGCATCGACGCCCCGATCGACGGTTTCCTGATGAGCAAGAAGGTCAAGAACCGCGCCGCGGCAGCAGCGTTCCTGGAGTACCTCGGCAGTGCGCAGGCGGAGCAGACGTTCCTCAAGCCGAACCCGAGCGACATCGGCACCGCCACCGACTACGACACCTCCACCTACACGGCGCTGCAGAAGAAGTCGGTCGAAATCATCAAGAGCACGAAGAACCTCGCGCAGTTCCTCGACCGCGACACCCGCCCGGACTTCGCCTATCCGATCGTGCAGAACGCGCTCAACCAGTTCCTCAACAACCCGAAGTCCTACTCCTCCGTGTGCAGCAGCCTCGAGTCGCAGGCCAAGGGCATCTTCACCTGATGTCGACCGGACAGCTCGTGGGCCGGCCGGCCGATCAGCCGGCCGGCCCACGGCGTCGTCGCCGGCTGTCCCGGCTGACCCGGCGCGACAAGATCGTGCTCGCCCTGATGCTCGGCATCCCGGCGCTGATCGAGGTGTGCCTCATCTGGGGCCCGGCCATCGCCACGGTCTTCTACAGCTTCACCGACGCGCACAGCGTCGCGCCCGTGCACTGGGTCGGCGGGCAGAACTACACGTTCATGCGCAAGATCGACCCGCAGTTCTGGCCCGCTGTCCGGCACAACCTGATCTGGCTGCTGGTGTTCACGGTCATCGCCACACCGCTGGGCATGGCGCTCGCCGTGCTGCTCGACCGCGGTATCAGGGGCTCGCGGATCTACCAGAGCATCTTCTTCCTGCCGGTGATGCTGTCGCTCGCACTGATCGGCATCATCTGGCAGGTCGTCTACTCGCCGCAGTTCGGCCTGATCAACGGCGTCCTCGGCAAAACCTCGCCCAACGACGCGATCGACTGGCTGGGCAACCCGCACCTGAACCTGTGGGCCGTGCTCGTCGAGGCCACCTGGCGGCAGGCGGGCTATGTCATGGTGCTCTACCTCGCCGGTCTCAAGGCGGTCGACCCGACGCTGGGCGAGGCAGCGGCACTCGACGGTGCCAGCGAGTGGCAGACGTTCTGGCGGGTCACCTTCCCAACGCTGCGGCCGATCAACACCGTCGTCATCGTCGTCACCGTCATCGAGTCGCTGCGCGCGTTCGACCTCGTCTACGTCACCAACGGCGGCACCGACGGGCTGGAACTGATCTCGGCGATGATCACCACCTACATCACCGGCCCGGCCAACCGGATCGGCTACGGCTCCGCGCTCGGCGTGGTGCTGCTGGTCATCTCCCTGGTGCCGATCACGTTCTTCCTGATCCAGCAGTTCCGGAAGGAGAAGCGGTGACCGTCATCGCGCCCGACAAACCGGACGAGGCCGCAGCCGAGGTCGACGCGGCCGACCGCGCCGGCTGGAGGCCGCGAGCAGGCGTGCCCTCCAACGTCTTCATCCTCGTGCTCGCGGTGCTGTGGCTGCTGCCGCTGCTGTGGACGGTCTACACCTCGCTGCGGCCGGAGAGCGACACCAACGTCCACGGTTACTTCTCCCTCGCGCACTCGCTGACGTTCCGCAACTACAGCGACGCGTGGACGCAGGGCTCCATGCCCACGTACTTCTGGAACTCGGTCAAGATCACTGTCCCGGCGGTGCTCATCACGCTGTTCATCGCCTCCTGCGTGGCGTTCGTCGTCTCCCGGTTCAACTCCACGTTCAACCTGGTCATGCTGCTGCTGTTCACGGCGGGCAACCTGTTGCCGCAGCAGGCGCTGCTCGCGCCGCTGTTCAAGATCTTCATCAACGTGCACCTGCCGTCGTGGCTCAGCTCGTCCGGGGAGATGTACGACTCGATCTTCGGCCTGATCGCGATCAACGTCGCCTTCCAGACCGGGTTCTGCGTCTTCGTCCTGAGCAACTTCATGCGCACGATCCCCACCGAGGTCACCGAGGCCGCGATGATGGACGGCGCCTCGATCTGGACGCAGTACTGGCGGATCACCCTGCCGCTGTGCCGGCCTGCGCTCGCCGCGTTGGCCACGCTGCTGACCACCTGGATCTACAACGACTTCTTCTGGGCGCTGTCGCTGATGTCCACCGGCGACAAGCGGCCGATCACCTCGGCGATCAACGACCTCAAGGGCCAGTTCGCGCAGAACAACAACCTGTTGTCGGCGGGCGCGCTGATCATCGCGGTCCCCACGTTAATGGTGTACCTGTGCCTGCAGCGCCAGTTCGTCGCGGGCCTGACGCTCGGTTCCACCAAGGGCTGATCACGGACGGCACGCGCGCGGTCAGCCGCCGGCGAACGGCGGCAGCACGTCGACCTGCGCGCCGTCGGGCAACCGGGTGGTGTCACCTGCGGGCACCTCGTCGACGAGGAAGGACGCGACCTCGGCCACCGCGGCGAGCTCGCGGCGGGCAGCGAGCAGGGCGCGCAGCTCGGCCACGGTGCCGGCTTCGAGCTCCTCGCTCTCGACGCCGGCCGCGCGCCGGGCTCCGGCCCAGTAGCGGACGTGGACGGTCACGGTGCCGTGTCTACCGCATCGCGGGCGGCGCCGGATAGGCGGCGACGTCGACGGCCTTGGCGGTCAGCCAGACTGGCGTGCCAGGTGCGAGGCCGAGCTCGGCGACGGACACCGCCGTCACGTCGACCGTCACCGTGACGTCCCCTTCGGCGGTGAGCCGGACCCGGTCGCCGATCGGTGCGAGAGTGCTGACCTTCGCCCGCCACACGTTGCGTGCGCTGCTCGGTCCGGGCTCGGCGGTGTGGACGGTGATCGCGCTCGGGCGCAGCGCCACCAGCACGTCGCCGTCGGTCGTCCCGGTCGCGACGACCCGCCCGCCGCCGTCGACCGTCACCACGCCTGCCTCGGCCCGTCCGCGCCAGAGGTTCACGCCGACCAGCCGGGCGACGTAGGGGGTGTGCGGCCGCGCGGCCACCTCGGCGGCCGGGCCGGCCTGGGTGACCGCGCCGTCCTCCAGCACCACCAGGCGCTCGGCGAGCAGCAGCGCCTCGACCGGGTCGTGCGTGACGAGCAGCGTCGGGCCGGCGAACGAGGCGAGGTGGGTGCGCAGCTCGCCCTGGACCTCGGCGCGGGTCTGGATGTCCAGCGCGGCGAGCGGCTCGTCGAGCAGCAGCGCTCCCGGGTCGCTGGCCAGCGCCCGCGCCAGGGCAACCCGCTGGGCCTGCCCGCCGGACAGCTGCCGCGGCCGTCGCGCGGCGAGCTCGGCCAGCCCGAGCCTGGTCAGCCATTCGGTGGCCGTGGCCAGCGCGGCCGCCGAACGCACCCCGCGCGAGCGCGGGCCGAACGCCACGTTGTCGCGCACCCGCAGGTGGGGGAACAACCGGTGGTCCTGGAAGACGACGCCGATGCGCCGGTCGCGGGCAGGCACGAACGTGCCGGCGCTCGGGTCGTCGAGCACCCGCCCCGCCAGCGTGATCGAGCCGCCGTCGAGCGCGAGCAGCCCGGCTACCGCCCGCAGCAGCGTCGTCTTGCCCGCGCCGTTCGGGCCGAGCACCGCGACCACCTCGCCCGGTTCGGCGTGCACGGCGGCGTCCAGGGTGAAGCCGCCACGCCTCACCCTCGCCCGGACGTCGAGGCCGTTCACGCTCACTGGGCAGACGTCGCCCGTGCTCATCCGGCCACCGGGCGCATCCACCGGTCGCGCATCCCCCCGAGCACGACCAGCGCCACCGCCAGCAGCGGCAGGGCCAGCGCCGGGGCGTCGTTCGGCTTGTCGCCCATGACGGTGATGACGGCTGTGGTCAGCGTCTGCGTGCGGCCGACGGTGTTGCCGCCGACGAGCAGCGTCGCACCGAACTCGCCGAGCGCGCGCGCCCAGCACAGCACAGCGCCCGACAGGATCGCCGGGGCGACCAGCGGCACGGTGACGCGCAGGAAGATCCGCGAGCGCGAGGCGCCGAGGGTGGCTGCGGCCTCCTCGACGCCGCGGTCGCTGATCCGGAACGCGCCCTCCACGGTGATGATCAGGAACGGCATCGCGACGAACAGTTGCGCCACGACGATGGCGAGGTAGGTGAAGGGCAGGTCCTCACCGAGGATGCCGCGCACCTGCGCGCCCGCGATGCCGAACCGGCCGAACGCCGCGAAGATCGCGATGCCGCCCATCACCGGCGGCAGCACCAGCGGCACCGCGACGAACGCCCGCAGCAGGCTGACGCCCGGGATGCGCGCGCGGGCGAGCAGCCACGCCAGCGGCACGCCGAGGACGATCGCGGCGGCGGTGGCCTCGAACGACGACTCCACCGAGATGCGCAGCGCCGTCCAGACGTGCTGCTCGCGGTAGATCGCGCCGATCCGCGACCACGGCATGCGGATCAGCAGCGCGATCGTCGGCAGGACGAGGAACACGATCGCGACGAGCGCCGGCACCGCTACGAGGACGGGTGTCCCCTGGCCCGCTGCGCGCCGCGCCCGCAGCGCGCGGGCAGCCGCGGTCACGGCGTCACGGCTTGCGGAAGCCGTCCGCCGTCAGCACTTTCTGCGCGGCCGGCGTCAGCACGTACTGCACCCACGCCTCGGCGACCGCCGCGTTCTTCGCGTTCTTCAGTCGGGCGATCGGGTACTCGGTGCTGGCGTTGTCCGCGGCCGGGATGGTGATGCCCTTGACCGACTTGCCGGCGGAGAGGACGTCGGTGACGTAGACGACCGCGGCGTCGGCCTCACCGGACACGGCGAGCGCGAGGGTGTGCTTGACGTCAGACTCCTGCGCTACGGGCTTCACGCTGATGCCGGCGTTCTTGAACACCTGCGTGGCGATCGCGCCGCAGGGCACTGCCGGGGCGCACACCGCCACCTTGACCCCGGAGCGGGCGAGGTCGGCCAGCTTGGTGATCTTGCCGGGGTTCTTCGCGGGGACGGCGATCTCGGCGACGTTGGACGCGAAGTTCTGCGCTTGGAGCGCGTTCGCGCCGACCTGCTGCATGTTCTTCGGCGCGGCCGAGGCGAAGACGTCGACGGGTGCGCCCTGGTTGATCTGGGTCGCGAGGTCGGAGCTCGCGCCGAAGGTCAGCGTCACCGAGGTGCCCGGGTAGAGCTTCTCGAAGTCGGACTTCAGCGTCGTGAAGGCGCCGGTCAGCGAGGACGCCGCGTACACCGTGATCGAGCCCTTGACGACCTGCGTGCCGCCGCCGTTGTCGCTGGCGGCCGCCGTGCTGGTGCCGGCCGTGGTGGTCGGCGTGGTCGACGACGGCGCCGATCCGCCGCCGGACGAGCTGCACCCGGCGAGGGCGAGCGGTACGGCGACGGCGGCCGCGAACAGGCACGTCCTGAGTGACTTCACGAGTTTTCCTCCGGGACTTCGATGACGACGTTGGTGGACTTGACGGTGGCGACAGCGGCGACGCCGGGTTCGAGGCGGAGCTCTTCGGCTGCCTCGGAGCTCATCAACGAGACGACGCGGAACGGCCCGCACTGCATCTCGACCTGGGCCATGACCGTGTCTCGGGTGACCTTGGTAACGAGGCCGACGAACCGGTTGCGGGCCGAGCCGCGGGTGCCGCTGATGACGTCGGGCACCGGCGTGGCCTGCTCCTGGGCGAAGCGGGCGAGTTCGGCGCCGTCGACGATCCGCCGGCCGGCGGCGTCGGTGCCCGCGGCCAGCCGGCCGCTGTCGATCCAGCGGCGCAGCGAGTCGTCGCTGACGCCCAGGAAGGCGGCGGCGTCACGGATGCGGTACCCAGGCATGGCGCGCTGATCCTAACGGCGCGAGCCGCACCTTCGGGGCCTCCGTCGGATATTGCTCCGCGTCTGCGGGTTGACTGACAGGTGGGGGACCCGGGTGGAAGTCGCTCGACGCGGTCTGTAAGGTTGTGTTCACCGACGCGGGGTGGAGCAGCTCGGTAGCTCGCTGGGCTCATAACCCAGAGGTCGCAGGTTCAAATCCTGCCCCCGCTACGAATCAGGCCCGGGAAATCAAGGTTTCCCGGGCCTGAAAGGTTCCAGGGATTTGAGCACCCCTCCACAAACCCTCCTTTGCGGAGGTCTGGTCTCGCAGCCTCAGCCGCCGTTCGTGCGGGCTCGTGCGCGGCGGCGAGAGTGGGCGATGACGAACTCGCTCTTCAGCTCCACCGTTCCTGAATCCCCGCCCACCCCGTACGGGCTGACCGCCGGCGACGCTGAGCGGATCGCGATCGCGGTCGACGCCGAACTTGCGCCCTCCACCCGCCAGATGTACGCGAGCGCCTGGCGCCTATGGAAGAGGTGGTGCCAGACGAGAGGGATCGTGGCCTTGCCGGCTCCACCTGAAGCGTTGGCCGCATTCCTCACCGAGCGGGCAGAAGCGGGTCTCACCTTCGGGACGCTCGATGGCTACTGCTCCGGCATCGCCCACCGCCATCGTCGGGAGGGTCTGCCTGATCCGACGTCCGATGTCGTCGTGCGTCGTGTTCGTCGTGGGCTTCGCCGAATCATGGGAGTGGCGCCGCGTCGGCAAGCGCACCCACTCACAGTCACCGAGGTGGCTCGGATCGTCTCGGCCATTGACCCAGCGAGCGCGATCGGAATTCGCGACCGAGCCGTCATCCTGCTCTGCTACGCATCCGCGATGCGACCCGGCGAGATCTCCGCGCTCGACGCCTGTGACATCGTCCCAAAGCCTGTCGGCGTTCTCATCGTGGTCCGCCGCTCAAAGACCGACCAAGACGCACGCGGGCAACTCATTGGAGTGGCTCGGGGCGACCACCCGCTGACCGATCCGATCCGGGCACTCGATGCCTGGTTCAAGATCCGTCCGGTTGGACCGGGTGCGCTCTTCGCCCGCGTGATCCACCACGGACACGTCACCACCGAGCGCATCGGCCCGCGTGCAGTCAGCAGACTCGTGCAAGCGCGTGCAAATGCGGCAGGCTTCGACGGCATCCCGATCACCGGCCATTCGCTGCGCGCCGGCCATGCCACCACCGCGGCGATGAACAGCGCTCCCATCGACCGGATCGCGGCCCAGACCCGCCATCGCGACCTCGGCACGCTCCTCAACCACTACATCCGTCCCGCCGAGGCACTCGCGACGAGTACAAGCCGTGACCTGGGGCTATGACTGGGCGCCGGTGTTCAGACCTAGTGATATCGTTATGATGATATCGGAGGTGGTCGCTGTGGAGCAGATCCTGATTCGCAACCTTCCCGCAGGCACCAAGGCCGCGCTCAAGGCGCGTGCCGAACAGCATCGCCGGTCCGTCGAGGCCGAGGCGCGCGAGATTCTCGCCGACGCCCTCGAGCGCGAACCGGTCACCCTTGTCGATCTGCTCGGCACCGACGAGGGCGCGGACTTCGAGTTCGAGCCCCAGCGTCTCGGGCTGACTGCTCGCACCCCTGATCTGTGACCGGCCGATGCAGTACGTGTTGGACACCAATGTCGTCTCCGCCCTCCGAGTCCGGGGACGTAACCCGCAGGTGGAGTCCTGGGCGGCGTCGGTGCCTGTCACCGATCAGTTCGTGACGGCGACGACCATGGCCGAGATCGAACGCGGCGTGGTCGCCAAGGAACGATCCGACCCACGCCAAGGCGAGAGCCTGCGCCGCTGGTTTGAAGATCGCGGCTTGCCGGCGTTCGCGGAGCGGGGGCTTCCGTTCGACCTACCCGCCGCGCGCGTCCTAGCCACCTACCGAGTCCCGGAACACGCTCCGCTCGACGACGCTCTCATCGCCGCCATTGCCCAAGCCGCGCAGATGACCGTCGCCACGCGCAACACCCGACACTTCGAACCACTCGGCGTCACCTGCCTCAACCCGTGGAACCAAAGAGCGTAGGGACAACGTCCGCTACTGGCGGCAAGTCGGTTGTGTGGCCGCGACCTGTTGGCGACGTTATGACTCAGGTCCGGTTCGCATAGTCTGCGACGGGGACTTGCGTCTAGTCGATCGGGTGCATGCGCCACTCGTCAGGGCCGTAGCCATACGACCAGTTGTGTCGGTCCTGCGGGTCAGGATTGACGTTGTTCCGGTCGCGAGAGAGGTGAGCCTGTAAGTGAGTGAAGAGGACGAGGAAGTTCGAAGGGTTCGGTTCTTTGGCCCCAATGACCTGGCAACAGGCTGCTGGCGGTCGTCGATCGGGCCCCAAAGATCACGCGCTGGTGTGTTGCTAGCGCGGCGCAAGGACTAGGGTCGTCTCGACAAGGACTGTGTCGCCCGAATAGCCATAAGGATGCGCTATCGGATTGATCTGGTCCCCGCTACTCCTTAGCGCAACCCGGTCCGAACCTAGACCGGGTTGCGCTGTTTCGAGAAGCGGGCCCCCGCTACAACGACGAAGGCCCCGAATTCCGGGGCCTTCGTTCATTTTCCATGATCGCAGTAGTTGATCTTAAAACGTCAAATGTCCGTCCGCCCCGCGCCCGCTCAGGCCTACTCAGGCCGGTCCGAGAGGTCGGTCGCAGCGGCTCAGGCCGCGTCGGGCGCCTGGGGCGGTTCGAGTTCGGCGAACTTGGCCTGCATGGTCAAGTTGCCGCGGGTGAGCTTCTTGATGGTGAGGTCCTCGGCCCTATCGTTGGCCAGCCGCAGGTTGTTCGCCGACTTGTAAAGCGCATCCTTGGTCCTTTCGAGGTCCTTGATGGCCTCGTCGATGCGCTTGATCGCCTCCTCGAACCCGTCGGATGCCAGCCGCCAGTTGCTCCCGAAGGCCGTCTTGAAGTCGGCGAGGCGGCTCTCGAAGTCGGTGATGTCGATGTTCTGCTTCTTGACCTGCTCCAGCTCGGCCTTGACCGCGATGGTGTCCTGCGCGGCGTTGCGGAGCGGGGCGATGATCGGGACGAAGAACTGCGGCCGGACGACGAACATCTTCGAGTACCCGTCGCTACCGGCGCCGCCGTGTCCGAGTGGGTCGAGGTGATCGGCGAGGGCAGCCTGCTGGTCATCGACGAGGCGGGCATGGCCGGCACCCTCGACCTCGCCACCGTCGTCGAGTTCGCGGCCGAGCGCGGCGCGTCGGTACGGCTGGTCGGCAATGACCGGCAGCTCGCGGCCGTCGGCGCCGGAGGGTTGCTCCGCGATATCGACCGTACCCACGGTGCCGTCACCCTGGCCGAGGTGCGCCGCTTCACCCACCCGGACGGCTCCCCGAACCGCGCCGAAGCTGCGGTGCCGCTGGCGATCCGCCGCGACGAGACCACTGGGCTGGGCTACTACCTCGACCTCGGCCGCGTCCACCTCGGCGATGCCACCACGACCGCCGATGCCGCGTTCACCGCCTGGACGTTCGACCGCGCCGCCGGGCTGGACTCGCTGCTGATCGCCTCCACCAACACATGCGTCCGCGAACTGAACCTGCGCGCCCAGTCCGTCCGGCTCAGTGCTGCCGCGGTTCCAGCGTCGGCTCGCGTCACGCTCGCGGACGGCACGTCGGTCAGCGAGGGGGACGTGATCATCACCCGCCGCAACGGCCGTCACCTCGCGACCTCGGCCACCGACTTCGTCGCCAACGGCGACCGCTGGGGCGTCACCTCGGTCCGTCCCGACGGCGCGTTGGACGTGTGGCACTTGCGCGCGCACCGGCGCGTCACGCTGCCGCCCGGCTACGTCGCCGAGCACGTCCAGCTCGGCTACGCCTGCACCGTCCACGACGCCCAGGGCCAGACGGTCGACACCAGCCACACCGTGCTGATCGGCGCTGAATCGTGGCAGCTGCTCTACGTCGCGCTCACCCGTGGCCGGCGGGCCAACTACCTCTACCTCGACGTCAGCATCGCTGGTGAGGACGCCGCCGTGTACGTCGAGGCGCAACGACCACCCACCGCCGTCGAGCTATTCGTGCGGATCGTCGAACGTGACGAGGCGGCCGTCTCGTCCACCACCGCCCGCTGCGAGGAGCGCGACCCGCGCCCGCTGCTGGCCAAGGCCTGCGCCGGATACCTCGACGCGCTCTGAGTCGCTGCCGAATCCGTCCTCGGACCCGCACGCCTCGCACAGATCGACCAGCAGGCGAACGCCGCGATGCCCGGCATCAGCGACTGACCGGCCTGGCCCGCGCCACGCGGGCACCTGCAACGCGTCGCGCTCAACGGCGCCGACCCTGCTGCGGAGCTGCGCGAGGAGAAGGTCTTCGTCCGCCTCGACCACGCCGACGACCCGGCCGCGATCCTCGCCAGCCGCCTGGAAGCCCGCGACCGCAACATCGAACCGCTGACGTGGCTGCCGGCCGTCCCACGCGAGCTCGCCGTCGACGAGTTCTGGGGCCGCTACTTCGCCCACCGTGCCGACCTGATCACCCAGCACGGCACCGCGATCGGCGCCGCCGCCGGCGAATGGACACCTGAGCGCGCCGGGATGGGCCGTCCCGATCGCCACCGATCGCGGTCTTGCGCGGGACCTGGCGCTCTGGCGCGCCGCCCACGACATCCCCGGCACCGACCTGCGCCCCACCGGAGCACCCACGCGCAGCGTCAAGAACCACTACCAGCAGCAGCGCCTCGACCGGCGCGTCACCGACGCCGGAGTGATGCCGGGCAAGGCCGCCGCGCGCATCGCCCAACTCGGCGAGACGATCCAGCCCGGCATCACGTCCGACCCGCACTGGCCGACGCTGGCCCACGCACCTCTGGCGAGCCGACGCCGTCGGTATCGACCAGGCCGAGCTGCGCCGCATCGCCAGCGCTCGTCCGCTGCCGATCGAACGCCCCACCGCCGCGCTCGCGTACCGGCTCGTCGACGCGATCGGCGACCGCCAGCCCGCCCCGGCAGCAGAGACCACATCACGTAGACACGAATCGATGCCGCTGCCACCGAGCTACTCGGCGACGTCCCGTCCGACGAGTCGGCGGACGGCCGAGCCCACGGCCCGGCCGACGACACCTCCGGCTCCGCAGGTCGTCCCGACACGCAAACCGGCCCGCGCCAATAGAACTGCGCACCGCTGTAATCCCGTGTTGCAGTACCGCGCCGGGCACCGCAGGTGGCCCCTCTGCGCCACCTTTTCTTGCGGACACTTGTTGGTGTAGCCCTGCCACAGTGCCAGAAATTCAGCTGCCGGCTCTCGCGGCCGTCGGTACCGCGGTGCTTCGCCGACTCGCCTTTCCCGACAGTGATTCCGCGCCCGGCAGTGCGTCCCGAACGCGCGTCAGTATCGTTTCGACAGCTGGGCGGTGCCGCACGCCCGGCCGACCCGGCCTCGACCGGCTCGGACGTGGCAGAGGGGCTTGATCTACTCCGCCACGGGCGTACTGAGGCGCCCGGCCTGCGGAGGTGTTGATGCGATGACGACCACGGACCACGGCGTGCTCAGCGGTCACGCTACCGACAAGCTGCTCACGGTCGAGGACCTGTGCGACTACCTCGGCGTCTCCAAGGACTTCATCTACGACGAGGTCCGCCACGGACGGCTGCGCGCCTCCAGTATCGCCCGCCAGCTGCGCTTCCGTCCGCCCGACGTCGACGCCTTCATCGACGCCAACACCGTGCGAGGCGCGCGACGTCGCGAAACCGTCGGTGCAGCTGCCTAGGGTCCGCCCCGTGAAGAAACCACTGGAGGACGTCGTGCGTGCCGATGAGGCGCCAGATGACCTCGTCCTCCTGCTGCGCGGCGGGGTCCAAGCCGACGAGGTCGCCAAGCTCAAGTCCCAAGCTTCCGACCTCGATCGTCTTTACACGTGGCAGGGTGGCGGCTGTTTCGGGGTCTCGGTGTTCGCTGCGACGCCGGCGACCGAGGCTGACGTGCTCTCCGCCCGTATGGGTGTCCGACGCAGCTACTACCGGATCAAGTACATCGACATCGCCGGCCGACTGGCGGTCGCGCCGACGTTCCTCGCCCCGCACTGGACCGTCCTGTTTCCGGGGCCTGACGGCCCGGAGTACCAGTTCTTCGTGGACTGCTACGGCGAGCTGAGGGACAATCCCTACTGGACACGTCGACCCGGAAGGAGGACCTGATGACCAAGCCGATCGAACTGTCCCCGGCCGACTACCAGGCCGACCTCGAGGTCGACTTCGCAAATGAGGACGAGTCCGGTCTGATCTGGACATGGCTTGACCACGCCAAGGACGAATCGGTCGTCATCGTCGGCGCAGTGCTCGTCCTACGCGACGGCGAGGACATGGCGATGGGTCAGGTCGCTGCCCTCGAAGTGCTGGAGCAGGGCACCGTCGTGCGACTCAGCCTGCTGCCCGGGGCGGTCGAGGACTACCGAGCCGCCGTCGAGCGTGCCGTACCTCGCTCTGCCTGACTTGAGTCCCCTCCCGGATTTCGAACCGGGGTCTACGGATTTGCACTCCGCTGCCTTGCCTCTCGGCCAAGGGGACGGGGTGACCGGCGGGAGTTGAACCGCTGTACCCGCGACCCGTGCTCAATCGATTTTCTGTCGCGCCTCGATGAGACGATCGGGGCATGTCCGCGAAGCCGGTTCCTCCCGCCGACGTGACGATCGTCGCCGCGAGGTACAACGGCATCTACGAGTGCGGCAAGTGGCTCGCGTTCCCGCTCGACCCGCGGAAGCTCCCGGATGCCTGGCAAAGCAACGACATCGCCTGCGCCACCTTCTTCAGCCACTACGACAAGCCGCTGGGCAAGGGATCAACTCCTCGCGGCGTCACTGACGCAGTACACGGCGGCGGTGTGCTCGTCCAACAGCGCGGCGGGAACACGAAGCATGAGCCGGCGGGTACCCCAGTTGGACAGGTAGAGGAAGGCGTCGAAGTAGCGCTCGACCAGCTGGCGTGGGTCGGCTTTCAGGTCGCCCCACTCGTAGGTGTTGACGAAGCTGGCCGGGGTGATCATGGCGCGGGGTGGAGACCGCTCGCAGCTCTGCAAGCTGTCGTGGGTTCAA
>Ga0164242_10003637_pt1 | contig 17493 bp, 14 predicted proteins | sample OricomgcompostMG_FD_108783 | JGI IMG/M metagenome (GOLD analysis project Ga0164242, IMG submission 108783) | Miracle-Growth compost microbial communities from Emeryville, California, USA - Original compost - Miracle growth compost (MG) ...
CCTGACAGGCGAAAGCTGTACCCCCGCGTTGCCTGGGGTGGTCAAACAGTTCTCCTTTCCCTTTTTTCACCCCTTCCAGCCCGCCGAAGCCTTCCAGGTGGGCTTTGCCGATGTTGGTGATCAGCCCGTGAGTGGGATCGGCAATCCGGCAATAGCCGGCGATTTCCTGTTGGTGGTTGGCCCCCATTTCAATCACGGCGATCTGGGCATCGGCCCGGATCGCCAGCAGGGTGAGGGGTACGCCGATGTGGTTGTTCAGGTTGCCTGCGGTGGCATAGGTCGTATGGGTGGTGCGGAGCACGTCGCGCACCAATTCCTTGGTCGTGGTCTTGCCGTTAGAGCCTGTGATGGCGATACAGGGAATATGGAGCTGGTCGCGGTGATAACGGGCCAGTTGCTGCAGGGTTTCCAGCACATCGTCTACCAGAATTGTCCGGGGGCCGGCCCAGTAATTTCTATCATCGATCACGGCATAGGAGGCGCCCAGCTCCAGGCTCCGGGAGGCGAAGGCATTGCCGTCAAAAGAAGGACCTTTCAGGGCGAAGAATATATCTCCAGCCACCAGTTTTCTGGTATCGGTACGGATATTCGGGTGGCTGAGATACAGCTCGTAAAGGCTTGGTAGGTCCAATTTTTCGGGCTAAAATGGCATGAATGTCCCGTCTGTGCCGAAGCGACGGGCTTTGAACGATCTCACCCAAAGATACAAAGTCTACGTACAGTCTGTAAGGATATCGGAATAGATCCCGGAGGAAGCCCCCTATCTTTTGGCCCGTGGGGTACGGAAATAATTACCCGTTTTGAACCCGTTGCCCTGCTGGCTGCCGACCCGGTTCATGGCACAGCGGAATCCTACGGTATTGCTGGCCATGTCCTGCTGCATGAACCGGCGTGCGCCGGGGGATAGCCAATAAGGGCGGTCATTCCATGATCCCCCTTTAATGACCCGGCTTTTGTCGTTGATCAGCGTGGTTTCTCCGTAAGCATAGGTTACGCCCGAGAGCGAATCACCGTCCATATAGTTGCGCAGATCGGCATGCCCGTAATTCCAGTGTTCAGCGGCGATGGAATCCGGCTCCAGCACGGTAACCAGGCTGCCGAGACTGTCTTTTTGCACCTCCCCATTCTCATCCCGGTATACGTCGCGGAACACGTTCCCCCGGAAGGGACTGAAGTCACTGACCTCCGTGGGCGAGAGCGGCCGGTAGACATCTTCTACCCACTCGCTGACGTTGCCCGCCATGTTATATAACCCGAATGCATTGGGATAAAAAGAATTCACCGGCCCGGGAATCGAAGCCCGGTCGTTCAGACCGCCGGCTACTCCCATGTTGTCTCCGGAGCCAATCTTGAAGTTGGCCAGAAACTGTCCCTGCCAGGCTCCGCGGCGGGGATCCCTCAATCCGTCAGGGTTGACGGTCCAGGGATAGACCTGCCGGTTCATGATCATGTCTTCTCCCATCTTCCCTTCTTTGTTGGAAGGCCGGGGATTTTGTCCGATATAAGCCAGGGCGGCATATTCCCACTCTGCTTCGGTAGGCAGCCGGTAATCAGGCAGCAGCACGCCGTCGGAAAACATAATGCGGCGGGGAGAGCCGTCCGGATTCTTGTAGGGAGTCCTGCGGGACTGCATTTCCTTACCGGGCGTCCCGTCATACAATCCGTACAGGTATGCTTTGGTATCGAAGTTGTTGTCGTCCTGTTGATTGTTGATATCTGCCTGGGAAAGAATACCCGCTTTGATCAGCAACATCTCATTGACCCGGTCCGAGCGCCATTTGCAGTATTTGTTGGCCTGCTCCCAGGTCACGCCCACTACGGGAAAATCGTTGTAGGCCGGGTGGCGGAAATAATATTCCACCAGAGGTTCGTTATAGGCCAGCTGGCTACGCCAGGCGAGGGTATCGGGAAGCGCGTCGAAATAGACCTGGGGATAGGAATTGCCGAAGACCCGCCCTAGCCAATAGGTGTATTCCCGGTAATTGACATTGGATACCTCGGTTTCATCGATATAAAAGGAAGGCACCGTAACCCGGTGCGGGATATTGTTCCAGTCTCCCATCACATCCTGCTCGGTGGAACCCATGACGAAGGTTCCTCCCTGGACGAACACCAGTCCCGGTCCCGTTTTTTCTTCCACGTTATCGGGCACATAAAAACCACCCCATTTGGGATCATTATAATTCCAGCCGGTAGCCGAGGATTTATCGTACTTCTTCTGAAAGAGCGTACAGGAGACGGTCCCCACCATCAGCATTACCGTGAAAGCCGCGATAGCAATACGCTGAAATTCTCTCATGAGATATGGCATTTAATCAATATCATTAACGCAAATGTAATTTTTTTATTTTATTCCCGACGGATAAAATGCCCCCCGAAAAGCGGGCTGTAACCCGCTGATTATCCACCAAATTGATGCTTTCATGGGAAAATTGGCCACGCTAAGCCGATATTTTTCCCCCCACATCCGAATCTTTGATTTCTTTGTCCGGTAAAATACCCACTGCCGGCCCCGAAATCGGGCGTTACACCATAACAATAAAAGCCCCGGGGGATCGTTTTGAGGAGTTAGCCCCCGGTGGCGCCGGCAGTCCGGTCGAGCAGAAGGGCTCTTGTTCCGCCGGAGGTTTTCCGGGGACAGAGATAGGAAATTATTAAATTACGCTTATTTTTACGCTTTGTTGAAAACAAGATCATTGATGCATAAGGCGCTCATTTACCTGTTCGGTATGCTGGTGGTAGTGAGTATGAATGAAAAGGCCCACGGACAGATTTCTACTGACGACGTAGACGGACGGGTAAATACCATCAATACAGCGGTTCCCTTCCTCCGCATTTCCCCCGACGCAAGAGGGGGCTCCATGGGCGACGTAGGGGTTGCCTCCTCTCCCGATGCCAATGCCACCTATTGGAATCTGGCCAAGTTGCCGTTTGCCCGCAATGATGCGGGAGCCTCGGTGACCTATACCCCCTGGCTGACCGATCTGGTCAATGACGTGTTTTTGGCCTATCTGAGCGGATACAAGCAGCTGGATGAAGACCAGACTGTAGCTGCCTCGCTCCGGTACTTCGACCTGGGCAACGTCCAGTTTACCAACATGTACGGACAGGACCAGGGACAGTTTCACCCCCGGGAATTTTCTTTTGATGCGGGTTATGCCCGCAAACTCTCCGACAACTGGTCTATGGGCATTGCCCTTAGGTATATTTATTCCAACCTGGCGTCGGGCACCAGCATTGACGGGGTGACCTTTAAGCCCGGTCAGGCAGTGGCGGGCGACATCTCGGCGTTTTATACCAACGCCATCGACTATGCCAACGGGCAGTCGGGGACCTGGAATTTCGGAGTGGCCATCACCAATCTGGGCAGTAAAATCTCGTACTCCAACAATGCCCAGTTTAAAAACTTCATTCCTTCCAACCTGGGGATAGGCGGATCGTATACCCAGGATTTTGACGAGTATAACAAGATCAGCTTTGAAGTAGATATCAATAAACTGCTGGTCCCTACTCCTGATACCCTGGACCTCAATAATAACCAGGTGCTCGATTACAGCGAACAGAGTGTGGTGAGCGGCGTATTTCATTCCTTTTCCGATGCGCCGGGCGGGTTCAAAGAAGAAATGAATGAACTGATGTATTCCGTCGGGATGGAATACTGGTATAATAATTTGTTTGCCGTACGCGCCGGCTATTTTAATGAAAACAAGCGCAAAGGCGACCGCAAATATTTTACCCTCGGTCTTGGTCTTAAATACAATGTTTTCGGCATAAATTTCTCTTACCTCGTCCCGTCGGGAAGTGGCGTACAGCGTAACCCGCTGTCCAATACGTTGCGCTTTTCTCTGTTATTCGACCTGGGCAATTACCGGGACTGAGCAGGCCCGTGTAGCTGCCGTTGGTCCCAATCTTCCGGACATTTTGCCAATATTTTCTGATATTTGTCCTTTGGCCTGGGAAGGCCTGCTCAAGATCAATGTGTGCATATGAAAGCCATCAGAACAGGCCTCGGCGTGGATTTTCATCAGCTGCAGGAAGGCACGCCTTTTATGTTGGGAGGGGTGCATATCCCGCATCATAAAGGGGCGACAGGACACAGCGATGCGGATGTATTGCTGCATGCGGTTTGCGATGCCCTTCTGGGTGCTGCCGGATTGGAAGATATCGGGACACATTTCCCCGACCATGATCCCGCCTACCGGAATATCGACAGCAAAATCCTCCTGGAAAAGACGATCGGCCTGGTCCGGGCACAAGGCTACCGGGTCATCAACCTGGATACCACCGTGTGTTTGCAGCAACCCAAGATCAAGCCTTTCGTGCCGGAAATGAAAAAGACGATCGCCGCCATCCTCGCCCTGGAGGAGACGGCGGTCGGCATTAAAGCGACTACGACCGAGCAGATGGGATTTGTAGGACGCGAAGAGGGCGTAATGGCTTTTGCATCGGTGCTGTTATGCGCCGAAGACTAAAGGCAGCACGCTGCCTGGATTCTCCGCCGATCCAAACGTCTGGTGCAGTCTCCTTTCCCCATGATAAAAATTACCTTTGCCCCTATGCAAGAAGTGAAGATTAAAATTGTCAATCGTTCGTCCCATCCGTTGCCGGAATATGCCACGGTGGACTCGGCAGGCATGGATTTACGGGCGAATATCGCCGAAGCAATTACGCTGAAATCCCTGGAGCGCCGGCTGGTGCCTACCGGCCTGTATATTGAACTGCCTGCCGGTTTTGAGGCCCAGATCAGGCCCCGGAGCGGTCTGGCCCTTCGCAGGGGGCTGACGCTGTTGAACACACCGGGCACGGTAGATGCGGATTACCGGGGAGAGATCGGGGTGATCATGGTCAATCTGAGCCCCGAAGCCCAGGAGATTCATCCGGGGGAACGGATCGCCCAGATGGTCATCAGCCCCTATACGCGCGCAGCATGGCAGGAGGCTGAGGTATTGTCAGACACCGAGAGGGGCAGCGGCGGATTCGGCCACACAGGCCGGCATTGAAATTGATGAAAGCCAATATCGGCCGTTCGGAGGGAACCTTATTTTGATCAGGCAGATTTTCAAATCAGGATGATGACTTATGCATAGGAAGGGAACAATGAGGTGGGTGGCCATGCTGGTCCTCGGTGGGATGATCGCAGCGGGGTTGTCTTCCTGCGGCGCCGGTCGGCACGCGTCGGCTTCGGCTCCGGACCAGGCCACCGCATCGCGTGGGCCGGCATTCTACAGCGCAGCCGGAGATACTTCGGTCGTTCCGGCCTATGCGGACAGCATATTTGTGGAAGCCGAAAAGCAAAAGATCCTGGGCAATGTGCCGTATGCCATCCGGCTGTTTCATCAATTCCTGGAGGCGTCCCCGGCCAGCCCTACCGCCTATTACGAGCTTGCCCTGTTGTACGGAAAACTCAAAAAGAATCAACAAACGCTGGACAATGCCCGGGAGGCCAGCCTCAGGGACACGGCCAACCGCTGGTATGCCATTGCCTATGCCAATGCCTTGGCCATGAACAAGGAGTACGACAGCGCGGCCCTGGTATTTCACCGGCTGGCCGACCGCGAGCCTTCCCGGCAGGAATTCCTTTATAATGAGGCGGTGATGCTTTCCGACGGAAAATCTTACCGAAGGGCGTTGGATTTGTTCACCCAGCTGGAAGACGGCGTGGGGATCAATGAGGAGTTCGTGTTTCAAAAGCAGCGCATCTATCTGAAGATGGGCAAGCCCGATTCCGCGGCCCTGGAAATCCAGAAGCTCATTGACCTGAGCCCGGAGAATTCCCGTTATTACGGCTTGCTGGCCCAAGTGTATTCCGATAATCATCAGCCCGATAAAGCCATCCGGGTGTATAAATCACTGTTGAACAAGTATCCGGATAACCCGCAGGCCATGGTGGCCCTGGGACTGTTCTACAAACAAAAAGGCAATGACGAGGCGTTCCGCAGTTATATGGCCCAGGCATTCGGCAATCCCCGTTTCGATATCAATGAAAAGATCGCTTTCGTATATCCTTACCTGAAATACGTCGAGGTGGATTCCACCAAAAAGAAAGAAGCCCTTACGCTATGCCGGCTCATCCTGAATGCGCATCCGGAGGATCCCCGGGCGCACGCCTTATTCGGAGACATGTATTTCCAATGCGGAATTCCCGACAGTGCGCTGTTGCAATATCAGAAAACGCTGGCGCTGGATGATTCGCGCTTCGAGGTGTGGAACCAACTGATGGTGCTTTATGCCGAACAGGGCAACAACGATTCCCTGCTCTCGGCCAGCCGCCGGGCCGTGGTGCGTTTCCCTCGTGAGCCGGGCGCCTGGTATTTTCGTGGCATGGCGCTGTTTTTCGCCGGAGAGGACCGGGGCAGCATTGAGTCGTTGAGCCAGGCCCTGGAGCTGGACATCAGGGATAAAGATCTGAAGGGTCGTATTTTTTCCACCCTGGGTGAGGCCTACAATGATTTGCGGGATTACCAGGCGTCGGACAGTTGTTTTCAGGCTTCCCTGCGCCTCAATCCCGACGATGATCAGGTGCTGAACAATTACAGTTACCACCTGGCTGAGCGCCAGGCACACCTGTCGCGTGCGCTGATGTTAATCAAGGCGGCGGTGGCCCTTAAGCCCGATCAGATCATGTACGAGGATACTTATGCGTGGGTGCTCTTTAATATGGGAGAGTACAAGGCGGCCAAGGTCTGGATGGAAAAAGTGCTGGACAAGCCTGAGGCGAACCAGCATGCCGGATACCTGGAACATTACGGGGATATCCTTTTCAAAAATGAAGAAGTGTCTCAGGCAATCCGCTACTGGAAACTGGCCAAAAAAGCCGGCGGCGGCTCTTCCTTATTGGACTGGAAGATATCGAAGCAGAAACTCCCTCCGGTGAAGCGAATCATGAAGCAACAAAACAGAAAAAGGTGAATCTACAGCGCAATCATAGCCGCCTGAAGGGAATCGTTTCCTGCTGCGGAAGGTACGGCCTATACGGCCTGGCGGCTGCCCTGTTGTGGGCCGGCTGCCACATGCCCCGCGCGGCCCGCAAAGCCAAGTCCTCTGCGGTGCACGAGGCCGCGGTTTCGGCCAGGATGTACAGCCCCGAGACCGTCTTCGGGGAAATGCAGAAAAACCGGATCCGGTACCAGACCTTCTCGGCGCGGGCCCGGCTTGACATCAATGGTCCGCACGGATCCCAGAAAGGTATTGCCACCTTTATCCGGGTGCGCCGCGACAGCGCCATCTGGGTGTCGGTCCGTCCTTTGCTGGGCATTGAGATGATCCGGGCCCTGATCACTCCGGACAGCATCCGGATACTCAATTTATTAAAAAAGACCTTGACGGTCCGCAGCACCGATTCGATGCAGCGGCTGCTGCACCTGCCGGTCGGGTATGAGGCGTTGGAAGATCTCCTGGTGGGTAATCCGGTGGGGCTCAGCAGCGCTCCCCGCGACATCCGGTTGAATCCCGACAGCAGCTTGCTGGAGTTTACCTGTGACAGCGGGTCGTTCCAGGGCCGATACCGGGTGTTGACCCCCGCTTTTCAGTTACAGCAGGCCGCGTTCAGCATGCCTGGCGATGCTTCCCAGGAGCGGTATCAGGCTGATCAGCAATTCCAGGAATATAAACCGGTGGAAGGCACGGATTTTTCCACCGTGCGGCACCTGAATATCCATGCAGGAAGTGATCTGCAGGTCGATATTCACTTCAACCATGTCAGTTTTGATGCCCCGCTGGATTTCCCGTTTCCGGAATCGGATCATTTTTCCCGGAATTAGACGCGGGGTTGAATCGCGTGTGCACAAAATTTTATTTGTTTGTAGACGTTCATTTTACATGCAAGCTTGCATTTAAGTAAATTTGCCTTGTTGACCAACATCATGCGTATACCGACAATCGTTTGCCGCTTGTGTATGCTCGGGGTGCTTTGCATAACTCCGGGTGTTTTGCAGGCTCAACAAGTGTCGCCGGCACGTGCCGAGCTGGAGCAGCAGCGGATGCAGTTACAACGGGATATTGAGAAGGCTACTAACGACCTTTCTGAGGTGCGGAAAAACCGCAGGCGGACCATGACCCAGCTGCAAGTGCTGGAAAATAAGGTGCGGCTCCGCAACAAGCTTATAGCCAATCTCAACCAGGAGATCAATTACATCAACGGCGACATTAACAAAGCCAACCACGACATCACCAAATTACAAAGCGAGCTGGATACGTTGCGAACCCAGTATGCACAGTTGATCGTCTATGCCTATAAGAACCGGAGTGCATATGATTTTTTAAATTTTATTCTTTCAGCCAACAGTTTCAACGACGCGATCAAACGTTTTGAATACCTGAAGCAATACCGTGAATACAGGCAGAACCAGGCTTCCAGCATCATAAAGACCCAGGAACAACTCATGACAAAGGTGAAAAACCTCGCGGCCATGAAGGTCAAACGAGGTGCTACGCTGGAGTCGGAGAAGGGGCAGCGGGAACAGATCGAAGGGGAGAAGCAGGAAAAGAACGACATGGTGCAGACCCTTCGAGGTCATGAAAAAGAGTTGTTGGCCAATATCCGGGAGAAGAAAAAGCAGTCCGACCAGCTCAGTGTAAAGATTGCCGCGGTCATCCGCCGTGAGATCGAAGAAGCCCAGCGAAGAGCCGCCGAAGCAGCCCGTCAGCGGGCCTTGGCCGAAGCGCGGGCGCGGGCCGAGGCCGAAGCCCGAAGAAATCTTTCGGCCAATGCCGGGGAATCTGCCGAAGAAAAGCCCGAGGCCGCAAATGAGGCTGCCGAAGCCGTAGCCCCGGCGATAGCGAAGGCAGAAGAGGTGACTGCCCGTCCCACCAACGTGCTGGAGGCGACACCCGCTGCCCTGGCCCTGTCGGAAAGTTTTGAGTCCAATCGCGGAAAGCTTCCCTGGCCGGTATCGAAGGCCATTGTGATCAGCACTTTCGGTTTGCATAAGCATCCGGTCCTGGAAAAGATCATGGTGGACAATGACGGCATCACCTTGCAAACCGAAAGGGGTGCGCCCGTGCACACGATCTTTTCCGGTGAAGTAGCGGGAGTCTTTCCCTTTTCCAACCGGTGGACTGTCATTGTGCGCCACGGACAATATTTTACCGTGTATTCCAACCTGAGGGATGTCAGCGTGCAGCGGGGCCAACAGCTGCAGACCATGCAGACGATAGGCACGGTGTTCACCAATCCCACCACGGGCGAATCCGACCTCGAATTCAAAGTCTATAAAAGCAAAAGTCCCGTCGATCCCCAGCTGTGGCTGAGGAATATGTAAGGGAGCTGGTCTTCGTCGCTATACCGGTTGGGGAATGAGTTCCTGGTACAACGCTTCATACTGGGGAATGATCTGTTCCAGCGTAAATTTCTTGGCCTGTCGGTACGCTTGCTTGCGAAACTGTTGCAACAGCTCTTCATTCTGGAGCAGCGTCAGGGCATGATCTGCCATGCCGTCCACATCGCCTACCGGGCTGAGAAAGCCTGTTTTTCCCTGGATATTGATCTCGGGAAGGCCGCCGGCATTGGAAGAAATGACGGGCACTTCGCTGGCCATTGCCTCCAGGGCGGCCAGTCCGAAACTTTCATACTCGGAGGGAAGCAAAAACAGATCGGCACATCCCAGGATCTCTTCGAGTTGCTCCTGTTTGCCGATAAAGCGGATGTCGCTGCAGATGCCCAGCTCGCGGCACATGCTTTCCACCGCAGGACGATCGGGACCATCTCCGATCAGCAGGAGTTTGGCGGGTATTTTATCCCACACTTTTTTGAAGACGAGGACGGCATCGGCCACGCGCTTGATGGGCCGGAAGTTCGACACATGGACCAGGATCTTTTCTCCTTTCGGAGCCAGGGCATTTCCGCAGGAGGAAGCCCGGTGGCGGTGGAACCGTTTGCTGTCGACGAAGTTATAGATCACGCGGATCTCCTTTTGGATGTCGAAGTATTTATAGGTTTCCTGGCGCAGATTCTGAGATACCGCCGTGATCGCATCGGATTCGTTGATCGAAAAGGTGACAACCGGTGCATAGGTCTTGTCTTTTCCGACCAGGGTGATATCGGTGCCATGGAGTGTCGTGATAAAAGGGATATGTTTTCCGTGCTTTTTGAGAATCTGCTTGGCCATGTAGGCGGTAGAAGCGTGGGGAATGGCATAGTGCACATGCAGCAGATCGAGGTTGTGGTTTAAAATGACATCGACCAGGGTGCTGGACAGCGCCGATTCATAAGGTGGATAATCAAACAGGGGATAGGCCGGAACCTGTACCTCGTGATAGAAAATATTCGGATTAAACCCGTTGAGCCGGACGGGTTGCTGGTAGGTGATAAAATGGACCTGGTGTCCTTCATCAGCCAGCGCTTTGCCCAATTCCGTAGCCAAAACACCGCTTCCTCCATAGGTTGGATAACAGACAATTCCAATGCGCATGAACGAGTGATCTAGAATTAAAAATTAATGAACGTCATTGCCATGCAAAGGTAGCGGATCCGCAGGACATGGCTTCGAAAACGGGATGGCCGGTTCAGCCGGGTGGCCCGCGGGGAATTACCCGGAGGCGGGGCAAAATCGAAATATTTTGCCGTAATTTACGGGAATATTACATCTTTGATCCCATACGGCTTATGAGAAAATTCCTCGTCCTTGTCGTGATTATCCTGATTCTGTTTTTGGGCATATTCGGGTACTACCGGTTTTATTATCCCTTTGCCGACGGCAACAGGGCCGGACTGTTGATCCGGTTTATGCACAAAGGATATGTCTTCAAAACCTATGAAGGCCAGATCATCCAGCCCGGCCTGCGTTCCTATCCCAACATTCCGGTGGCCACCAATGATTTTGACTTTTCCGTCCAGGACAAGGCGGTCGCTGATTCACTGATGGGTTGTGAAGGCAAGGAAGTGGTGCTGCACTACCACGAATATTTTGGCCGCCTGCCCTGGCGAGGCCACAGCAAGTATGTGGTCGATAAGATCCTCCAGGTAAAAGAGCCCGAGCGTTAAGCCCGGATGCGCACTCAGGAGTGCCTGGTCCGCCAGAGGTGCTCCGCCAGCCACAGGTCCGGGGGGCGGGTAATTTTGATGTTGTCCTCTTCTCCGGCGATCAGATGCACCGGTTTGCCCGAATGCTCTACCACGCTTGCTTCATCGGTAAAGGCAGGCTGATAAGGCTGGTCAAATGCCGGAAGCAGGATCTCGGATAAAAAAGTCTGGGGCGTCTGTATGGCCCGGAATGCTTCTCGGTCGACGGAATAATTTCCTGTCGCGTCCAGCCGGCGGATGCTTTCTTTGAGTTTCAGTGCCGGTACCGCACTTCCTTTTTCCAGTGCCTGTTGATGACAAGTCCGGATCAGCGATTCGCTCACCAGCGGGCGCGCTCCGTCATGCACAAACACTACGGCGGGATCACTGACGGCCGCCAGTCCTTGTTTTACCGAATGGAAACGGGTTTGTCCGCCCCTTACCCAGAGAATCTGCTGCGAAAGATGTGCCGCTGCTTCGCGGGCCCGGCCGGCGTCTTCTTCGGCATGCACCAGCACGATTGTGATATCGGGGAATGCCCCGACAAAGGCATCCAGCGTGTAACTCAGCACTGGTCTGCCTGCCATCAGCAGGTATTGTTTGGCTACCGGTGCTCCCATACGGGATCCTTTGCCGGCAGCCACAATCACGGCATAGCGCCTACGCTCCGAAGACTGCATATCTTTCACCCGGCTAATGTAGGGGCTTTTCACACAACAAAAAAGCCCTGCCGCAGGCAAGGCTCATTATTTTTCGCACACTTACCGTTAGAGGATTAACATCGCGTCTCCGTAGCTGAAGAAGCGGTATTTCTCTTTGATGGCTTCCTGGTATGCTTTCATGACGAGGTCATAACCTGCGAACGCGCAGACCATGATCAACAGGCCGGTCTTGGGCAAATGAAAGTTGGTGACCAGGCTGTTGGCAATGCGAAAATCATAAGGCGGATGGATAAACAGGTTGGTCCAGCCTTCTCCTTCCCGCAGTAAATTGCCGGAAGTGACGGACGATTCGATGGCCCGCATGGAGGTGGTCCCCACCGCACAGACTTTCTTTCCTTTTTCTTTCGCCTGGTTGACCAACTGGACGGCATGGCTGTCGATGTGGAAGTATTCCGCATCCATTTTATGTTTGCTCAGGTCCTCCACTTCAATCGGGCGGAACGTGCCCAGCCCGGTATGTAACGTGATTTCCGCGAACTTGATGCCTTTGATCTCCAATCGTTTGATCAGCTCTTTGCTGAAGTGCAGTCCCGCGGTGGGAGCGGCTACCGCCCCTTCATATTTCGCATAGACGGTCTGGTAGCGTTCTTTGTCCTGTTCATCAGGCTTGCGCTTGATGTATTTGGGCAAGGGAGTCTCTCCCAGGGAGGTCAATAATTGCTTGTAATCCTCATCGGACCCGTCAAACAAAAAACGGATCGTCCGACCCCGGGAAGTGGTATTGTCGATCACCTCAGCCACCAGATCGTCGTTTTCTCCAAAATAAAGCTTGTTACCGACGCGGATTTTGCGGGCCGGATCTACGATCACGTCCCACAATCGGCTGTTGCTGTTCAGCTCGCGCAACAAGAATACTTCGATCTTGGCTCCGGTCTTTTCCTTGCGGCCGTATAACCGGGCGGGGAAAACTTTGGTGTTGTTGACGATCATCGTGTCCTGATCCTTGAAGTAGGACATGACATCTTTAAATACCTTATGCTCTATTTTGCCGCTGTCGCGATGGACGACCATCAAGCGGGCTTCATCACGGGATTTGCTGGGATGCTGGGCAATTAGATTTAGTGGAAGATCAAATCGAAATTGGGATAATTTCATTTTTCAGCATCAATTTAAAGTGTGCAAAGGTATGCAATAATTGGAAATACCAGAGGATTTAATTCCCCGCGGCTCCCCTGTCGGTTAGTTTTCTGTCTTGGCAACGAGCCGGTAATGTATTTGATTTGTTTAATTATGTGTAGGCACCCGGCTCCTCCGGTCCACGCGGGATCGCCGCCAGCAGCCGGCGGGTATAGGGGGAGACCGGATGATCGTAAATTTGTTCGGCGGGTCCGGCTTCTTCAATGCGGCCCTGGCGCATGACCAGGATGCGGTCACACAGGAACTTGACAACGGACAGGTCATGGGAAATGAAAATCGTGCTGAATCCGAACTCTTCTTTGAGCTCCACCAGCAGGTTGAGCACCTGGGCCTGTACGCTTACGTCCAGAGCGGACACGGACTCGTCGCAAATGATCAGATCCGGCTGTACGGCCAGAGCCCGGGCGATGCCAATGCGTTGGCGCTGCCCCCCGGAAAACTCATGGGGATAGCGGTGAAAATGGCTGGCGTTTAGCCTCACTTTCTCTAACAACTCAATGGTTTTGTGCCGCCGGTGGGTGTCACTGCCGTACAGGCCGTGTACGTGCATGGGTTCCATGATGGCCTGCCCGATGGTCATCCTCGGGTTGAGCGAAGAATAGGGATCCTGGAAAATGATCTGGAGTTGTTTACGCAGCCGGCGCAGATTTTTGTCCCCTACCCGACAAAGATCGGTGCCCTGGTATAAAACCTGCCCGGAAGCCGGCCGGATCAGTTGGAGTACCGCCCGGCTAAGGGTCGTTTTTCCACAGCCTGACTCACCCACCAATCCAAGCGTTTCGCCGGGATGGAGCGCAAAACTGACCCCGTCTACCACGTGGGTCCAGGAATGTACCTTGCCGAGGGCGCTTTTTCGGGCGGGAAACCGCACCACCAGATGTTGCACATCTAACACCGGTTGTTGGCTGCTCAGGACCGCAAGGCGGGCCTGCCGCGCTCCTGGGGGTTGTTCAAGCTCCTGCAGCAGTCCCGCCAGATCGGTAGGCTTCTCCACGATCCGGCCCGATTTTTCTTCCATGAAATCCCCCACCACAGGCAATCGCCTGAGCCTCCGGTGCAGGGGCGGCCGGCAGGCGATCAATCCCTTGGTATAAGGATGGCGCGGTGCGCTGAACACTTGTTCGGTGGTGCCCTGTTCGACTAGTTGGCCTTTGTACATCACCAGGACCCGGTCGGCCACTTCGGCGACCACGCCCAGATCATGGGTGATAAACAATACGCTGATCTGCAGCTGACGCTGCAGTTGGCGCAACAGTTGTAAAATGGCTTGTTGTACGGTCACGTCCAGCGCTGTGGTCGGCTCGTCTGCAATGATCAGGCTAGGCTGGCAGCAAACGGCCATCGCGATCATCACCCGTTGTTTCTGTCCGCCGGAAAGCTGATGAGGATAACGGTGCATCATTTGTGCAGGGTCGGGAAGCTGCACCTGTTCAAACAGGGCAATGGCCCGGCGGGCCGCTTCTTCCCCGGTGACGGCCTGGTGGACCCGGATGGCTTCGATGAGCTGGTTGCCACAGGTGTATACCGGGTTCAGAGACGACATCGGCTCCTGGAAGATCATGCCCAGATGATTGCCCCGGTATTGCCGGATGGCCTCGGGAGACAAGCTGAGAAGATCGGTTGTGCCGCCTGCTTCGTGGTAGAGGATCCTGCCCCGGATGCGGGAAGCGGGCGGCGGAGGAAGCAGCTGCATCATCGCCAGGGACGTGACGGATTTTCCCGATCCGGACTCCCCTACCAACCCGATAATCTCTCCCTTGTCGATGTGAAAGGATATATCCCGGACGGCCGGTTGAATTTTCCCCTGCTGGCGGAAACCGATGCTCAGTTGCTGGATGTCGATTAAGCGGGCGGCCATAGTGTGGTTCTTCTCTTGCGGACTCCGGAAAGAAGCCTGGCCTGTAAAGTACTCATTTTTAACAAACCGGCCACTCAGGGCTAAATGGGTGGGAGGGGTGATGCGCCTGTGCAAATCGCCGAGTACCTGGATTACCATACCACGGCGCTGGAAGCGCTGGCTCTGGCTTTTCTGCGGATCAGCTTCGGCTGGAACACTGCTGCCGCGGAGGGGAAATTTGCCGTGGATCGCTTCGGGAAGGGGCTGGCGGCGCTCCGGTCCCAGGGGTCGGCAGCCCATATGCCGGGCTGCGCAGAATGTCGTACCTTTGCATCGAACCTGAAAGGGTTGCGTTTGTTGTTCTAAAAAGTCATTGTGATGATCCACATTAGCGAAAAGGCAAAAGAAAGAGTACTGCGTTTGCGGGAAGAAGAGCATATGGGGGAAGATTATTTTCTGCGGGTGTCTGTCGTGGGCGGCGGCTGCTCCGGTCTCAGCTATAAGATGAAGTTTGACAACCAGAGCACCCCCGAAGACCAGGTCTTTGAAGACAAAGGCATGAAGCTGGTCACCGATCTGAAAAGCCTGCTGTACCTGTATGACACCGTGCTGGAGTTTTCTGACGGACTCAACGGCAAGGGATTTTATTTTAACAACCCCAATGCTTCACGGACCTGCAGTTGCGGGGAAAGTTTTGCCGTATAATCATTCGGCTGCCGGGCCACTTTTTGATGCGCTATATTTTTGCTGCCGGGACCAGTAGGGCCGGCAGTTTTTATCCGCGGAAGGCGTTCAAAAGTTAAAATGCTGCAAGACAGCGCCGGACAAAATCTGCGGACGAATATTTGATGTGCATATGCCCTAGAACCCCAAAGCCGTTCACTTTTGGGATGTAAGGCACCAAATATGCAGTACGCAGCCAAACAATCTTTACTTGTTGGGAGTTCACTATGCCGTTTACTTTAGATGCCCCTTATGCGCCTGCCGGAGACCAGCCGGAAGCAATTCGCCAACTCACCGAAGGATTAGAGCGGGAGGAACAGCACCAGGTGTTGCTTGGAGTGACCGGCTCTGGCAAAACCTTTACCATAGCCGGAGTCATCGAGAAAGTGCAAAAGCCTACCCTGGTCATCACCCACAATAAAACACTGGTCGCGCAGCTCTATGGAGAGTTCCGGCAATTTTTTCCGCACAACGCCGTGGAATATTTTGTGTCCTACTACGATTATTACCAGCCGGAAGCCTACCTGCCTGTATCGGATCTCTATATTGAAAAGGATCTGTCGATCAATGATGAGTTGGATAAGCTGCGGTTGCGGGCGACTTCCAGCCTGTTGTCCGGTCGCAGGGACATCATTGTGGTGGCCAGCATCAGCTGCATTTACGGCCTGGGAAATCCAAAAGAATTTGAAAAAGGGATCATCCGGATCACGCAGGGCCAAACGCTGAGCCGCAACGGATTTCTCCATGAGTTGGTCAATGCCTTATATAGCCGCACGACCATGGACTTTGCCCGCGGTACATTCCGGGTCAAAGGCGACACGATTGACATTAACCTCCCTTACCTGGACTATGGCTATCGTATTTCGTTTTTTGGCGATGAAATTGAGCAGATCGAGAGCTTTGATGTAGACACCGGCCGCCGCATCCAGCCGATGGATCATGCCGCCATCTTCCCCGCCAATCTGTATTTGGCCCCCCGGGATAAGATGCAGCAAATCATTGCGGAGATCCAGGATGAGACCGCCCGGCAGGTGGAGTACTTTGCGTCCCTGGGTAAATTCTCGGAAGCCAAACGCATCCGGGAAAAAGTAGACTATGACCTGGAGATGATCCGGGAGCTCGGATATTGCAGCGGGATCGAAAACTATTCCCGTTTCTTTGACCGGCGCAACCCTGGAGACCGCCCCTTTTGCCTGCTGGATTATTTTCCGAAGGATTTTCTGACCGTCATTGACGAAAGCCATGTGACCGTCCCCCAGGTCAGCGGCATGTATGGCGGAGACCGTTCCCGCAAACTGAACCTTGTAGAATACGGCTTCAGGCTTCCTTCTGCCATGGATAACCGGCCGTTGAACTTCCGGGAATTTGAATCGCTGTTGAATCAGGTGATTTATGTCAGCGCCACGCCTGGAAAGTACGAGCTGTCTAAAACCGAGGGTGTGGTGGTGGAACAGGTGGTCAGGCCTACCGGATTGCTGGATCCTCCCATTGAGATCCGGCCCAGCCACAACCAGATCGATGACCTCCTTGATGAAATAGACCAACGGGTGCAAAGGCGGGAACGGGTGCTGGTCACTACCCTGACCAAACGGATGGCCGAAGAACTGGATAAATATCTCCATCGCATCAATGTCAAGTCAAAATATATCCACAGCGAGGTAGATACCCTGGAGCGCGTGCAGATCCTTCGGGAGTTGCGGCTGGGAGAAATCGATGTGTTGGTCGGGGTCAACCTGCTCCGTGAAGGCCTGGACCTGCCGGAGGTGTCTCTGGTCGCTATTTTAGATGCCGATAAAGAAGGTTTTCTCCGCAATGAAACCTCCCTCACCCAAACGGCGGGACGTGCGGCGAGAAATGTCCACGGCCTGGTCATCTTTTATGCTGATAAGATTACCGAGAGCATGCAGCGCACCATGGACGAGACCAACCGGCGCCGCGAAAAGCAAATGCAGTATAATGAAGCTCATCATATCACTCCGGCCACCGTGCTGAAATCCACCCAGGAGATCTTTAACCAGACTTCGCTGCTGGAGGTTAAAGATTACGATCCCGACTCCGCCTATGCCGTCCATGAC
>Ga0164242_10003638_pt1 | contig 17489 bp, 15 predicted proteins | sample OricomgcompostMG_FD_108783 | JGI IMG/M metagenome (GOLD analysis project Ga0164242, IMG submission 108783) | Miracle-Growth compost microbial communities from Emeryville, California, USA - Original compost - Miracle growth compost (MG) ...
CTCACCCACCACCGCACCAAACGTCCAATGTCAGAGGGTCGCCATAACCTACAGAAGTCAGATTCACACACCGCCGGACGCCCACCGAGCACCCGGCCAACGAAAGGAAACAACCACCATGAGTGACATCCAGAACACCGAGGCCGTCTCGCTGGTGTCTACCCCCGCGGCCGACCCGGAGAGCATCGCGGCGGCGATCGAGCTCGCGAACCTGCGGGACGAGTTGTCGAGCGCGCGTGCTGCGGCCGAGGCGGCTCAGGGCCGGGCTGACGACTTCCGGTCGCGGTGGATCGAGGCGCGCGCCGCGTCCGCCGCTCTGGCCGAGGTTCGGCGGGAGGGCGAGTCTCTGCAGACCCGTCTCACCGCGGCCACCGAGAAGATGGACCACCTGAGCCGGGAGCAGATCACCGATGGGTCCGACCCTCGCTTGGTCGCATTCTGGTCGAGCGCCGAGGAGACCGCGAACGACGAGGGCTACTGCGCCGAGTACGACCGGCTGGCCGAGGCGCTGGGCGGTCCCCGTCGCGAGCGCGAGTACGAGGTGACCGTCGAGGTTACGGCGACGATCACGCTCTACAAGACGGTGACGGCGCGCGACGAGGACGATGCCGCATCGGATGCCTTCGACGAGGTCGAGGAGGACGACGTCGTCGACGCGGCGCGGCTCGGTCGGATCGAGTGGGAGGTGACTGAGACCTCCGTCTGAGCCTCACTCGGAGGGGCCCCGTCGAGCAATCGGCGGGACCCCTTTCGATATCTCGCCCCAACAACATCAGTGGGTGCACTTATCCTATAGATGTCAGAATCACTAGTCAGAGGCGCCAAATGCTTGCCACCCTCGCACTGCCCACCGGCACCGCCGCTGAGTCGGATGCCGACCTGAGCGGCCTCTACGCCCGAGCGGTCTGGTCCGACGGCACAGAGCCGTGCGACGCGGACGCCGGACGCCTCACCACGGCCCTCGGCCACGCTCTCGCACTCGAAACGATCCAGCGCCCGGACATCGTCGGATTGATCAATATAGACACATTGCACGCCCATGTACCGACTCGGCAAAACCGGATGCGTACGGAGCCTCGCCAGAATGGCGACGTGCGCATTGTCATCGCTCCCAACTCGTTCAAGGGTTCCGCGAGTGCGATGGAGGTGGCGGAGGCGATCGCAGAGGGCTGGCGCGGCCGGCGCCCCGACGACGAGCTCCGGCTAATGCCGATGGCCGACGGAGGCGAGGGAACCGTGGACGCCTTCTCGCTCGCGATTACCGGGAGCGAGCGCCAGCAGGTGGTCGTCACCGGGCCCCACGACCGCGATGTGCAGACAGAGTGGGTCCTTCTCCCCGACGGCACCGCCGTCGTCGAGCTCGCGTCGGCCAGCGGCATCACGCTTCTCAACCCGCTGGCACCGCTGACCGCACACTCCCTCGGTTTCGGGCAAGCGATCGCTGCCGCACTGGAGCGGTAAGCGACCGAAAACAGGCGGTGTCGTGCTGCAGAATACGCATCGTCATGCGCAAGATGATCACAGTTGAGCGTCGTTGAATATACTTCCTGAAGGTAAGAAATATTTGGACGGATGGTACGCATGGCTCGCCGCCTCAAGGGGGCTTCGTCCGCAGACACGCGCAGCGCAATTCTCGACCTGATCCGCTCCAGCGGACAGGTGAGCAGAATCGAGCTCTCGGAGAAATCGGGGCTCACCGAGGCCACGATCTCCAAGATCGTGCGCACTCTCATCGTCGACGGGTTCGTGATCGAGACCGGTTACGCCGAGTCGACGGGCGGCAAGCGACCGGTGCTTCTGGAACTCAACGTGGCGTCCCGATACGCGCTGGGCGTGTCTCTCGACTATGCCCGCATCTCGCTTGTGCTCTGCGACATCAGCGGAAAGATGCTGCACAGCCATGCGGTGGCCGGCACACGCGTGAGCAAGCCGCAGAGCGTTATCGACCGTGTGGCTCGCGAGATCAGCAGATTCCTCGTCAAGCACAAGGTTGACCGGTCTGATGTGATCGGCATCGGCGTCTCGGGAGCTGGGCGACTCGACGCCTCCGGGGGCGCATTGCGCTCGTCGAAGCAGGCCGGCGAGTGGGAAGAGTTCGCCATCGAAGCGGCGCTGGGCGAGGCCACCAACATGCCAGTCATTCTGGAGAACGACGCCAATTGCGCCGCGCTCGGCGAGTTCTGGTCGGGCAGGGTCTCCACCGCGCACGACTTCGCGACCATCTATATGGCCACCGGTATCGGCTGCGGCATCGTCATTAACGGCGACGTCTACCGAGGCGCATCCTCGAACGCCGGTGAAATTGGACACCTCTCACTCGACATCGACGGCCCCGAATGCTTCTGCGGCTCCCGGGGATGCGTGGAGGTCATGGCAACACCGGCGGCGGTTGTGCGCAACGCCCGTGACGACCACGCACTCTGGAAACGGCTCGGACTACGGGAACGAGAGGGCGAGGACATCCGCGCTTCCTTCGCAACGATCGCGGCCGCCGCGATGACCGGTGACCATGACGCAGAGTCCCTCGTGCGCCAGTCCGCGAAGTATGTCGCCACGGCCGTGCTCGGACTGACGAACATCTTCGACCTCGATCGCGTCTACCTCGCCGGGCCCGGATTCGCCATCGCGAGCCCCATATACCTCGATATGGTGCGCGATGTGCTCGGCCGACTCGCCTTCATGCGCAAAGTGCACTCGGTCGCGGTGGAGATGGGCGAGACCGGGCCCGGCGCAGCGGCGCGTGGCGCGGCATCCGTCGTGCTGCACAGCCGTTTGACGCCGCATCACGTGCGCGGCTGACGGCCGGCAGCCCTTCGCCTCCGCGCCGCCGGCTCAGCTCAGGGAATTGGACCGGCCAGGCGGCCAGGCATGTCAGTGCAGACCCGCGGCATGGAGCAGACGAATGCCCCGGCGCGTTCCCGTCTGCGAGCCACGACTGTGATCGGAGGCGTTGGCATGTTGGTCGCCGCCCTGATCAGGCTGCTCGGGGTCTTCCACCTCGGGTTCCCTGTGCTGTTCTCCAGCGGGCTGCCGAGCGTGATCGCGTCGATGATCGTGCTGGGAGCAGCATGTGGGATCCTCTGCGCTCTGCAAAACGGCGCTTGTCGCGTTCGGTGCGCGCGACCTGGTCCTCCAGCTCTTCCTCGGGGTGCCGCCCGAAGGCGATGTGCTCCCCGCCGTGCGATTGGCCGGCGCGACCGTCTCTATCCAAGCCGCAACACGGGTGTCGATGGCGATCGACGCGATGGTCACCGGCCGCGCCGCCAGTACACCCTGCGGTAGAGGTACTGCCAGGTGTCCTCGATCAGGTGCGCGCTCCGGCCCGATCAGCAGCGGGAGGACGTGCTCGGTCAGGTAGGCGGCCACGGCTAGCTCACGGCTGTTGAGCGTGGCGTCGCCGAGGCCGATCGTGCCGTCCTCCGGTCGTGATCCGGAGGACGACGAAATTGCGCCCGAGGCTCGCGACCAGCACCTCGGCGGAGGTGATCCTCATGCGGGCGCACCGGCCCCGGCGAGGTCGTTCACGCTGCGGAGGACGGGGGCCGACAGCAGGCACTGCTCCTCCCCCTCTGGCACTCCGCCGATCAGCACGCGAGCGGTCTCTCCCGGCAGCAGGGTGACGAGCGCGTCGGCCGCCTCGGCATCCGGATGCACCCGGTCCGCCGCGATGACGATGTCGCGGACGACGGTGGTGGCGCTGAGCTCTAGGACGACGGCGCCGTCGCTCCGCCGCTCCGCGCGCGCCGTCAGGCCGTCGGCACGGTAGGCGATGTCCCTGTCCTCGGCAAAGAAGTGCAGGGCGCGGACGCCGCCGGCCGTCTGCGCGACGATGACCTCGGAGGTGGGGTCGCAGGGGGTGCCGACCTCAGCCGGGAGGGCGATTGTCGCCGCGCCGAGCCGGTCGGCGGCCAGCCGGGAGCGGAACTCCGCGAGCACGGTGCCGTCGAGGTCGATGCGGCGGACCGTCACCGGCTCACGCCACGGGCCGGCGCCGTCGTTCACCCCGACGAGCGCGAGCGAGCCGTCGGCGGCCGGTTGCACCGTCAGCAGCCGCTCGGCGTAGGCGCTGCGGAGGGCGAACCACAACAGCTTCTTGCGCCCGTACCCGTCGATCGCCGCCCACGAGGTGACGGGCCAGCAGTCGTTGAGCTGCCACACGATGGTGCCGAGGCAGCGCGGCCGCAGTGAGCGGAAGTGCTCGATGCCGAACGCGACGGCACGCGCCTGGTTGAGCTGCATCGCGTAGTGCCAGTCGTCGAAGTCCTCGGGGATGTCGAGGTGCGGCGCGAGCCCGCGCTCCAGCTTTCCGTTGCCGTCGTTCGCCTTCTGGTGGTGCAGCATCCCCGGAGAGGTCGGGCTGAGCGGCCGGTCGTGGATCGACTCCGCGATCGTCGCGTGGTTCGCCGGGCCCTGCCAGCCGAACTCCGAGGCGAAGCGCGGGCGATAGGAGCGATAGACGGTGTAGTCGACCTCGTTCCACACATCCCAGATGTGCTTGAGGCCGTGCTCGTCGGCGTTCGGATGGATGTCCATCGTCCCGGAGTACGGGCTGCCGGCCCAGTAGGGACGGTCGGGGTCGGTCTCGCGGACGGCCGACGGCAGCACGTCGAGGTAGTAGCCGAGCCCCCAGTCGCGGTCGCCGATCCGGCCCTGCCAGTCCCAGTCGAACCAGCCCCAGATGTTCTCGTTGTTGCCGTTCCACAGCACCAGCGACGGATGCGGCAGCAGCCGGTGGACATTGTCCCGCGCCTCCGCGTCGACTTCGGCGACGAGCTCCGGGCTCTCCGGGTAGGCGGCGCAGGCGAAGAGGAAGTCCTGCCACACCATGATCCCGAGCTCGTCGCACAGGGCGTAGAACGTGTCGCTCTCGTAGACGCCCCCGCCCCAGACGCGCAGCAGGTTGACGCCGGCGTCGGCGGCCTGCGTCAGCCGCCGCCGAAGGCGCTCGGGGGTCACCCGGGGGAGGAAGCAGTCGTCGGGGATCCAGTTGGCGCCGCGCACGGGCACGACGGCGCCGTTGATCACGAACGCGAAGGCGCTGCCGACCTCGTCCTCCGAGGTGTCCAGCTCGACCGAGCGGAAGCCTATGCGCTGCGACCACGTGTCGGCCACGCCCGTCTCGTCCGCGATGGTCACCCGCAGCTCCGAGAGCGGCTGGTCGCCGAGGCCGCGCGGCCACCACAGCGGCGGCGCCTCCACGATCAACTCGACGCTCGCGCGGTCGCCGCCCGCCGGCACCTCGACCTCGGCGGTGACGCCGGCGACCTCCGCCCGCATACGCAGCGGCGCCTCGGTGTCGCCGGCCAGCTCGACCTCGACGGACACGGTGGCGCTGCCACCGCGCACGGCGACACGCGGGGCCACGCGGTGGAGGCGCACTCCTGCGCCCCGGATCGACCGGGCCTCGCGCCAGATGCCCGCGGTCACCAGTGTCGGGCCCCAGTCCCAGCCGAAGTTGCAAGCCATCTTGCGCAGGTAGTTGAAGGGCGCCGGGTAGGCGTTCGGCAGCTCGCCGAGACGCGACCGCTCGGCCTCGCCGTGGCGCACCGCCGAGGCGAAGCGGATCTCCAGCGTGCGCTCGCGGTCGGAGCCCTCGGCCACGTCGACCGTGTAGCGCCGGTGCTGGTTGCGGGTCACGGCCACCTCGACGCCGTCGACCAGGGCGGTCGCGAGGGTGTCCAGGCCGTCGAACTCGAGCACCTCGCGGGCGTCGGGGTCGGCCGGCAGGGTCGTGTGGTAGCTCCAGTCGACGCGCCCGATCCAGTCGAGCGCCAGCTCGTTGCTGTCGAGGTACGGGTCGGGGATCAGTCCGGCGGCGAGGAGGTCCGTGTGCACAGTGCCCGGGACCGTGGCGGGGATCGGCAGCGCCTCGAGGATGTGCCGTGGCACGAGTGCGCGGCCCTCGCCTCCTGGCGCAAGGTCGAGCTGCCATCCGGCGTCGAGCGGGGTCCTGGTGATCATCGACGATCTCCTCGATTGGTGAGGACGGAGGGACGGCGGCGCCGCTCCCTTCACGGGTGCTGCTAACTATACCGGTAAAGGCAATGTACCGCTAAAGTCGATGGGTGTCAGTTCTCCAGTGCCGCCGTGCTGCCGCCGGGCGTGAGGTGCAGCGAGAGCACGCCCGCCTCCCGGACGGATCCGCCGTCCTCGATCGCGCGGGGAGCGTCGCCCTCGAGGGCGAGCAGCAGCGCACGGGCCGCCGCACGACCGAGCTCGACCACATCGCGCCGGAGCGAGGTCAGGACGGGGCGGGTCACGGCACTCAGAATGGACCCGTCCCACGTGACCACCGAGATGTCGCGCGGGACGTCCAGCCCGCGCTCCCGGACGACACCGAGGCCCGCCACCGCGAACAGGTCCGTATCGAAGACCAGCACGGTCGGCGTCACGGGCCTGTCCAACAGTTCCGCCGTCGCCCGGGCGGCGCCGGCGAACGAGTCCTCCGCCACCGCAGTGCTGATGCTCATCCCGCGCCGCGCCGCGCCCGCCGCGTATGCCGCCTCCCGGCGCACGACGTACTGCAGGCGCCGGGACCCGCTGACCCGGCCGATGCGCCGGTGGCCCAGCAGCTCCACGTGGGTAAGGATCTGCTCGACGCCGTCCGCGTCGGCGCCTTCGATGGCGGCGAAACCGGGCCTCGACTCCCCGAGCAGCACCGCTGGCACGCGGAGCTCGGTCAGCAGGGGGAGGCGCGGGTCGTCGACCAGCACATCCGTCACCAGGAAGCCGTCGACGCGCCGCTCCGCCGCGAGGCTGCGGTAGACCTCGGACGCGGCGTCGTCGCTCTCAGCGATGTGCATCGCGATCGACGTGCCGGAGGGGGCGAGCGCCGACTCCAGGCCCGCCAGCAGCTGCATGTAGAACGTGTCGGCCGCCAACTCGTCGGTGCGCTTTGCAAGCACCAGCCCGAAGGCGCCGGCCCGGTCGCCGGAGAGGGCGCGTGCCGCGCTGTTCGGCCGCCAGCCCAGTTCGTCGGCGATTCGCAGCACCCGTGCGCGGGTCTCGGCCGAGACACCGTCGCGGCCGTTGAGCGCGAAGGACACCGCCATCTTGGAAACCCCGGCGCGAGCCGCGACGTCGGCGATGGTCGGCCGCGAGCTGCGTCTGGCTGGCATCGACCCAGATTATCCCGGCCCGGGGGCGACGACGACAGCCGCGGCAGGCTGTGGAGGAACGGAGGAAGATGAGCAACGCGACAGAGGACGTCACGGCCGACGAGGCCCAGGAGCTGCCGGAGTCGCGCGGAGCGACGACGCAGGTGCGTCACCGCGAGATCCTCGAGATCCTGCGACGGGAGGGCCGCCTCGACGTGGCGCCCGGCGCAGCGCGCCTGGGCATCACGCCGGAGACTCTGCGACGCGACCTCCGCACCCTGGAGCGGGTCGGGCGCATCCGCCGCACCTACGGAGCCGCGTTCCCGGTCGAGAGCGGGCGCTTCGAGAGCCCCGCCGAGGCCCGCGAGGGCGCCATCTCGGAGGAGAAGCTGCGCATCGCGGAGGCAGCCGTGCGCCAGCTGGGCCACGAGCAGACGCTGTTCATCGACGAGGGGTTCCTGCCGCAGCTCGTCGCCCGCGCCCTGCCGGAGCGGGGACGCTACACGATCGTCACCCCGTCCCTCCCCACCGCGAACGAGCTCGCCCAGCGACCGGAGCTGGAGGTGCTGCTGCTCGGCGGCCGGGTCCGCGGCGTCAGCCTCGGAACGGTCGACCACTGGGCAACCGCGATGCTGGCCGGGTTCGTCATCGACATCGCGTTCATGGGAGCCAGCGGGGTGTCGGTGGAGTTCGGGGTCACCACACCCGACCCGGCGGTCGCCGCCGTCAAGCGGGCGGCGCTGGCCGTGTCCCGCCGCCGCCTCCTCGTCGGCGCCCACACCAAGTTCGGCGTCGCGAGCTTCTCGCGGTTCGCCGACCTCGACGACTTCGAGCTGCTCATCACCGGCGAGCAGCTGCCGACGCACCGGGCGCAGGTGTTCACCTCGCTCGGCGCCCGGGTGATGCGCGTCTGATCACGACGCGGCGGGATGCGCAGGTCAGCGCATCCGCGGCCAGGGGATCCCGTCGAGGTCGATCACCGTCGGCTCGCCCTCGGGCCACGCGATCTCGACCACCGCCCCACTCACGCTCACCGTCATGGCGTCGAGGTCCGTCGGGGTCTGCGTCCCGTCGAGGGCGGCAAGCGCAACGAGGAGCGTCGGCGCGTACACGCCGGGGGCGGAGGCCGCACTCAGCTCGGGTATGAGGGCGTGCTTCCCGTACGCCGTCCCGTAGGGCGCGCGGGCCGTCGAGCCGTCCGACCAGCCGACGACACCGACCAGCTGCGAGTGCAGCACATCGCCGGTGACGTTGCGCTCGTCCGAGGAGACGAGCACGCGCCCGCCGTCGGCCGAAGCCGTGAGCCCGCCCAGCTCGTCGGCAGCGACCGCCCACCCGGAGAGCCGCACTGGTGTCCGCGGCGGGATGCCGACCAGCCGGTGGATGCGCACCTCGGCCGACCCGCGGGCGGCGGTGACGCTCTCGATTCGGCTCGACGGCAGCACGGGCCCGTTGGACGCGTCGTCGCTCGCATCGAAGGGGCCGTACACCGTGAACCGCGGGACGTGCCACGACGCCACCCAGTCCTCGCCGGCGGCCACCGTGTGGATGCGCCTCCGCACGCTCCACACGCCCCGCACCTGCAGCTGCAGGTCGTTGTCGCTGGGGTTGTGCAGGGCCGTCGGCCCGGTCCGTGTCGAGTACGCGAAACGCGCGTACAGCGGGTTCGGCGCGCCGGCGTCCGCCTCGAATGGCTTGACGTGATCGCTGCCGTGGTTGTGCGTCCGCGAGATGCCGTCGGCGGCCGTCGCCTGGATGAGCAGGCCGGCCGGGCCGATCGCCCGCACGTAGTCGGCGTCGTCCCCCGGCAGCGCCTCCTCCCGGGCAGTCCACACCGGGTGCGTCCCCGGGAGCAGCAGCGCGGCGAAGCCCTTCGATGTCCAGTAGGGTGACCCGGGACCGGAGTAGCGCTGCAGCGTCGGCTCGTGCGGCCCGTGCCAACCGAGCGTCAGGATGCCGTCCTCCGTCGCCCCCCGCTCCAGGAAGTAGCGCAGGTCGGCCGAGAGGATGCGCCGCGACTGCCCGGGCGTGAGCGGGGTGCGGCCAATGACCTCGCCCATGGCCACCGCGGCGAGCGTCGCCATCCGGTAGGTCATCGAGCGGCCGAGGTAGGTGGGGGCGCCGTTGCGGTCGAAGGTGCGCGCGAAGGAGTCGAGGAACTCCTCGAGCCGGTCCCCCAGCCGGCGCTCGAGCTCCTCGTCCCGGATGAGCCGCGCGTGCCACAGCGGGTAGAAGTGCAGCGCCCAGCCGATGTAATGGTCGAACGCCTCCCCCTCGCCGTCGCTGTACCAGCCCTCGCCGCGGTACCAGGTGTCGATGAGCGCGAGCCCGCGGGCGATCACGTAAGCCGTCTGCTCGTCGGCGCGCCCCACGGACTCCAGGAAGCTCGCGATGGTGAACGGGAACAGGTACCAGTTGTTCGAGGATGGCTCGCGATCGATCGCCGCCCGCATCCAGGCCGCGATGCGGTCGCGGTCGCCGTCGCCCAGCCCGTCCCAGATCCGCTCGCGCGTCAGGCTCAGGCTGAGCGCGATGGAGGCGGCCTCGACGTGCGGCTGGCCGTCGCGCCCGATGTGGCCGATCGCTGGCCAGGAGTCCGCATCGCCGCGGCCGATGCTGCGCGTCCCGGCGACCAGGCCCTCCCGGTAGCGGTCGAGGTGGCCGTGCGGGTCGTCGCCGCCGTTGCCCGCGGTGACGAAGGCGGCCAGGAGGAAGGTGCGCGCGAAGCCCTCGAGGCCGTCGGTGGGGATGCCCTGTTGCGACGCCCGACCGGGCAGGTCGAGCCGCGCGCCCTCCGGCGTGCGGAAGCGCGCGGCCGACAGCAGCAGGTCGTCCGCCACCGCCACCCAGTGGTCGCGCGTGAGGCCCGTGAACGGGCTCAGCCCGCGGTCCTCGGGCGGCACGGGCACGCGCCCGAGAGCGGCGGCGAAGCGGGTGAAGCAGGTGGTGTCGGTCACAGTCGTCCCATCGTCATCGGTGTTGGTCGTTCCAGTCAGGTGCGGAGCAGCGGCCTGGCCCAGTCGCCCAGCCGGTCCAGCGCGTCCTCGAGCGTCGGGAGCTCGGGATGCCAGCGTCTCTCCCACTCCAGGACCAGGTCGACCGGGCGGTCTCCGAGGGCGGCGGCGAGCGCCTCCACTGGGTAGGAGCCCGTGCCGAGCGCGACCGGCACGGGGTCGGCCCGGGAAGCGATGTCCTTCACCTGGAGGTGCGCGAGCCACGGCTCCAGCAGGGCGAGCGACTCGCCGGGCTCCTCGCCGCTGCCCCAGGTGTGCGCGGTATCCCAGAGCACGCGGGCGGGATGCCCGGGCGCCTGCGCGTCCAGCGCGATGAAGAACCGTGTCATCCGCTCGGCGGAGCTGTGCGAGTCGTGCGTCTCCACGAAGACGGTCTCGTCGCGGGGGCCCAGCGCTCGCAGCGTGCGGATGGCACGGAGTTCGCCCGCCGTCAGGGCGTCGCCGCCCGGCTCCTCGTCGCGCATGAACACGCGCACACCGCGCGCGCCGACCGCCGCCGCCAGGTCGAGCGACGCCCCCAGCTCCCCCTCGTCGGGGCCGCAGAGCTGCACGTACCCGCTCAGGCAGAGCACCTCCGCACCGGCGGAGGCGATGCGGCGCCCGAGCTCTGCCGCCTCCCCCAGGTCCATGCCCGGCCACACCGGCTCGTCGTCTGCCAGCCGCAGCTCGACGGTCCGCGCGTCTGACCCCTCGATCAAGCGGACGACGCCCTCCAGCCCGACGCCCGGGCAGCCGAGCGTCGAGAACCCGACGCGGCGGCTCATCCCTTGATCCCGGAGCTCGCGAGGCCGGCGATGAAGTAGCGCTGGCCGAAGACGAACAGGGCGATCATCGGGAGCGTCGCCAGCGTCGAGATCGCCATCAGGAACGGCCACTGCGGTTGGCCCGAACTCGACTGCGCGAAGGTCGCCAGCCCGAACTGCAGCGGGCGCAGCTGCTCGGAGCTGGTGGCGACGAGCGGCCAGATAAAGCCGTTCCAGGCGGACTCCACGTTGAACAGGGCGATCGTCACGAACGCCGGCCGCGCCAGGGGCGCCATGATCCGGAAGAAGATGGCGATCTCGCCCAGCCCGTCCATGCGCGCCGCGTCGGCGAGGTCCGGCGGGAGCGATACGAAGAACTGCCGCGCGAGGAACACGTACAGCGGCGCCGAGACAAACGGGATGATGAGCGCCCACCAGGTGTTGATCCACCCGGTGCCGCCCTGCCCAAGCCAGTCGTTCCCGCCCGCGAAGGGCACCGACCGCACCACGATGAACAGCGGCACGATGAGCACCTGGAACGGCACGCCCAGCAGCAGGATGAAGTACGTCAGGATGCCGCCCTTGAACCGGATCGGCAGCTGCGCCAGCGCATACCCGGCGGCGGTGGCGATGAACAGCAGCGGGATGGTCTGGCAGACCACCACGATGACGCTGTTGCGGAAATACGTGAGGAACGGCGCCGCTTTGAAGGCCTCCACGTAGTTCTGCCACTGCACGGACTGCGGCAGCCAGCTGAATGTGCTCACCTCGCCCAGACTCTTCAGCGAGGTGAGGATCATCCAGACGAACGGCACCACCATGAGCAGTCCGCCGATCGCCAGCACGACGGAGAGCACGATCGCGCCGGGGGCCACCCGGGAGCGGCGGCGGCGCTGGGGCGCCGGCGGGGTGGCGGACGGAGCCGGGATGCGCGGTGGCGCCTCGGTCGTCGCGGTCATCAGTAGTCCTTCCGGTCGCGCTGGGTCAGCCGGCCCAGGTAGATCATCACGCCGACGAAGACGAACATGATGACCGTCTCGGCGGAGGCGTAACCGATCTGCAGCCGGGAGAACGCGTTGGTGAAGATGTCGAAGGTGAGGACGTTGGTGGCGTTCGCCGGTCCGCCCTGGGTCATCACGTAGACCAGGTCGAACACCTGGAACGAGCCGGCGATCGAGGTGACCAGAACGAAGAACTGGACGGGGCCAAGCGCTGGCCACGTGACGTTCCAGAAGATCTGCCAGCGGTTCGCGCCGTCGAGCCGGGCTGCCTCGACCAGCTCCTGAGACACCCCCTGCAGCGCGGCGAGGTAGATGATCATTTTGGAGCCGAGCCCCTGCCACACGCCAATCACCATCAGGGCGGGCAGGGCGATGTCGGGGTCGGTCAGCCAGCCCGAGCGGCCGATGCCGAAGAAGGCGAGCACCTCGTTCGCCAGGCCGCTGGCCGGGTTGTAGATCCACAGCCAGACGGTCGACACGGCAACGGCGGAGGTCACAACCGGGATGTAGAACAGCGTTCGGTAGGCGGCCCGCCCGCGGATGGGCGCGTTGAGCCCGAGGGCGACGAGGAGGGCGACGGCCATCCCCACGGGCACCACCACGATCGTGTACGCCAGCGTGTTGAGGAGGGCGGTGCGGAACGTCTGGTCCTGGAATAGCTCGATGTAGTTGTCGAGCCAGACCACGTCGCCACGGCCGACGACCCGTGCGTCCGTGAGGCTCAGTCCCACGACGATGATCGTCGGGAGCGCCATGAAGATAACGGAGTGGGTCAGCGCGGGGACGAGGAGGATCCACCCGGCGCGCGCCTTGGCGCGGGCGATGCCGGGCGACCCGCGCCGGGCGGAGCGTCGCTCCGCCCGGCGCGGCGCCGCGAGCGTGGCGCTTGTCACCGTCCGCCTTCCGCGACCTTCTTGAGGTCGTCGAGGGTCGGCTGAGCCTGCGCCTTGCCCAGGATGACCTGGTCGAGGGCGGGCCCGAACTTGGCTCGGAAGTCAAGGTACGTCGCGCCACCGTACTCGAACACGCCCTTGTCGAGGTTCTTGAACGCGAAGGTGGAGGCGGGGTTGGACTTCACGAATGCGCTGTCGCCGGCGTTCTTATCGATCGGCACGCCGACGTCGATCTTCGAGATCGCCTCCTGCACCTTCTGGTCCTGGAAGGCCTTGACCATCGCGAGCGACGCCTGCGGGAGCTTGGAGCCCTCGCCGACCGCCGCGACGCGGCCGCCCACGTACTCGACCTCCTTCTTGTCCTTCAGGTTGAAGTACACGAGGTCTTTGCACTTGTCGCCGATCCCGCCCTGGTCGGTGGAGCAGTCGACGTACGGGCTCGCGAAACCCATCGCCGCCTCCCCCGTCGTGACTAGAGCGGTCTTGGCCGAGTTTTGATAGCCGTAGGTGGAAGACTTGTCCACCGTGACCATGTCGTGGATGAGCTGGAGCGCGTCCACGCCCGCCTTGCTGGCGAAGGTCGGCTTCTCGCCCGTGAACTCCTGGCCGCCTAGCGCTCCCATGAAGGCGACGAACTGCTGCCGGTAGTTCGACGGTGGCGCCCAGAAGTCGAACCCGGTCTGGGTGATGTTCCCGGATGCGTCCCGGATCGTGAGCTTCTTGGCGTCCTCGCGCAACTCCTCCAGGCTCTGCGGTGCCTTGTCCGGGTCGAGCCCCGCCTTCTCGAACGCGCTCTTGCTATACGCGAGCACGCGCGGGTTGGCCACGACCGGCACGGCGTACACGTCGTCCTTCCACAGCATCGGGGCGACGAAAGACGGGTACGCCGACTTCTCCAGGTCGCCCTTTGTGATGCCCAGCTTGGTGAGGTCCTGGATCGCCCCGAGGTCGGCAAGCGGCTGCACCCAGCCGATGCCGGCGCTGATGACGTCGTAGTTCTGCCCGGAGGCGAGCGAGGTGGAGATCTTTTGGTTGAGGCTGTCGTACGGCACGAAGTCCGACTCGACCTTCACCTTCGGATACGACTTGTGGAACACCTTCACGATCTGGTCGAAGACGCCCTGGCCGACGTTGTTAGCCGGGAAGTTGGCGACCAGCACGCGGATCGTCCCGGCCTGGTCCTTGTCCGCGGAGGCGGGGGCGCTCGATCCGCTACCGGAGCAGCCCGCCAGCGCCAGTAGCGCGACCGCGACGACCGCGACGGCACCCAGTCTCTTCTTCATGCTGTGTGACCTCCTTGTCAGCGCCCCGCATGTCGGGTAAGCGCTTTCTACCATTCCATCTGAAGGCCAATACCCAATCAATGAACAGTCCCTTGTTCGGTGTGCCCAGTTCATGCACGTTTCTCTCTGGAGCCGATAATCCGTGCTTGTCTAGTCTCTGGTGGCGTGTGCCGCTTCGAGGCGAGGAGGGCATCGTGCGAATCATCGGCTGGCTCGACACCATCGGCAGCGCCCTGCTCGCCCAGCTCCTCTTCCTGGTGTTCAGCATCCCCGTGGCGACGTGCGCCCCGGCGGCGATCGCGCTCCAGCGGCAGCTCGCCGCCATCGCCGACGGCCGGCCGAGCGGGGTGCGTCCCTTCGTCGCCGACTTCGCAGCGGCCCTGCGCCAGGCATGGCCCGTCGGGCCCGTGTTCGCCGCCGTCGCCGTCGGGCTGGGTGCGGCCGTCCCCTTCTGGGCCTCCACCGGCGCGTGGTTCGGCTACGCGGCCGCCGGTGCACTAAGCATCCTCGGCGGGCTGGCGCTCGCCTTCTGGCTAGCGCTGCTCTCAGTGGCCAGGGACGACACAGCCGGGCGCCTCCGCGACCTCGTCGGGGCAGCGGGACACCGGGTGCTCGAGCGCCCGGGACGACTGCTGGTCGCCCTCGTGCTGACGCTCACCTGGCTGGCGCTCGCGTCGATGCTGTTCCCGCTGCTGCTGATCGGTTCGGGGCTCGCCCCGGCGATCGTGGTCCAGACGGTCGTCGCCCGGCCCGGTGGAGCGCCGGAGAGCGCCGGGTTCTAGGCGAGCCGGTCGTAGTTCGACTCGTCGACCTCGAACCGCAGGCCTACCCCGGCGAGATACCGCTCGATCTCCTCGATCACGATCATCCCCTGGGTGCGCCGCGACTGCACCGTCGCCGCCCCGATGTGCGGCGTCAGCATCACGTTCGGCAGCGTCCACAGCGGGTCGTCCGTCGGCAGCGGCTCCATGTCGAAGACGTCTAGCGCAGCGCTCAGCCGGCCGGAGCGCAACTCGCGGATCAGGGCGGCCGTGTCGACCATCGCCGACCGCGCCGTGTTGACGAAGACGGCGCCGTCGCGCAGCATCGCCAGCCGCGCGGCGCTCACCATCCCGCGCGTCTCCGGCGTGACCGGCGCGTGCAGTGCGACTGCCTCGGAGCTGAGGAAGATGTCGTCGAGCTCCGCCAGCTCCACGCCCAGATCGCGGGCTTCGGAGCGGGACACGTACGGGTCGTACAGCAGCACCTCGGCGCCGAGGGCGGCAACGAGTTCGATGTACGAGCGCCCGACGCGGCTCGCGCCGATGACGCCGATGTGCGTCCCAGAGACCGTCTTCCCCAGCCCGAACCGCTGCGCCGCCTCCCAGTCGCCGCGCACCATGGCGCGGTCGACAGCGTAAAGGTGCCGCAGCAGCGACTGGGTGAAGTACAGCGCCTCCTCGGCCACCGACATGGCCATCCCGGCGGCCGCCTGCGTGACGCGCACGCCGTCGGACACCAACGTCTTCGGGACGAGCCAGCGCACCGTGCCCGCCGTGTGCGCGACCAGCTGCAGCCGATCCGCGGCATCGCGCGTGGGTGGAAGCGGCTTGGATCCCCACCCGGTGACCAGGATGTCGGCGTCCAGCCGCTCGCGCTCGCCCGGCCGCCGCGCGCCGGGGCGGCACAGCTCCGTCTCCGCGGCGAGCCTCGCCAGTGCCGGATCGTCGAACAGCTCGCGCTCCAGCGTCGGGGTCAGATCGAGTACGAGGCGCGGACGCGTCATCGGTTTCCTTTCGCCATGCTTCCGCCCACGTCCCTGCAGGTTGAAAGCGATTCCCGGATAAGGCTAGAAGTGCCGCATCTCGCGAGCAACGGGTGGGTCTGCTCGGTCGCAAACTAGCGGACGGTCGCAGCGCTGCTGGGACCCCTTGAACGCCCGTTCAGGAGACTCGGAATGAACGGTTCAGCCACGATCCACTCAGTTCGGTGCGTTTTGAGATGCGGCGAGTGCCAACCCCTTGTGGACTGCCCCAGGCTCAACACCCCATAGCGTCTAGGTGTGATGTCCGGGGAGGTTGGTCAGTCTGCTGACGGGTGGTTTGCCTCCGAGGGCGGAGTGGGCTCTGTGGTGATTGTAGAAGTGCAGCCAGGCTGGTAGCGCGTGGTCGCGTTGCACGCTCGAGTCGTAGAACTTCGCGTAGGCCCAGCCGTCGGCAAGCGTGCGGTGGAACCGCTCGATCTTGCCGTTCGTCTGCGGCCGGTAGGGGCGGGTGCGTTTGGGTGTGATGCCGAGCTCGGTGCAGGTGTCGCGCCAGAGGAAGGACCGGTAGGCGCTGCCGTTGTCGGAAAGCACCCGCTTGACGCTCACACCGTGTTCAGCGAACCAGGAGACCGCGCGGCGCAGCACGGCCGCGGCGGTGACGGCTTTCTCGTTGGTGTGGATCTCGGCGTACGCGACCCGGGAGTGGTCATCGATGACGGTGTGCACGAACGCCGTTCCGATCCGTGGGTGGCCGTTGTCGGTGCGGCCAGTGCGCAACGCGGTGGCTGCCTTGTTCCGGTCTCCTTGCTGCTTGCCGACAAATCGCCAGCCGCCACCGTCGGGGATGTTGCCGAACTTGGTGACGTCCACGTGGATCAGCGAGCCGGGCTCGTCGTGCTCGTAGCGGCGAAGCGGCTCGCCTGTGACCCGGTCGATGCGGGAGAGCCGGTTGATGCGGCAGCACACCAGCACGGCGAGCACTGTCGAGGCGGCCAAGCCCAGGCGACCGGCGATCTGGACTGGGCCGAGCCGTTGGCGCCATCGCAGAGTGACGATCCGACGCACGTCCTCAGGGCTCGTTCGGTTAGGGCTCGAATGCGGGCGCGAGCTGCGGTCGACCATGCCGGCGGCGCCCTCGGCGCGGTAGCGGTCGGCCCATTTCCGGGCGGTCTTGGGAGCGACCATGAACATGCGCGCCGCAGCCGTGTAGCTCCATCCGTTCTCGACGATCAGCAGGGCCAGGCGCAGCCGAGTTTTCGGGGTCAGAGTCGCGTTAGCGTGGGACACGAAGGCCTCCGGTCAGTGAAGCGGTGAACTAGACAGCTCCACTTCACAACCGGAGGCCTTCCCCTGTCACATCGACTCACCGCCATACGGCGGGACAACCTCCCCGGACATCACACCTAGGCGATCTTCGCGATCCTGGCGCTGGTTCCCCTGGTCGAGATCGGATACGCACGCGCCGTTTCGAACGCGGCGGCGCTCATGCCGTTGGCGCTGCTCGTGGTCGGCGTCGCCTATCTGCTGCAGGGACAGTCCGCGGTCGTTCGCTGGAGTGAGCAGAACGTCAGTGCGAAGCGGTGACGTCGGGGGCCAGGAACTCCCGCAGCCATCCTCCGCTCCGCTTCACCGTGCGCTGCTGCGTCACGTAGTCCACGTACACCAGCCCGAACCGGCGCGAAAGACCGAACGCCCACTCCCAGTTGTCCATGAG
>Ga0164242_10003639_pt1 | contig 17488 bp, 14 predicted proteins | sample OricomgcompostMG_FD_108783 | JGI IMG/M metagenome (GOLD analysis project Ga0164242, IMG submission 108783) | Miracle-Growth compost microbial communities from Emeryville, California, USA - Original compost - Miracle growth compost (MG) ...
AGGATTAGCCACCTCGGCAATAGTCATGGGCTCCTTAATTGTTTGATCATGTCCCAGATGATCGCTTAAACGCTGCGCCTTTGCCACATTTAACTTCCCAAACTCATATCTGGCAATCAATCTACCTTTACGAATTAGAGCACTGTCGATCATAGACAGTTCACTGTTAAATGTACAGATCAATTGAACATTTAGAAAGTCTGCCATCAATCCATCAGATATATTCAACAAATTAGAAACAGAAGAACTGCTATTAAATCGTCTGTCCATAATGATATTCTCCGCATCTTCAATTATCAGTACGGAGTTAGGATTATCTACCAAAAGTTCAATAAAATCTGGATCCATTAAATTACCAGCGACAGAGGGGGACAGAAATAATACCTTCTTTTTGATCTTTCCTACCAAATATCTAAGATAAGTCGTCTTGCCGGTACCAGGCAGACCATGCAATAACACAATCCCTTTATCTTTATCTTTTTTTAACCGCTGTTGAATTATCTGATCCGTCTGTATAAAATCATCCGCATAAAATAAATCCAGGTCAAGCTTGCTTTTTTTAATTTCCATGGGTTTTAATTCCAGACCATTACTTGCTCTGACAACCAGGTTAATTTCTAGCGGCTCCTTACGTTTGGGCTTATTACAGGGAAGTACCAAATCCACAATACGTTTAACCATATCCATATGCTTACCGTCATGGTATAAGAAAAGATAATCTTCTGAAACTTCCAGCATCGTAGCAGCATCAAACACTATAATTGCACTTTCCATAGCAAAATTTCTTTTGCGTTTAATGAAATTTCTTAACTGATATACCCCAGTGATCTCAGATGATAAATTCTCAGTAATTGTTTTTACGACCTTCTCGCCATTGATATCCTCAAAAAAATCTACGTTGGGGAAATTATTAAAATGATGCAGGTAAAATGATTTACCGTCTATAAACCCCATACCGAACAACTTGCCGGTATCTAATGTTCTTTCTATATTTAAATTACCCATTATATTATTAAAATTTTAATTTCATTTCATTGCATAAAAAAGCCCGGTCGCAGCATTTACGACCGGGCTTTTTACATAAGGGTGATGACCACCTATATGTATATATGCATTTGCCAAAAATACCTGCTTTCTTGTAAAACACTCTTTCCCAAGGGAGCGAATTGACTCCCTTGGTCGTTTGCAATTTGTATATTTATATTATTCAGCACTTCAAGTAGGTTTAAAAAAATGAATCAACAAGATTTAATGCCACAAATCCAAAAAGGTAACCCATTTTTCATGACAAATATAAAAACAATTCCCAACTATAGCGCCCTCAATTACAAGAAATTAGAAAAGCACCCAAGCATTAGCATCCATAAATTACCTTTAAATCTAAACAATGTCCACACCAAAAATATCAACAACTTAATTTTCAAAACAAATAAATCTATTTAAAAATCAATAGATACCATACCATCTGGATAACAAGACAATTAAGACTACATCATCAAAAAAACAAAAATCAGTCATTTTAAAAAAACAGCTACATTATAAATTAACAGCACTCAAAACTGATCTATCCTTTCCATACGATTGACGGGTAGCCAGGCCAAAAAATTATCGTTATTACGGACGATATATCCTATATTGTCGATGGCAAAATAATGAACATCTTTAAAGCACCTCAGTTAATATCAAGAACAGCTTCTTGTTATAATACCACCAAATAAATCATTCTTATTGTATAACGCTGTACAGTTATCCCATCCCATCCCGTTCCTCCCCACTCGACTTACCAAAAAATCCCATGACTCTCAATACCATTAATGATAAAAGGTAATATAACCCCTGAGCTCGTTACATAAAAATACATTCCCTTTATTTCGCAAAGAACAGGATACTGGATATCCATTTCAGTACGAGGATAACTCGGCGCGGCATATATATTATCCAGGATTGTAGGTAAAATAAGCTTACCAGCCCCATCCAATAACCCCCATCTATCAAAGCGCTCGACCATAAATCCATTACCGTTTTTTGAAGGTAATACTTTTGTATAATTGGGCTTAACAATAACTTTTCCCGTCTGATCCATTAAGCCAATAAAATTTTGTTGGACACTTGCATCGTAATGACTAATCACTAAGTATTGTCCAATTTGAAAATAATATGGGTAGTCATCCCCCATTCCTTCTTTAAAATCATAAACAGCGTCAGACAAAAAACGGCCAGTAGTATCAGCATACTGATAAGTAAAATGACCATCCTTATGATCCTTTCGCAATTGAATAAGACCGCTTTTATTAATGCGTGTCCGATCAAAAGATGGCGTAATAACCACCCGGCCTTGCTTATTAATATACCCGTATTTGCTCTGCAATACCTTAAAGAGTCCGTGCGATTCGTATTCAATTCCTTCATAAATACCAAAATCACTTTTTCGGATCGGGTATCCTTTAGACACAACATGCCCCTTCTTTAAGCTGTATAAATAAGTTTTAGTAGAATCATCCACACGTAAAAGCCCGCTGCCAGCCAGCCGAATTTTGTTGTAGCCCGCTAAGTTGACAAAATGCTTGTTTGCTCCGTCATAAATTCTAGTTTCTTTGCAACAACTGTCCCGTCTTTGCAATAAATAGAATCGAGAACCAATCCGATCTATATCATTGTATATGGCCGGCGAAATTTCAGTACCTTTATCCAGGTCAACCAAACCTTGTTTCAAATTAAGGCTCATTTTTGCCAATCCATTACCTAAATATTCAATATCGTCATAAAAAGCTGATAATATTTTCTTCCCGTAAATAGAGTAAAGCGTCATTTGTTTATGCTTATTCTTGACTAGGATATAGTTATTTATTGAATCTGCAGGCTTTAACAGATCAACCGTCTCAAAATCTGCCTGCTGTAGATTACCTGTTTTTACGTTATAAAACCCTTCTTTATCCTTATTTCTCGTCAAGTACAACACATTTTCAGCTCCAGTACTATCGCGCAGCTCTAAGGGATGTCGCCAATCACTTATACGCACTCCATTAGGCGTAATTGGCACCCCTTTTTTATCAAGTACAATTACATCCTCGTCATTGACATAAGCACCAAAACAGCTATCAGCCACGTAAATATCTTTATATGTATTTGGCGCAATAAGAATATGACCATTACCTTCAACAATCCCGCACTTGCCATTTTTATAAACCTGAATATAAGGTCCCCACTCAAACTGGCTGTAAGGATCCCCCACCTGATCATAAATAAAGGGCAGTAATACACGCCCTTCGCCATCAATCATACCATATTTTCCTTCCTTGTTTTTAAGGCACAGTGCCCCGCCAATGACTTGCATATCATCATATTCACTGTCTGAATACACTTTTTGCGTGGTTAAATTAATAACGACTTTATGGCCATTTTGCTCAAAACTAGTTACCCAATTATCACTGCGCATTCCATAGTGGGCAGGATGTTCATAGCCAAAGGGTAATAGTACCTTCCCATCAAAGCCAACAACACCCCATTTCCCATTTTTTGATGCATAAGCATAATCCACACCGCCGCCGCAGCCTCCACAATAATCAAATTTATCATACACAGTAGGCAGGATCAGTTTATTCGCCGCGTGGCTGTAAATACTCCATTTGTCCTTGAGCCTAACATCAAAATACTTATCATCCATAATATTAACCTGGTCAAATCTAGCTGGCACCAGGTTATGTCCCCAGGTGTCCGCATACCCCATTTTCCCATTTTTGTATATGGCCAGATAACGATTAAAGTCCATTTTCATAAAATCAAACTGCGCAGGCAAAGCCCACCCTGAATCAGCACGGATTAATCCAAATTTCCCTCGCCTTGTCACTATTAACATCGTCACTGAATCATTGTGATCAATATTTACCCAACCAGGCCTTACCTGACTGATACTTGCTATAGGATGGTAGTCAGATATAATTGTATCAAATGCATAATTTCCTGAACCGTCTACAAAATAGGCACTGTCTCCCTTTTTAAGATGAATAAATCCAAATTTAGAGATAGCCCCTGAAGTAAATTCGTTATTACCACTAGTTAATTTAAGCCTTGTTATCAAGCTATCCCGTAAAGTTTCCAAAGTCACTTGAACACTATCCTTAACTTGCAGTCGCGAAGCCTTATGCTGCATAACTACTAAAGGATCTGGTTTCAAAACAAAGTCCGTGTCAGTCACAGAAACCTTTTGAATCCGGCTAACTTCCGTCAGATACCGTAAATGACCGATCTCAAATGAACTTCTCAATATAATGCCTGGAACTTGCTGCACATGGTGAAGTTCAAAGTAATCCCAAGGAAGATCCTGCGTATACCAAACTTCAACCAGCGAAGAGTCTGTTTTAGTCCGGTAGGTCGCCTTAGCACAGTTCAGGCCAGATAACACTTTACTGCTATCTGGATACAATCTTAAATTCAGCAACTGACCAGCAGATCTTTTTCTTTCTCTTGCCTCCACATCAGCTATGGTACTACTATCTACCTGACCATCAATTTTAGTAAACACCATAGCATCTCTTGAATTTATCAGAATTTGTATCGGATTATAGCCAAGATAAGATCTTAAAAAATAATCCTTATTTAATAACATTCTGGACACTACTGAATCTGCTGTAGCATTTTGATGTTTAGCTCCTTTTTTTTCTAACTCACTAGCACCTGGTAAAACTTGAACAGAAGATTTCATATCGATTTGCCAGGCCGTCCGTTGTGGAACTATTATGGTATCATTTTTTTTAATAGCCCCAAACCCTTCCAAACAATAAACAACCATCCAAAGGACTAAAAATGTTTTAAACCATAATTTTACTTTTCCTTTTTGCGCCTGCGTCATATTATTATTATTATTATTATTATTATTTTATTAAATGCGGACAAATAACAGTCACGGCATAATATCCGATATTTTCACAAAATATACATTAAACTAAGCCAACATATTCTTATACCACGTGAAAGATGTCCATTTTAGTTGTCAAAATCATTCCAGTCAGGTTATTTTAGATCGTCGTCCTTCAAGTATCCCCCAATTTTATAAATGACCAAGCCAGTCAGCATGCAGTTCAAAGTATATTACTTATTTTCATTGTCCTTTTATTCGTTCAAGAGCACGCTGGATCCACATACTTTTTTCCATTTATATTCATGTAAAAGGTATCCCCATCTTGCTGTACCAACAATAAACCCTTATTTACAGCAAAGATATTTTGATAGGCAAATGGAATTAAAACTTCACCTTTTGTATTCAGCACGCCGTAATTTTCCCCTTTTTTGCAATAAACATAGCCATACTGAAATTTCATTGAACTAAAATTACTGTCCGTCAAAGCGATACCCTTCAGGCTTAGCAACTGGTAGCTATAGTCATTACCTACTAATTTAGCGGCAATAACACACCCCTCATAGGGAAAAACAGAAGCATATACCGGCTCGATTAACGTTTTTGTTTGTAGATTATATAACCCATATCGATTTTCAGATCTCGGAAAAGCTTCCAATTGAACCCAATTTTTACCTTCGCCATTCATAATAGATACAAAACCATACTTAAGCCGAATAAGCCACTTTCCATGTGCATCCATTAATCCATAATGCTGGTCTTTTTCGACAATAAAATAAGGTTCACTTGTGCTATCTAAGATCCTTGTATCCTGTATATCATCATAAATAAAGGGAACAATAGGATTCCCGTCTCCATCAATAACCCCGCTTTGTCCATCTTTATAGACGGCATAGGGCGGTTCCTGCACCAAAGAAAGAGATGAAAACCCACTATAATCCAGTTGAATAACAACCCGCCCCTGCCTGTCAATCTGTCCGGCCTTTCCGTCTCTAGAAACCATAAACCGTTTGAGTGAAGGCAAGTAAGTACACTCAAAATAAGGGTCTTCAAATAATCTATCCCCTTTAATGTTGTAGATATAATGATGCAGATCATCTGTTTCTGCAATAATATGCATGCTGTCGATAAAATCTAAGTTGCGATACTTTGCCGGAATAATCACTTCGCCCTTCGCCTTTCTTAGTCCTTCATTGTCATTTTTCTGAAACACTTCATAGCCCCCAGCAATGGCTTTAACAACTGACTGTCTATTATTTAGAACCTGTCCGTTTATAAGGTTAAAATAAGTATTTTTTTGGCCGACTTGAAAACACCCAGTCGAATCGTCCGTCAGCATAGCCTGGTACTGAGCATTGTAGCTAGCGATCCGCTTACCATTAAAATCAAATAAATCAACTGTAATATTATTTTGATCTTCTCCTCCTCTTTGAATAATTTGTCGTAAAGCACCAATTGAGGTTCCTCCTTTTATCTTGCTGGCAACAATCCGGTGACAATTCGTGTCTATTTCAAAATCCAGGTAATCTGGGGTAATTATTTGCTTTCCATCCCACCCGTATAATCCGACAGCCCCTTTGGCTGATTTTACCTTAAAAAAATGGCTGGCGAAATATACTGTTTCAATCGTTAACCCTTTTGGAACAGTCAGCTTTTTTCCATCAGCATAAAATATTTTATCATTGATAAGATAATGACGCCTATCGTAAAAGAAAATACGTTCATAATTTGGCAATTCAATCACCCATCTGCCAGTTTGCAGATCTATGACACCAGTTGAGCCGTCAGCTTTCGTTACAGCTCTTAGATAAAACAGTTCATCAGGACAAACTCGATTACCTACTACCTCCACATGATAAACCCCTGTAAATTGAGCACTGAAGACCTCCTCTCCTTTCGTGTTAATAAAGCCATTCAAGTAAAGGTTATCATCGGTTGTCCAATTTGGGTTTTTTATACCAATTTTGGCAATGCCCTTTTCAAATAAAGATGCATCATCATATTTTGGTGCAACAATGACACTGTCAGAAGTTGCATCCAAATAGCCCCATTTACCATATTTGTTGTGGAAGGGAATTAAATTTTGGCCATTTTGAATGTATTCGTTCATTTTGTCTTTCATAGATTCAGCCTTTACTCCTACTACCTGCTGTGCATATCCATGACCAGCACATGCAAAAATCAATAAGATCAGACAATTACTTACTTTTCTTAATATGTACATATTTTAGCATTTATTTCGATATACAAATGCACTTAAGTCAATCCATTAACCAATTTATGGATTCCCTAAAACACCAAATTTAATCCTGCCAACCTGGTCGTTGCCAAACAGTTTCATTCATTAATTACCTGTTAATTATTAAGGTATTCTCAGGTTATACTTAGAATTCAACGTCACCTCATCTAAATAAAAAATAAAGATAGGATTACTCCATAGGTTTAGATGCGCACAATTGCTTAACTGAGCAAATATCCTAATCCCAGACCAAAATCCAAAATAGGAACCTCCTACTAGCTGCCTACTAATCAAAAAAAAACATCTACAAAGTATCTACACGCTATTCATTAAATTAATTATCCAGGCATTTAATATTATCATTTTTAGTAATATATAAATATGTTTATCAAAAAAAACACTATTGGCCCCAGAAGGAAAACATATGAATCAAGACCTGACACCTATTATAATTAATTGTCGAGTAGTATTTTGCTCCTGCAACTCTTAAGTATTCCATTTGATCTGTCTTTATTGGCTCATACCAGTGTAATACCTTTTCATCAAATAAATATGGAGTCAATTGATCGTGATGCAATGATGCGTTTGGTAAGTAAGCCGTCTGAGATGTCAGTACGGCAATTTTACAAGGTAAATAATATAAAAGAGTCGCAGCAGTATTTTTACTGGAGAAACAAAATAAATAACGCAGGTCGTCCAGTTGAGGGAAAAGGAATCACTCCGTTTAAAGTCAAAAATATTGTCAGGACCCAAAATGAGATCCTGGCAAGCCTGAACTTGCCAGGAGGGGCTGTGCTCTTTATATATGATCCCAGTATTATACCACCTTTAGGTCAGATGATGGGACTTTAATGGCATCCACTGTTATAATTGTGGAAAGGGGTATTCATCTATAGGTGGCAATAGTTCTTTTATATCACTCATTTTGGTCAGTTATAGACAAACTGCTGAGTTCGGTACTTTGTACCGCTGTTTCCCTTGCATATATTTTTATGAAAATTTCTCCCGTATAATAGAACTTTGATTTTTGTTTGATTTTGTTTGCTTCCAAAGCGTTAGTAAAACACTCAAAAACTGGTTGTAATGCTATTTTTGACTTTTTAATGTCGTGCAATACACCAACAAATGGTAAATCTTGTGCTTTTATGAAATAATTGTCTTGGTACACAATTTCTATATTTAAAACGCTTTAAACTTTTCACCCATATAATGTTTTAAATTCCATTTCTTGGTGGTGTCTAATGCACGCTCCAAAAGAATGAGCTTTTGGTCTGTATGGGTTTTAAAATACTCTACGGTTTCGTCTGCTAACGCGCCATCCAAGCAAAGCAATGTTTCTTTTTCACCATCTGATGCCAAGAAAATTTCATTCTTCTTGAATTGCCCTTGTTGGGTAACCGTGTAATTAAGCTTAAAGCCGTTTTTAATCAATATTTCCGTAATTAGTTCATCACGGTTGAAAGCGGTTATTAATTGTGCTTCTTTGTCGGCAATGTATTTTTTCAATGCTTCTACATTTTCCTCGTCCGATTTTTCAGGGTCGGGAGCAAATTCTACTCTTGGGAAGTTGGATTTTGTCAGTTTGAAAACCTTAAAACCAAGACCATCTAACTGATTTTCACTATCTTCCTTTTTATTAAATAAATCAGGCTGTTCATTTTTCTTTTCCTCAATTATTTTTTCAATAACTCTTTTATTACGTTCTATGGTGATATCACTGATTTTTTTGAAACCTGCTTTATAGGCTTCGCTTTTATCGTCTATAACTTCGGGGAGTTGCACTAAAATAAATTTTCTATTACCGCTATCTTCTTTGTTAAGTTCCATTACTGCATGTCCTATTGTACCAGAACCAGCAAAGAAGTCAAGGAAAATTTCATTTTCAGCCTTCAGAGAATTTAAAAGCACTTTAAGAAGTGAGCTTGGTTTTGGATATGAAAAAAAACTTTTCCCTTCAAAAATTTTTTCCAACTCAATTCCTCCATCACTTTTAGTGGATAATATTGAGCGTAAAAGAAAACTTTGAACTTCATCGAAGTATGTTATGGAGCTTGGCTGTGTTGTTTCATCTTTACTAAACCAAATTTTACCGCAAATAAAACTACCATCGTGTAACTCTTTTATATTCTCATATTTTCCATTCACTAAATTGGCAGCATCATTGAAAGTTTCTTCTTTCCATCTCCAGCCTCTATCAGGAACTTTAACGGTTTTATTTGTCTTCGGATGTTTAACTTCATATCTTGGACCAAAAGTATTCGCATTGGGCCAAAATAGGGTTGGGGACGGCCTTTCGAGCGCTCCAGGTTATCCTGCATCATACTGTGAGATCATTACCACAAATCGAAACCGCTATTGCCGAAATGGAGAAAGCCACAGATTGTTACTTTTTCCCTTCTGGTGCTGTGGGAGATCAGATATTAAATCAACGCTACCCCGGTTTCTGGGGTGGAGCACTTCCAGCCACCAGGACAAACACGCATCAATACCTGACACAGTTCTATTTTTTGAATATGATCAGAAGGCCACAGAAGGCTATTAAGGTTTACAGAAAAAGGGGGCAGTTTGCCGTTTCGGATGTAAATGACCTGAACTATGACAATGCTATTCAGCGTGCTCAAAAATTTGTAAGTCTAAATGTTGGTGAAAAGTCGCTGAACGAAACTGATACATCCTATCAATATATGGATAACCTGTCTAATACAAGTTTATATACTTCACCATCAAGGCTGAATGAATATACTTTACTGGCAGGCGGTAATACGGTTAGTATAGCTGATTATGCTTTAATTGAAATTGTTTTGGATAAAATAAAGCTGGAATCGTTAAAAATTTCATTAAAAGGATCCGATGATGGAAGATCTATTTTTTTAAAAAACAACAAAAGTTCAGCTACGTGGGAAGATCCTTCACGTTCTGCAACAGCCTTTAATGTGAGCAAAGAGGTATATGATTCTATTAATATAACCCCAGGAGACACCTACTCTAACACATCCGTTAAAGTCGGGACAGAAGTAGATACTATGACTTTTGCAGGGAAAGTCTATGATTATAGGTTAGGGTATTTACTTTGTTTTAATCACTCGTCTACTGCAACAGTTAGCAATCAGACTTCTGGACAATTAATTAAAATTTCAGGTTCAGGAGACTCTAGTATTGATACCATTAAGCACGATGCAAATTTGCGTTATTCATTTGAGTTCTTTTCCCAGTTAGGACAAGCGGAGGGGGCATTTGAGGAGGTGGATTTTACTTTTGCAACGACCGCCCATGAACATACTTTTACGAAGGCGGATCTAATGAAATACATGTCTTATGATAAGATTGTACTTCTTGTTAGTAATGATGTTTCATTTTCTCTGGGTAATATAAGCTGTGAATATACGGGCGGACAAGAGAAAGAAGTGTTCGATAAATTGCATTTACCAAAAGCGGGAATATCGCTAATCGAACAAAAAACATTCGATGCGTCTGGATCTGGATGGACAATAGATGCAGGTGGATCAATTAAGCAGATTCCGTCCAATTATGAAGACTATCCGGATATCGCAGGCGGAACTACCGCTCATCATGTGGAAATTGGTTTTGATACTGAAGATGCTCCAATTAAATTAAGAAAATCAATCACATCCCCAGCCGAAATTACTGGTTTTAGAAAACTGACCGTTAAAGTAGTCAATAGGTTATTCCCTAAGATCTATACACCTTCCGGCTCAGAAACAGACTATACAACAACCGCCAGGCAGATCACTCCGGAAACTTATGATGATGGTGTACTATGCGTAGCTATAAAGCCTAGTACGGGTGGCGAATCTGTAAGCAGGCAACCGATAGGTATCGGATGGAATATGGCGACTTTTGAGTTGTTAATACCAGCCTCGCTTGGTGATTTTGAGCTACAGATATACAGAGATCCGGCTGACATTGTTCAGAAGGGGACATATTTTAATCACACATACCCACTCCAGATAGTGTATGTGGATGCAAAAATTGAGCAGACAGGACAAATAGGTGAAATTCCAAACTCAAATAACATCTTCTACAACGCATTTGCTTTAGCTAGATCATTAGGGTATACTGTAGAAGAGGATGTATTTAATGAGGCAGCGGCATCTGATCTTCCATTAGCCTACCGAATGGAATCTGATGTGATATTAGCACCTGGAATTTACAAATCTGGCAGCATAGCAGCCATAGATAAAAAAAATGGTAAAATTATTGATTTAGCCAATGCACGTGCTGGGCAAGCTTCATATTTTGATAAAGACGGTTTATTGAAAATGGCGCCAGCTAATATGCCGCGCCTTGATTACTCTAGAGGGGCGGCATGGTATTTATTTGAGAAAGGAGCAACAAATTTAGTAAAATATTCTAACGACTTATCTCAATCGCCGTGGTCATTTGCTGGCGTTACGGTAGCCAGCAATGCCGATACCGCATTAGATGGTACACAAACAGCATCCGTATTAACTGTTAGCGGTTCGGGGTCAAATAACTTTACCGCTTATATTTTAGGGAACCTTGGGGCAGGTAACTTTACAGCATCCTTCTATGTAAAGATGGGAACCAAGAAGAGTGGATATATCTATAGAATATATGACAATACTACCCATACCGCTATAGTGAACTTTACAGATTATACCAGTCAGTTAGTAGAAGGTAAGTTTGTTAGAATACAAATACCATTTACGGTACTAGCAGGACAGGATAATGTATCACTACTTATTACATCTGAAACCGCCCCCGTTGCCGGAACATTTATTGTAGATGGCGTTCAAGTCGAAAATGGTTCATTTGCTACTAGTTTGATTCAGACTAATGGCGCAATAGGCGTTCGTCCAGCTGATAGCTCCTCCCTAACTTCATCTTTGGCTACAGGTGATACAGGTAGCTTATTCATGATTTTTTACACAAATGTCGGGCTGACTGGTCTAATGAAAGATACGTCAAATAGGCAAATGATTACCAATGGGGACGGCGCCTTTGGATTGCAGGCATCTGGCGTGTACTCATCTACTGTTACTGGTCCAAAAGCAATTTCCTTGTGGGGCGGATCTGATGCTAAAGTGGTAGCCAGTGGCGGCAAAAGCCCTTCCATTCCATATGCATCTGGGGATTTTTCTGGCACAGCGTTATTGTTGTTCGGAAATGACACTAAGATGCTTCGTGTCATGGCCCTATTCTCCCGAAAATTTACTGATAGCGAAGCCGCATTATTAACCCAATAAATTTCCTTAAAATGAACGATAAGTATTATAAAACTACTGAATCCAAAGAGAGCATAGTCGCCCTGTTGGGATTAGATGCCCCTTCCGTAATCAATGGTTGTGGTGGCAATTACTTCCAGACCTCCGTATTCATTCTTTACTGGGTGGGAAAGATACCTATTTACGATCCAGAAACGGGGGAAATAACCGGATTTGAAAGTGATGGGGCCAAACATTTCAATATTAGGCCAATTACTGGTTATCAAGATTTGGGGGAAGCTGATGTAGCTGAAATCACACCCGCAACACCGTATGCAGTATTTATTTGAGTAATAATGAACCGTAATCTATGCCACCACCCAAAACAAATAAAATGAGCAAACTATTCACACACTTAATCTTACTGGCAAACGGCAAAAGCATTTCAATATCTGACTGGTTTAGATACGCCTGGAATGCATTTATACACTTTGGGCCAGTGGCTTTCCTGCTCAGCGTATGCGGGTGGTGGTTTGCCGATAACAAACAATTTGGAACATTCATTTGTGCCGCCCTTATTGTAAATGTATTTGTTGGCGGTATCAGGCATTTTAAGGACGGTTCATTTAAGTGGAAATTGTTCATTTGGCGAAATCTGGAATTAGCCTTTGTTATTTCAGTGGTTTACATGATGATGGAGATGTTACGCTACACCGTTGGAAATAACATTGCCGGCGATGCATTTAAGGTATTAATTCAAGTTATGACGCTGCTATACCCAATCAGCAAAGTGCTTAAAAATATTTTCATTCTTTCAAAAGGTAAGTTTCCGCCTGAGTTCCTAATGAAAAGGATATACGATTTTGAAAAGAATGGGGATTTAAAGGATTTATTTTCAACCGATAAAATTTTAAACAAATGAAAAAAAATATAAGTGGGTGGGTGGTATTGCTCCTTGTAGCATTATTAGCCAGCTGTCACACCGAAAGGCAGACACAGGAAGTTGTAAACAATGTGTTATCCAACCAGGATGCATTTGCACAGCTGGGGAACTACTGGCAGATTTTGCACCCATGTATCAACAAAGACAGCACGGGCAAACCTAAAATACAAACCGTTCCAGGAAAAACCACGGTAAAACATGATACAACTTATATTAACGGTACCGTATATTTCAGGGATTCTATTTTTATCCACGATACGACTTTTATTGACAGACCTCATTACATCACCGATACCCGTGCCGTCCAGCAAGCTAAAGATTCAGCTACTAAATACAAAGCGCTCTATGAAGCCAGTCAAAGCCAAATAGCGGGCATGAACGATGCGTATGGTAAACAGATAGCCCAAATGAAAGCTGACCACGAAAAGGAGATGAAAGCCGAAAAGAAACGGGGTGATGGCTGGATGTGGAAGTTCTGGGGTTTGGTAGGCGTATGTATAGCCTATGCTGGATTCAAGACGGGGATTATCGGTAAATTATTAAAACTGCTAAAAATACTCTAAATGAACTTTTATTCAACATTCCCAGAACGCCCATACTACAAAAGTAGCGTTGAAATGGGTGAAGTGGTGGCGGCTTTAAAGGCTTTCCCGGTCTCGAAAGGGGTCAAAATTGCCTGTTACGTGATTTTTCGCAATGAAAGCGCCAACGGGAAAAGCGGAATCAACAATAATTATTGCGGATTTCAGGCAGATTCCGGAAGGTGGCCTATCCAATTGGACAAATACATTACCGGATGGACGGCTGTAAATGAACGAATGACAGGTAAAAGACGGCTATTTTTAACCTTTGCCGATGTTAGCGGGTCTTTGGCTTTCCTCATTGATAGGATTGAATCTCGGGGCTTATTCGTGGGCGGTACGTGCAATGTAATTAAACATGGGTATATTGCTGATGCTGACGACTGGTGCCGATTTTATTGGGCCAGCTGGGTTACTGGAGATGCAGATGCTAAAATCCCCTCAAATGAATTGAAGGGATTAATGAGTATGTACGCACAAGGGGGAAGGGTGTTTTAGAAGAAAAATTTCTTAAACATAATCACAATTAACCATCCCCAAATAAATAGACCGCACAAAATCATTATAAACCCCAAAAAAAGAATCAATGAATTTAATGCGTTTTTGCTATCATTGTTTTTATGGTTAATATTCTTACTAGGCGGTTTGGCAATTTCTTTAGAATTGTATGAATCTTTACCCCTATTGGAAAATCGCCCGCCGCTGTATATAATATATAAGATATGCCCGCCCATCCATATAAACAAAAACGCCTTAACTATAAAATCAATCAAAATATTAGTTTAAGTGTTTCAAATATAACAACTTTTTCCGATATGGTGATTCCCATGATGGAAGTTTTATTTTTGTGGTCCGGTGATTGATATAATTTTAGGACCTTCTGTAAAAGAGTCGCTTTTGACTATAATTTCACCAACAATATCTTCCACATAACCACTAAAAAACAAACCTCCAGAAAAGATATCGGTAAACGATTCGCGTTGCTCTAGATTTATTTTTTGTCTGAGCCCCCTTCTTATGAAATACTCATATTTATTTTCACTCATGGAAATATTTAATCCTGGCATGTATGGGCGTGGTATATCAAAATATCCACTATTTTCCTTTTTTCGCTCATATTCTAGGCGATCCAGATCATCTTGAGTAGTAATATCGTACTTGTTAGACTTTTTAATTTTAACTTCAACAGTTATGTCTATTGATTGATTAGATTCGTTTATCAAATCGAAATCAATCGAATATGAATCTATTTTATAAAAATCATCATGATGTAAAAACTTCCATTTCGTTATAATTTTTAAATCATCTTTTCTATCTTTATTTGTATATCTTTTTTTATAAATTCTCTCAAAATCGTCACGAATTAACCTATCTGTGGATGTTCCTCTACGAATAAATCCGTCTCCTTGCCAAAAGCAAATCTTTCCTTCACTATTAACAATTTTATTTTTAATTAAATAAGGGCGATTATTATTATTAAAAATCCTAAATACGCAAATTTTGTGACCATCATAATCCATTGGTGTATATTCAAAATTTATATGAGGTTGAATATTATCCTTTATATATTGCTGGTACTGACCGTCGTCAATCGGATCATCAATATCGTAAAATATACCATCCTTTATGCCTATAATTAAAAACTTATCGTTATCCGCTGGGTTATTAGCCATGGCGGAAATATCTTTTAGGATTTCAGGCTTCTTTTTGTGATTCCCCATAGGGTATTGGTCTCTTTTGTAATCTATAATTGTAACCTCAGGGAATTCTAACACCTCTTTTAACTGATTAATTGTCATGATTTTTACTTTTTACAAAACTAATCATAGGGTAATTGATAAACAAATTGCTATTAGCCACTATAGGCCACAATGTGTCAAAATTTTAAATAAGAATCTTCACTTGGTGGATAGATACAGGGTACTGGCTATGATAGAAAGCAAAGATGCGGGTTGGGTTTAGCTTTTAAAATACTCCTTCACCCGCTTTTCAAAATCGTTTAATTGCACCTGAAGCTTTGTTACGTGGGCATGGCCATTAGCTAGTACCCTTTGCGGGTTCACTTGCTTAATATCATCCAAAGCCGGTTTTAGCCTGGGTGCTACTTCGATAAGTTCTTCGGGGGTATAGTACATGTCTTCGATCTTTGCCCAATTGCCAGCTTGTTTCATTAATTTACCCAGTTTTTCAACTTCAATCTGACTTAGCGCTTTATCCAACGATTTACCCCATTGATGCATAACCAATAAATTTAGCGCAAAATAATAAATAATTTACGCATTACAAAAAATCAGGGCTTTTCTCAATAATCTTGCGCTTGTGCACCTCTTTTAGTCTGGACACATACTTTTCTGTCATTTGCTTGCTGCTATGCCCGTATAAGTCACGCAGCGCATCCAGATCAACGCCAGCAAGTATTTTATCATCACCACCAGTGTGCTTTGCTGCATACAGGTATTTATGCACACCTGCACCTTCCCAGATAAGCTCCTTCCAAAGTTTGGTTACAGTATCCCGCTTGATCCTGGTTGTTGATGGTTTGAAATAATCGGGGTGTTTTGCTCCACGGCCGCGGTTACCTGTTCCTGATCCATAAGGACTGCCAAAGACATAGTGATTAGCTGGGTATCGATCCAGTCCAAGACTATCCAGCAATACCAACAAATGCGGGTTGATTGGTATCCTGCGAATCTTTTTCGTTTTACTGTTCTCTTCTTCCAAATCAGGCAATATATGAATCTCGTTAATATCAAATCTTATATCCCGTATCTTAAGAGCCAGTACCTCTTTAGGTCTAGCACCTGCATGATAAACTACCATAAAAAACACATAGAACAGATAATGCTTGTCATGTAATGCATCGTATATTTCCTTCTTCTCGGCTTTAGTGTATGGTTCGTATTTATTTGTTTCAGCAACTGGCAGCTTTTTAATTTCATGCGCCGGATTATGCGGTATAATATCCCAGTTGACCAGGACTGATAGAATTACTGACAGATAATTAACATACTTATTATATGACGTATTAGACCAAGACTTATCCTTCTTAGCCTGAGCCGCCATTTGCATTATGTGCTGCTTTTTTAATTCGACAATAGGTAAGTGCTGTAGCCCTATTTTCTTTGCGGAGTCTTTAAAATAAGTTGCGGTGCTATTAAAACCTAATTTGGTTTTCTTTGCCCAAGATCCTTTTTCAAGAGCGAAATCAACCGCTTCCACAAATGAAAGTCGGTTAATGTTACCACCCTTCCTATCCTCAGCTTCCTTTGATAAATACTTGTCAATTGTTATGATGCTAGGATCCCACCCGTTCGCTAATGCATTATCAACTATGCAGCAAACTTTTTTCCCTAATTCTTGCCTATCCGACTTGTTTTTAATGAAATTGAGGCCCATTCTGACCTGATAACGTTTGCCGTTGAATGAGAACCCAACGAACCACCTTTTGCGGATGCTGCCGCCACAATCATATAGCTTAGCCTTTGTGTTATGGATTAAATTTGCCATAGTATTTAATAGTTTTTTGTTTGAACTTTCGTTTGAACTTTTTACTATTAACGCTGCAAACTATTGCAAATCAATCACTTTTAGTTCTAAGCGGAGAGCGAGGGATTCGAACCCCCGGACCTGTAACAGTCAACGGTTTTCAAGACCGCCGCATTCGACCACTCTGCCAGCTCTCCG
>Ga0164242_10003640_pt1 | contig 17487 bp, 16 predicted proteins | sample OricomgcompostMG_FD_108783 | JGI IMG/M metagenome (GOLD analysis project Ga0164242, IMG submission 108783) | Miracle-Growth compost microbial communities from Emeryville, California, USA - Original compost - Miracle growth compost (MG) ...
AGCGTGACGGACTCGGAGCCGTTGGGCGAGGTGCCGTTCCCCTGGACGAGATTGAGATCGCTATTGGTGCGCGACGGGGTACTCCGCTTCAACTTGTGACCGTCGTTGTGGATATGGAAATGAGCTTCTGAAGGCGTGGAAGGCGCTGGACGCTCCCGTATAGTCTGGCGCCTCGATGGGTCGGGTATATTGCGCCCGAAGCGAGACTCGAACGAGTTCCGGCTTCGGTAAGTTAGAAGCGCCGACATGCGGGCGGCGCCCATGCCCGTCGACGGCGGGTCGGAAAAGGAATAATATCCATCGTCGTATTTCGGATCCGCATAAATACTCTGCCGTTGAGCCTCGCCCCAGCTGATGCCCCATGCACTATGCCGGCTGGATGTGGCGATGGGTACGATGCATCGAACGTAGTCTTTGCCGAGATACGCCCATTCGAGCACGCCCATGCCACCTAGTGACCCTCCGATTACAGCCGCCACTTGGCGTACCCCTAAGTCGTCAAGTAGAAGCTTGTTAAGACTACCACAGTGTGTCAGCCGCTGAGTGTCTACCTATTGGGCTGGCGATGCTCACTTTATATCGTCTCGGATTGTAGTCAGGGGGAACTCTGGTCCGTATCTCTCTTTGGTTGGGTCGCCGTCCTTGGCCGTAACGGGACTTGCCGTCCCATAAGGACTACCCAAGCAGTTCACACAGACGACAAAGAACCGCGAGATGTCTAGAGTCCGGCCGGGGCCGCCGAGTAGTGGACCCCACCAGTCGCCGACATCTGCACTCCCGGTCAGGGCATGGCAGACTACCATGGCATTGTCTCCTTTAGGCGATAACGTGCCCCGGGCCGTGTAGGCTACGGGGACATTACGGAGTGTTACACCACACTCCAAGGTGAAGGACGGGATGATAGCAATCTGCTGGTCGGGGATGAGAGCTGTGAAAGGGTTCTCGGGTTGATGTTGGGTTCTTTCTTGGAAGTATTCAGCCACCATTCTTAATGAATCAAGCACTCATGTAGGCAGGAAGTAATTCGCGCATAAGTCTCCGTTGGGAGTGAGGGCGAGGAGGCTAGAGAAAGAGAGTGATATATACTGACCATATTTCGGCTTCCCACCAGCGGTGAGTTGATCTGAAGTCATGATGAGCCCCGTAAAGATACGGAACAGTTGTTAAGGGACCGCTAGTTGGAAGGATAAGAGGTTAGAGTTCGATTTTAGGTTGTACCGGATGGCAATTAATAGTCCTGCTAGGAAATTCCTGAAGAGCTTGCCATCCTATCTGAGTCATCATTCCGTCCCGACAAGCGCTTGAAGTTCCGAATTGCGCAATCGCAAAACCGCGAGCCGACCGGCGGTACAAGGGTACTTACCTACTTGGACCAAAAATTTGGAGTCTTTGGAGGCGAAATGGCCCGTGCTCAATTCCCAACTTTATCCACTCACTGCGCTAGTGGGCAAGATTTGTCATTAGTACCTGGTTTAGTGCATCAGAACAATGGATATACTGAGTATTGTCTACCTTCGACCCTTCATTCAGGGTGCCCACCTCACTTCTCTGAGGTGGTCAATGGAAGGCAGCCTTGCCGCTAAGGCTGCACCACCTCACTTCGCCAACTCTCCAGTTTCTTTGACGCGAGACTTTTCGCTTTCGCAGTCACGGCCACGGGTCCTGGCCAAATTGACGACAACCCTTCCCCGTATTTCTTTGTCACTCTTTTTCAATACGTCGCCCGACATTTTAGAGCGCGTAGTCGGGCTTCTTCTATTTTGAATCTGTCTTACTTCCCCTCTTGCAGATTCATCCAACCACCTCGCCACACGCTTCACCTCGAACCCTCTTATCATCTACATTTCCGCAGTTGCCGAACCCCCCATCTCGACTAGGTTTCTATCACAACGCCGTTTTTGCGATACGCGTAGGAGAAGCAGTGCCTTTTCTCCACTTCGATAAATGCACCGTCCGTTTCCTCCCCCGACCTGACGACGACCATGCCTCCAAAGCGGAAGAGGCCCGATCGTGGGCCGAGCGATGGCGGTTCTAGTCGGCCTTCCCCACATAGACCTGGGGATACTAACTTAGGCCAGCACGACAGAGGTCACGGCGGTCGCGGGGGTAGGTCTTCAAGAAGAAACGACCGGCGCGACTCATCGCAAGCATCCAGCGCAGCAGCATCCTCGGCCTCTGTTCCCCCCTCCCCGAACCGTCCGCAGCCGTCTAGTAGCGCTCCATCCCAGACTGCTACCTCCCCAATCGCAACAAACATGGCGCCACCTCCCGCGAGCTCGGCTTCGCCGGCTCAGTCCGGCTACGACTATTCTATCGTCACCGATGAACGCGTCAGGAGATGGGCGACAGGTGGCCGCAAGGAGGTCGTCGATCATGGCACCCGGTCCCGAAATAAGGAAGATGCGGTCGATCTTTCGGCGATATTCCAGGAACTTATTCATTCCGTCATTGACAAGCGGCTTGCCGGCATCAATGCTGGTGCTGTCGTCAAGGACATTGTTGGCCCTCAGCCGGCAGAGAATGAGGGCCACTCGTTTGCCTTCGATCCGCGCACCCTCTTCCTCGACACCATCTCGATAGATTTTGAATCCGGCGACTACCAGCCACAGTTGCGCGAACTCATGGTGGCTACGGATATATCCCCAATGCTAATGCGCCAAGTCCTTGACCCCCCTCTCCTGGAAAAGATGGGCCTGATACGGAGCACCTTCTCGAGAGTCGGCATTCGTCTATCCACGAACCTGTTATACCGCCAGGCGAATTACAACCTCTTGCGCGAAGAAAGCGAAGGCTATTCGAAACTCACCACCGAACTCTTTACTACTAGCAGCACCGAGCCTCCCTCCTCGGACACAGTCCTAGCCACCTTTGAGAGAGTCAAGGGACTAATAGGAACATTCGACCTTGACGTCGGCCGCGTTCTGGATGTAACACTGGACGTATTTGCTGCAGTCCTGATCAAGCAGTTCAGGTTCTTCATCAAATTCCTCCGCATCAGTTCGTGGTGGCCGCGCAGCCAGATCCAGCACGCCGCGAAGACCTACGTCGGCGGTCTGCCCCTGTGGGCCTTACCAGAGTCGTACAACTGGCTGCCAAATGACGACGACGAGGCGGTCGTTTCTGAGCAGCGACTTCAGCGCGATATTGCTTTCTGGGATAGAGCCCGCCAAATTCACCTAGACGCATTCTTCGAGCTGGGCGGGAGACAGGTGGCAGATGCGGAAGATATTCGTCGAGCCAATGCTGCCACCGATGACCCCGATCTCGATGCGGAACAGCAATGGATCCAGACTACCAAGACTCTCCCTCCCCCGGGCAACCGTGTTGCTGCGCAACTTCTCGGCTTCAAGCTCCACTTCTATGCGTCGGAAGCCCGGAATGCTGAGGATGTCCTACCGGCAAACCTCCTCTACCTTGCGGCCCTGCTTATCAAGGTTGGATTCATCTCATTATCCGACCTATGGCCTCACCTATGGCCGCTCGACGAAGACATGGACAGTGTCCGCATCGCTAAGCTGAAGGAACTGGAGGAGAAAGAGAAGGCAAATCGACCAGGCGGCGCAACTAATGCATTGATGATGGCTGGCGCTCTCCCGGACGACATGCCCGCGCCTTCGAGCATGGCCACTCGCCGTGATGCGACCGCGAGCAAGGCGGAGGCTGACCCGAAAGCCGCCAAAGAGGCAGATGGCAAACCCAAGTTGCCGGACCCCGAAGATCAGAAGGTCCATCTCCTCAAATGCCTGCTCACCATTGGGGCCCTTCCTGAATCTCTCTTCATCCTCGGCCGCTATGACTGGCTTCCTGAAGCGTACCCGGAGCTTCTACCCCTGATCCATCGAGTTCTTCATCACTCCGTTGATACAGTCTACCGACAGAGCCAGCCGACTAGTTCTGTACTCACCGAATGCCCCGCGAGGCAGCTGCCCGATATCGACCAGACAGGGGTTCCAAAGGGAACTGTTAAGCTGGGCGTCCCCCTACCAAAACGACCATTGCGGTGGCCATATCCGGACAAGGCGGATACCAACGAGGGGAATGCCTACCGTTTCTACTGGGACGAGTGGGCCGACAATGTCCCTGTCTGCCAAACCGTCGACGACGTTTTCACCCTGTGTAGCACGTTGTTGAATATCTCAGGTGTCAGCATTGGGAAGGATGCTGCGTTGCTCATGAAACTTGCGAGCATTGGTAGTAAGAGCTTAGCTGAGGATCAATCGCCACAGAACCTCGCTCGATGGCAAGACTTGCTGCGGCGCCTGCTAGTTCCTGCTCTAAGCATGACGGAATCTAATTCCGCTGCCGTCAGTGCGATTTGGAACCTGCTTAAGCAGTATCCCACCTCGGTACGCTATACAATCTACGCCGAGTGGTATGAGGGACAAATCTCCCGCCTCGGTCCGATGAAGAAAGCATTTGCGCGCACCCGACTGGAAACGCTGAGTACGATGAAGCGGTTATCCCTCACGAACCTTCCGCAAATGGCAAGGACTTTGGCAAAAGCAGCTTACGCCTCACCTGGTGTCGTCTTCAAGGTTGCGCTTGACCAGATTGAGTCGTATAGCAACCTTATCGAAGCGTTCGTTGAGTGTGCCAAGTACTTCACCGAACTAGGGTACGATGTGCTTGTCTGGTCCTTGATGAGCTCACTAGGGGGCAAGGAGAGGAGCAGAACCCAGGAAACGTCTGTACTCCTAACGAGCAAGTGGCTCCAGGCACTATCCAGGTTCTCCGGGAAGGTTTTCAAGCGCTACTCCGTCATGGACCCAACCCCAGTCATTCAATACGTCCATGACCAGCTGTATACTGGCAACTCAACAGATCTTGTCATCCTGAAGGAGCTCATCTCATCCATGGGAGGAGTTGTTTCGGACGCCGATTTCACTGATGCCCAGCTGCGAGCAATGACCGGAGGCGACATTCTGCGCAGAGAGACCCTCAAGAGTCTCGGTGACAAACGAGAGGAATCATCGAGGAGCGCCTCGCGTCTGATGAGGGCTCTTGTAGGCACCAAGCTCGCAGGGCAGCTTCTCATCAACGTTGCCCAATACCGCCAGTCTGCGATCTACCAGGTGCCTGATGCCGAAGCGCACATCAAACTTTTGGCCACAATGGTTGACGATACCCATCAAGTCCTAGTCCAATACCTCGACCTCCTCCGCAGCAACCTGAAGCCTGACGAGTTTGACGAACTTGTACCCAATGTCATCGTACTCATGAGGGATTACGGCCTGGATGCTGGTCTTGCCTTCATGATAGGCCGAGCTAGCCTCCTGTCTCGCATGATGAATCCGAAGACGCCAACACCCACGCCGATCAAGGACGGCCATTCTCAACCCCAAGTCACCAAGCCATCCCCCGACGCCGATGGCGACCTTTCGATGGAGCTCGCCACTGCTCCTAATGGACCCAAACAGGATGCTGTAGAGGGAGTTATGGTTGTGGAAAATGTGGTGGTCTCCGAGCCGAAAACACCTCTGGTTAACGGCCGCAAATCCGATCCTTTCCTCGAAGCCCTTGAGCCAGTCATCGAGGCAATGCCAACCTTGATCCCTGCTGCTGACGTCTGGGAGCGAATCAGCCCAGAGTTCTATGTCGTCTTTTGGTCCTTGCAACTCGGCGATCTAGCCCTGCCTCAGTCAAGCTACGAAGCCGAACATGCCAAGCTGAGGAAGCAAGCTGAGGATGTCATGAAAGACCGCTCCGACATGTCGAGAATCGGGATGAATAGAAAGGATCAGAAGAAGCGGGAGTTGTTGGACAAGGCCGAGTCAATTCACGAGGAGAATAAGCGCCACTTGGAACGGTACCACAAGACCAAAGTTAGGCTTGCCCGAGAGTCCGCTACATGGTTCCCAGGGAGTATGGCCAAGGCCGGCGCAACGTCCGACACTATCCTGGAACAGTGTATCCTCCCCCGCCTACATTTATCAGCCGTCGACTCGGAATACTGTTTCCGAATGGTCAAGTTCCTGCACGAGGGTCAAGCACCCAATTTCAAGATCATGACCCTGTACGACCGATTCTTCAACCAGAACAGGCTTCGATCCATGATATTTACCTGCACGGTACGCGAAGCGGAACATCTAGCGAGGTTCATCAAATCCATCCTGAGCGACTTGTCTCGATGGCATGGCGACAAAGAGGCATATGAAAAGGAGGCCTTGGGCGCGAGGGAGAAGTCTGGCAAGAAGACGAGGAGCTATTTGGGTTTCGCCACCGCCATTGACGAAGACGGGAAGCCAACCGCATTCATCGAGCACGATTCGTTCCGGGACCTCCTATTCCGCTGGCACAAGAACCTCAACACTGCTTTGAGATCTTGCCTCGGCGGCATGGAGTGGATGCATATCAGGAATGCGATTACAGTCTTGAAGACTGTCATTGACTTCTTTCCCGCAATTACCTTCATGGCCGACAAATTCCTTGAACAGCTCAAGACTATCACTGAGCGCGAGACCGCAACCAAAAGTTCCGGTGGGGGAGAGGAAGGCCACCAACGAGTCGACCTCTCAGTCACTGCCCAGACAGCCTTCTCTGAGTTGCAGAAGCGAAAGTCGAAGTGGATCTTGGTGCAGGCGTTCAGACCTGGCAATGTGAGTACACTCTTCAACCTCATGGAAAGAATCAAAACTAATATTTCGAAGACTGGGGAGTCGAAAGATGAACCAAAGCCGGCGGCTCCGGCTCCAACGGCCAACCTACGGCCTACTGCCCCGGAGTTCCAACCCATTCGCTCGTCGGCCACCGGAGATGTGGAGGATGGGGAAGTTAAGGATAGTAAAGATGGCAAGTCGCGCGTGCCGAGAACGACCTCGGCGAACGAGGAAAAGCGGGAAACTGCAGCCTCGAGACCCTCTTTGCCGTCGAAGGAGTTGCCCAAGGACACCGGAAGTTCAGCCATGTCCAAGTCTAACTCTGGCACTTCGAGCAAGCCTTCCACTCCGAAGCCAACCGCGGCAGTGCCAGCTGCATCTTCCTCGGGCCGATCAGAGCTTAATAAAATCCCGACGATTGGCTCCAGTGGCCACACCCTTCCGAACAGGCCTAATCTGCCTAACCGCCCCGACGTGCCTTTCCCTAACAAGTTAGCGACCGATCGTTTTGGTAACCAGTTGAGGCCCCCGCACGGGGGGAGAGAGTCGCTGCCACCGAGGGATCCTCATCCCAGAGAGGCCCCGCCGCCTAGGGAGCCGCTGCCGCCTAGGGAGTCGCTGCCGCCCAGGGAGTCGCTGCCGCCTAGGGAGCCGCTGCCACCTAGGGAGCCGCACCCTAGGGAACCCCGGGATATCAGGGAACCCCACCCAAGAGACGCGCGTGAACCTAGGGAGAGCCGTGAGTCAAGGGATTACCGAACCCCCGAGGGTCCTCGAACAGAGAGAGGTGACAGACAAGACCGACCGGAGAGACCCGAGCGACAGGACAGGTCCGATAGGCCTGAGAGGTCAGAACGGCCTCAGGAGTTCCCCAGATCATCAGATCGACGACCTGCCGAAGGACCCTCAAGGGATCCTAACCGCCCGTTGGAGAGAGACTGGCCCTCTAGACCTGAACCGCCACCACGGTGGAATGAACATGCAGGCCAAGATCGCGACAGCAGGCCCTCGAGGGATAGCCGAGGTGGCGGGGCCAATCGCAACCATGATAATCGACCTCCACGAGAGTCGCACATGGCAACACCCCCACCCCCGAGTACGGCGTCGCGGCCCGTGGCTTCAACCGATCCAACGCGGCCCCAGCTAACGGAAGAAGATCGCCCCGAGATCATGAATCCTGCCCGAGCAGCGCTGATAGGCGATTCTCGAGATCCACCGTCCCGCCCGCCGAACGAGCTTGGTCGCGAGCGGCCGCCTCGAACGGAGTCGCCCAGACTACAACCGGATGTGGGACGGGAAGAACGGCACGGTCGTCACAGGCAGTCGGACCGTTACGACTCTGGTAGAGACGCCCAGATGGGAACCCCGCCATCCCACCCGAAGGGGGAGCGGGAGGCGGAGCGGGAAGGTGACCGAAACGATAGAGGGCAGCACAGGCCTGGTTTCCAAGGCCCACCGCCTCGGCAAGCAGACTCGGAGCACGGCAGACTAAACCAACAGGACCCCAACTATGGTCGTCTGAACCCAATCCAGTCTGTTGCGGACATTCCGTCAGGCCCGCGAGGTCGGGGCAGGAACTCAACCAGAGGCAACAACAATATGAACGGCCCACCTCCACCGCCGCCTCCGCCACATAGGGCTGATGGGCGTTTTCCATCCGATCCCAATCGCCCTCCCACGCCTGATCGACATCCTCCAACCGGTCCTTCGTCCTCGAGGCAACGCCGAGGTCAGTTCGATGCGAACTTGAACTCCCCATCGACTGCTGCTCCCTCGCCTCCACCCAACTTCCACCCAGATCATCAACGGCATCCCAACCCATCGGAGAGAGACCACGAGCGACCAAGCCGTAATACCGGCCAGCCCCAGACGTCCGGGCCTCCTCCCCCATCCCGCTCTGGAATGCCCCCATCGAATACGCCCGATCGACCCTCTCTCTCTGGGGGCCCCGCTAGTTCGCGGCCTATTCATACAAGCCTTCCCAACACCCCTAATGTTGATGTCTCAACCCCGACTGGACCTTCAGCTTCAAGCGATAGGTCGAGACCTAGTGGTAGTAGGCAGCTGCGTGGCATACAGAGCGCACTTAACCAAGCCCAGTCAGGCAGTCTTCGCAAGACTAGCTCGCGTACGAATATTGCAGGTACTGATGTGCAAATCCTGACGGGTTCATCTCCGGTTTCTACGCCTATCCACGAGAGGTCCGATGCTCCCCGCGATTCCAACTCCGAGCGGCCACCACGGTACACGGAAGGGATTCAAACAGCTCCAGACAGCAGGGAGAATAGAGGACCTAACGGCACCGACTTTAACTCTGGTCGGGGTGGCGACCACGAGCGTGGTAGCCGGAGGGAAAACCGCGAACGGTCTGATCGTAGCGGAAGGCCATCGCGCCGCAGCAGCCGGGAGCGATCCCCGGACCGAGATCGTAGGTCTGGCCTCCCAGGGCCACAAGGTTTCGCATCAGGCAACCCACGCGACTTGGAGAGGGAGCAAGGATCTTCTCGCCGGTCCATGCGCGGCGAGCCTAGCGGGTCGAACAGGGACTCGTTTACTAGCTCGAATCGCGTGCCTGTGAGTGCCAATCGCGAGCCCAGCCACAGGGGCCATAGAGGTGACGGCGCGGGCGGAAGAGGAGAGGCTGGTAGTGGCCGTGGCGAGGATTACGGCGGTGCTGGAAGAGGCGGTGGGCGTGGTGGTGGAGCAGGAGGAGGATTCCAGGATTCGAGATCTCGACCTAGAGGCGAACGCGGAGAACCGGCTCGAGAGGACCGAAGTAGGAAACGACGGAGTGAAGAAGCCTCTGGCTTGATGGGTAACGAGAGGGAGAAACGGCAGCGACGTTGACCCCCCACGACGGAGGACTCCGGGGTTGTAAGGAGGACCTCGACGTGTTTCAAACCCGGAAGACTGGAGATGACTGGGAGATTAAGACTCGCCATGACATTTATTGCTTGGTTTGCGTTGGATGAGAGGCTGGACGAGAGGCGAGTTGGTCGAGGAGGCGACATTCGCAGCTGCATCACATAAGAACTCCACACATTTCCTTCATTTTCACATTATTACCGGCCAACGACGTATGCAACTTTTGGGAAGGGGGAGCACGTAACTGGATCCCAGTCTGAGACGATCACACAAAAATTGCAGGGAGAAAGGAGAAAGGGATCAGGGGATGCGTCGAATTCAGCATGGCCTACCTACCTTCGGCGAGATACGAGCAACGAGGCTTCAGAAAAGTGAAATCAAAAAAATGCCTCTCACCAAGTCCTTGGAACTTGTCAAGTTCTCATATAAACACTGCGCTACCTTCTCCGGCCACCGATTATCCCCCTGGCCAGCATTGTATACCTACCTACCTACTGCTCGCCTCGTGCTTGATACCCCCATACCTACCCCTACCTCGAAAACATAGGGGTTTCGAAACCAACATTCGCAAAAAGTAATGATAATTCACTCGCAAGGAGTTTCCAGGCGTAGTTCCTTCTTTCTAGAGGAGTTTCTAAGGAGGATTGTACACTCGATTTGCATTTTCGAGGATAAGACCGGCTGGAAGCATTCAGCATCGGCGCTGGCGGAGCATTTGATATTCGTCGTTGTATGTACGTACTGTAACAACAGGCACATTGGTAGAGGAAGAGTCGGGAGGAGGACAGACTTTCTCCCGGTCCTTAAATGAATAGCCTTGCGCTGTTTCACGAGGCGGATGGGAAAAGGCGTGAGCGCCAAGAAGAGGGTTTAAAACAAAGGGGTAACAGCAACGAGAGTCTCTCAAAAGTCAAAAGCAAAGAGTGACGGCCACACCGCCGTCAAGACCTTTTCTCCCCAGTTTAGATGGCGTCTCATGTTGATCGCAAAGGCTTTCAAATTATAACATAAGTAAGGATAATCAGTACCTAAATCTCGTAATTACCATGCTCTCGCAATGCTACAAGTCTAAGCAAGCTACCAGTGCCACCCCGAGACAGATCAATATCGATCAGAGTGGTGGTATCGACCCGCCCCCGCCCAATTCCAGCGCCGCCGCCGAGAACGCCGCCCGCCCAAATGTGTTGGTATCGGAAAACAAAAGCGTGACAAAATCACCAATGACCAAATCATGAAATACATGCCCTGTATATAGATCTATTCCGCCCGCCCCTCCTTTACCCCTTCGTTATCTCGGCCCGCCGCCGCCGCCCTGAGGATTCCTCGCCCCCCAGAGCGCAGCGCCGACGTGCGCCTGCGTGGAATTCCTCGGGTTCCCGGACCCGGCACGACCGTACGGCTCCTCCTCGACGGTCGATAGCGACGCTGCCGCGTTGCCGTACGGGGTGAAGTCGTGCCGCGCCCCGTCGTCGTCGTACTCGTACTCGTCGTCTCTCCGGCTCGGCGCGACGGCCAAGGGCCCGGGGCTGTGCGGCTCCGGCTGCGCGTGGGCGATCAGGCCGGCGTGCTCTTCCTTGGCGACGCGGTCGTAGGGTCCTAGGTGGTGGCCTGGTCCGCCGTCGGATGTCGCCGTCGCGCCTTCGTCGATGCTGTAATTGTCGGATATGCCGTACCTGCTCCGGCGGAACTCGCTCGCGATGGGTAGGTGGTCGGTGCTCCTGGCGCCGAGGCGCCCACCCGGGTAGGAGGTGTCTATGCCGTCCTTGCGGATCTTCCCGGAAGGGCCGAGGTCCGACATGCTGACGGCGCTCTCGCCGGCGGCGGAGTGCTTGCCCAGGGCGGGGTGGTAGCTCGGGTCCTGATGACGGTGCTTGACACCGACGAAGAGCCACCTGATGCCGCGACCGAAGGCCTTGACGATATCCCAGAGGTTCATGGCATCCCAGAGGGCGTACAAGCCAATCGGCCCGCCGGCGCGTGGGATGTGCTCGTTCTCCCTTGGCCGCCCACCGAGGGTTTCGTTGGGAACAGGGTAGAAGGTTGTCTTGGAGTTGTCGAGGTAGGGCCTGTAGGGGAAGGCCCATATGTGCAGGATGGCGAAGATGGCCATCTCGAAGCAGAGGAGGAGGGAGGGGATGCCGACCTTGATGTCTGGGTAGGCGAGGACCTTGTTCGGGTGGACGATGTCGAGGGTTGAGGTGCCGACGCTAATGGCGGCGGATTGCCAGAAGGAGAGGAAGATGACGAGTTTGATAGCAAGGACCTTGAGGAACGGCGAGTGCTCGGCTAGTGGCGTGCGTAGCTGTACGTAGAACTGGATTAGGCAGTACATGGCAATTGTTACGGATAAGGCGTTAATGGAGATGATCTGTCAGTCGCGAGTTAGCGGGTAGGTCAGCACCGTGGGGGTTTGTTAACGACACATACCCAGATATGGCTGAAGACGGGACTGTTCGAACTCTCGCAGTACCTGTCGAAGTACTGCGAGGCGACGGCTGAGATAGTCATAGCAACCCTAATGAAGCAGTACTGATATACACCAATCCAGTTGATATTGAACCACGTCAGACCGCTCTTGGGGGTCCGCCACGGCCCCCTCTCGCCGCCACAACACGCTTTGAACCAGTTCAGCGGCCACACCCAGGGCTTGATCGGCTGCATGAGGCGGAAGTATTCCTTCTGCTCGTGCAGGTCGGGCGCAATGTAGTGGCATAGCAGCGCGAAGAAGGAGGAGATGGCGAAGGCCTCATAGCAGTCGCTGATGACTTGGAAGTAGATGGCGTGCCAGTAGAAGCGGATGGAGAGGAAGGATGAGGAGGCGTATATCGGCACCATGAAGAGGATGCGGATGATGCTGCGGGCTGTTAGCATTTGCTCGGGTAGTTCGGAAAGGGGGCCAGCGCCTAGGGGCGCCGGGGAGAGAAGGCGGTGGGGAACCACTGACTGTTTCTGCTCGCGAGGGTTGGTATAATGTGTCGCATGCATCATAATCAAGAAAAGACTCATGACTATCGCGACGAGGGTCGACCCCGCCGCTATTATCAGCGCAAGTTGGTGGAAGGTTAGAGGGCCAGCAATGGCGATCTCCGAGCCCGGGAGGACTGTGAGAGAGGGTCACGGTCAGTGTCGCGGTCAAAGCTAGCAATCGGGGACGGCGATCGCGCAACGCAGCACCTACTCCTCAGCTCCTCCAAGGTCGAGTTGCATGTTAAATTCATGATGGCGACGTCAAATTCCGGGACGAGGCCCCAAGGGCTTCCTTCGTTCGAGGCGGGCCGCCGAAGCTGCCCTATCTACAACCCCGGGAGAGTTCCCAGTGGGAGAGCGCAGTATTTCCTCCTGCTCGGTTCGTGGGTGCGTGCCAGTTTTCTCCTCCCTATTCGTCGTCTTACGGAAAAGTATAATCTCGGTCAGAATCGGTTCGTGAGTCGTCACGGATCGTTAATAGCGGGCGAGGTGCTGTCACGCCAAGACAAAGGAGGTGAAACACCGTTCCAAGTCTCCGTCGCCGGGGTCAGCTGAAGTATTCCGGTCGGTGGCGTCGCCTGGGTCGCCCTTCGCTATCGGTTCGTGCGCGGAGCGGCGGCGGTAAAGGTTCTTGAGTCTCGTCAGCTTAGGCGCTGTGTGCATTGTCTTTCTGACGGAGGGACGAAAGATTGGGCGGGTAAGACACATGCGCCTCACGCTGACATGGCGGGAGTTTGGTCCCTTGAAGATGCTAAAATTACAGGGCCGCTACGGCACAGCCCTCGAACCGGGGTATATTGACGGCATTCCATTGGCTGATATTGGCAATCCAGCTCCTTCGTGGGACGATCCCTGGTTTCATATCCGGTCTTGGCGGCTTTTCTTCACTCTCTCTCGCCAATCTGCCTTGCATCAGCCACAAAAGTTCAGCCCCGACGAAGGCTGACGTGCAATATGGAAAAATTGACGGAGAGCACGTGCTGCGAGTCAACAACATCCCCCTGAAATTGGGTTGGATTGCTAGCTAAGACCTAGTGCAGACATTGGTTCCTGCTCGACAATAGTATCTACCTTTCCATATTACACCAACAAGATGATACGGAAGTGCGGCCAGTAGTGCATGTCTCTCCTGTCTCAGATTCTAATACATACCAGATACTTGAACAACCTAAACTTAAAGTCCCTTTATCCAACATTTTATTTAAATACAAGCCAGCAGTCGGTCGTATGCCACGAAAGGTTCAACATGACCGTTCGGTACACTTTCACACGATGACCGCGGTCCACTCTAACATGGGTTGGAATCCTTCTGAATCCGAGGACTTCGGCTTAGCCTAGCCTGGAGAGAGCCTCAAACCTAACCAAATCCCCATCCAGTCGTCCATCTTCCAAACTCCAGAAGTCCAATTCGACACCGGCTGGTTTTAAAGCCGCGGACATTTGGAGCCTTGTCGTTTTGTAACCCGCAATCTTTGACTGTCTCCTACACTTTCCGTCTCCCTTTTCTTGTGTCTCGGCAGGTATTAACTTTCAATATGATACCCTAGATTTGGAACCTTCGCGGGACCCGAGATGTCTAGGGAACATTCGTAGCGGGCAGCATGTATGACTACTACCGGAAGTACCGTGGACATGATCGCACTTCTTGGTCACTTATCTAAAGAGCTTTCTGAACGAGGAAAAAAACGAGCGAAGTCAAGTAGAAGACTCCTTTTCCGGGTAGAGATGACCGGCCGACCGTGTTGAACTCTCCTCGAACTTTATGGCCCCTTTCTCCAACGCGAAAGGTACCGTATCCGATCGGCTCCCCAGACACATCTAGCTACGTAGCTAACCTTAGCACGCAGCAACTTCTTAGATGAAGAGCTTATCCCGTCCGATCTTAACTCCCTGAGACTCTCTCCTCTCTCTTAAGGGAGAAGATAAGCAGCTGTCTCTTGGCGTTGCTGGCCATAAGTTTCAGTGGAAGCCGGAAAAGGGGGAACCGTAGTAGAGCTTCTGGAGCAGCCCTGGCTGGCTCCGTGCATGAGAAGGTAAGATCGTACCGCACGTATCAAGGAGTTGACGTCTTTTTTTAGCCTTTGGCGTATGTCTCCCATATGGGGATGGAGAGGCCCGAGCCGAGATATCATACTGTTCTAATCTGCAATAGGCATTTCAGGCCGTAATGGAGGTGGCTGCGTGCAGTTGCGTTGCTACACGTCAAGCATCTCGGGAGGCGCATTCTGCAATGTCAACAAACAACATCCCCTCGATTTCGGCTGGGCACTTTTGATAGCCCGTAAGCTAGGATCGAGAATAGAGGTGGGTGACCATCTTGAGACACTACCATTAGTCCTCTTCATCATCGAGGATATACGAAAGTACGGCCGGCAGTTCATGGGTATTACCAGATCCCCCCTCCAAGTGATCGCCCTCTCTGATCCGCGCTGATCGTCTCCTAACCTGCCGAAGCTATGTACAAATGTCCCTATGCATTAGGATCCTTAGCTTCCCCTGACAGCTCCTCCATCCCAAACTCGTAGGAGCATCCGCAAGACTCTTTCGGCCCCGTTCCTGAGAGTTGAGATTAAATTACCGATCCCAACATACCACTGTTGAAGGGGTAAAAAATGGCTGGAGCGAGCCAAAGACTAGGTGCCGTATAGGTGCAGGGGAAAAAAAATCAAGTGGGAGTCAGAACCATCCCAAGTCCGAGGGGAAATGACTCGGCAGAAGCGAAGAGAAGGTTATGTCGAAGGTATTGTCCCTTCGTCGGATGTACTTTCGAAATCATGGGACGACTATGTTGCAATGGAAGTCCGTCTTGTATTCCGCGGTTTTAATCTAAACCATCTGGGTCGCCATTTATTTCGTCTTAGTTCGAAAAAGACGGCTTGCACGTCCCCTAATGCCCTTTGTTCCTCTAAAACGCCGTGATGGTATCTCGAAAATGCAAATGCAAAAAAAAGAAGGCCCAAGCCCCCGTCGGAGGGGACAGGGGAAACAAAAAATTCGTGTACGTCATAAAAGAGGCCGGTTCCATAGCAAGCTTGACAGAAGAGTTGTCAGTCATCGTCGGGGTCCGGGTTCGTCGCCCTGAGAACCCTTGTCGGTTCATGGACTCTTCTCGAGTAGTCTTGGTTGTCTTGTAGACTGTTGACACTCTCGTGACTTTTGTTGTTCTCAGGCCTGGAGTGGTAGATCCCCTTCGTAAAGGGGTCCATACGAGGATCGATGGGCATCAAGGTGCTTCGCCGTTTGCCCTGGGAGTTGTTCTCCCAACTCTCGGCCATGGTCCTCCCATCGGATCCTCCGACATATCGATTCTCCGATACATCGCCGTTCTTAGATGTGCCCATCATACCGGAAGAGCTACCCCTCTGGCTAGGGACGTCGTAGCCTTCTTTCTCCTCTGCCCGTCGCTGGCGCCTCCTCTTGATGAACATGAAGATGATGCCGGCGGCGAGAACGATGACGAGGGCGACAATGCCCACGGCGACGCCTACAGCAGCTCCAGTGCTCAATCCCTTCTTCGAACCCGAGGTGATGCCGGAGCCATTGGACGCGTTGGAGGGGGAGGTCGGGACGACGGTAACAGTCCTAACGGTTCCGTCTGCCGTGACCGTCGAGACGGTGGGTGCTGAATCCGAGTTCGTTCCATCCTAGATTCCATGTCAATACGGATCCCGTGGATTTTCAGGAGTATAGTTTAGCCTTCATGGGGAAGCAGTGGGAAAGAAGAGGCATACAGAAGTGGTTGCAGAGTTGGAAGTTTGGGGGCTAGTGACTGTACTCTGAACAGTGGGCTGCACAGTTTCAGTTTCAGTCACCTTCACCTGCGGTTCCAATCTGGTTAAACTTGTTGTCCCCGAAGCTCTATGCTTTGACAAGGGACAACGACCAGGACAGAAGAAGAGGGGGGACGGGGGGGGAGCGCACACGACAAGTGAAGAAAAGAAAAAGGACGAAAAGAAAACGAGGGAAAGCTGCCAGGGGAGGGGGAAGGGGTCTGGTATGTCAACTCAAGGGGACGGGCATTCTTACAGTGGTCGAGGTGACTGTGCCCGAGGTTGCTGTGCCTGATGGGCGTTTATTCAAGGCAATATATCCGAAGAGGCCATTACCACCACATACATCGTCGGGATAACCAGGACAACTATTGTTGCACTCGTCGGTCGAGACCTGTGATGCCTTGCTTGGGACGTAGTCGGAGCACCAGCATGCGTTGTTCAGCACAACAGAAAGGGCGTACTTGTTCAAACAGAATTGGTAACAGAGCCCTTCGGACTGGAAGATGCTGTAGTCTAGGGGAGAGAGGAGAGAGAAGTCAGCAAGCTCAAGCTCAAGCCCACAACTAAGGCATAGAATATGCAACTCACTGGCTGCCATCGAAGCTGTGTTGATCTTGGCACAATAGGCCACCGGGAATGAAGGTTTGGCCGTCGCTAATGCCCAGAGAAGGGCGGCGAGGGCAACATGCCGCCAGGCGTGGTGCGCCCATCGAGAAGCGGCCATGCTGAGGGTTTCGTGTGGGGGAGAGAGGAGCTGCAAAGGGCCAAATGTCAGAAGTTATGTCGCGGAATGCGGGTTTAGTGAAGGTGGCAGGAAAGGCGAGGAAGGTGTGGTATGTCGGTTGGGGGAGATGAGGTTACGTACCGTTATCAATTAGGTGTCACGCAAAAGAATCCGGGTGGTGGGCCAGTAACCGGCCCTTGTATTCACCACCGGCGTTTCTCAGGAGACGGTGACCGGGGCAATCAGCGCCGTGGCCATTACTCAGGACGCAAGAGCAAACAGGACCAAAATCGGCGCCTTGAACGCCTGTATAGGGTTGCGTTTATTATGTCGAAATATCGTATGGATTTGGTTATCCGGAACCGGAAACGGAACGAAGACACTTCGGGTGGGGGCGAGTTCGAGACAACGCAGGACAGAAGATGAGAAGAGGAGCTCGCTCGAAAGGGGAGCTTGAGGTCAACTCGGAAGCCGGAAAAGGAGAAGAAAGAAGAAAATATTACAGTGGGAATTGGCACTGCGAGAGGTTCGGTCCGTGGGGGGCAGGAGAATGCCGCAGGTG
>Ga0164242_10003641_pt1 | contig 17485 bp, 14 predicted proteins | sample OricomgcompostMG_FD_108783 | JGI IMG/M metagenome (GOLD analysis project Ga0164242, IMG submission 108783) | Miracle-Growth compost microbial communities from Emeryville, California, USA - Original compost - Miracle growth compost (MG) ...
TCCGGCTTGAGCGTGCGGTAGTTGATCGTCTCGGGCTTCTTGACCTCACCGTGCGACCACAGCCGGATGTCGTCGGCAGTGGCCAGGCCGATGCGCAGCTCGTCGAAGAAGTTGACGTCGAGCAAGGTGGTTCCTCTTTTCTCAGGGGTTGTGAAGGGAAACCGGCGTCAGGACACCGTTATGGCTTCACAACCCACTCAAACTTCCTCCACGGAGCTCGGCTCGCGCCGGCTCAAGTCGATACCGAGCTCTTCCGCCGCGCGGAAGACGTCCTCGTCGGTCTCGCGCATCTCGATCTGCATGCCGTCGCTGGAGAGCACCTCGACGTTGAGGCACAGCGACTGCATCTCCTTGATCAGGACCTTGAACGACTCGGGGATGCCCGGTTCGGGGATGTTCTCGCCCTTGACGATCGCCTCGTAGACCTTGACCCGGCCCAGGACGTCGTCGGACTTGATGGTGAGCAGCTCCTGCAGCGCGTACGCCGCGCCGTAAGCCTCGAGCGCCCACACCTCCATCTCACCGAACCGCTGGCCACCGAACTGCGCCTTACCGCCCAGCGGCTGCTGGGTGATCATCGAGTACGGACCTGTCGAGCGAGCGTGGATCTTGTCGTCGACCAGGTGCAGCAGCTTCAGGATGTAGATGTAGCCGACGGAGATCGGCTCGTCGATCGGCTCGCCGGTACGGCCGTTGAACAGCTGCGCCTTGCCGGTATCGCCGACCATGCGCTCGCCGTCACGGTTGACCAGCGTCGAGCCGAGCAGACCGGTGATCTCCTCCTCACGGGCACCGTCGAAGACAGGCGTCGCGAGGTTGGTGCCGGGCTCCGAGGAGTCCGCGCCGATCTCGGCGAGCCGCTTCTGCCACTCCTGCTTGGTGCCGTCGATCTGCCAGCCGGTCTTCGCGACCCACCCGAGGTGCGTCTCGAGTACCTGGCCGACGTTCATACGACCGGGGACGCCGAGCGGGTTCAGGATGATGTCGACCGGGGTCCCGTCGGCGAGGAACGGCATGTCCTCGACCGGGAGCACCTTGGAGATGACGCCCTTGTTCCCGTGGCGGCCGGCGAGCTTGTCGCCGTCGGTGATCTTGCGCTTCTGCGCGACATAGACCCGTACCAGCTCGTTGACGCCCGGCGGCAGCTCGTCGCCATCGTCGCGGTTGAAGACCCGGACGCCGATGACCTTGCCGGACTCACCGTGCGGCACCTTCAGCGAGGTGTCACGAACCTCGCGCGCCTTCTCACCGAAGATCGCGCGGAGCAGGCGCTCCTCCGGGGTGAGCTCGGTCTCGCCCTTGGGTGTGACCTTGCCGACGAGTACGTCGCCGGGGACGACCTCGGCGCCGATGCGGATGATGCCGCGCTCGTCGAGGTCGGCGAGGACCTCCTCGGAGACGTTCGGGATGTCCCGGGTGATCTCCTCAGGGCCGAGCTTCGTGTCACGAGCGTCGACCTCGTGCTCCTCGATGTGGATCGAGGAGAGGACGTCGTCCTCCACGAGGCGCTGCGACAGGATGATCGCGTCCTCGTAGTTGTGACCCTCCCAGGACATGAAGGCGACCAGCAGGTTCTTGCCGAGCGCCATCTCGCCGTTCTGGGTGCACGGGCCGTCGGCGATGACCTGACCGGCCTCGACCTTGTCGCCCTCGTCGACGATCGGCTTCTGGTTGAACGACGTGCCCTGGTTGGACCGGTGGAACTTCGCCATCCGGTAGGTCCGGCTGGTGCCGTCCTTGTGCGAGACCGTGACGTAGTCCGCCGCCACCTCGGTCACCGTGCCGGGCTGCTCCGCGACAACGACGTCACCGGCGTCGACCGCGGCGCGGTACTCCATGCCGGTGCCGACGAGGGGCGCCTCGGCACGAAGCAGCGGCACCGACTGGCGCTGCATGTTCGAGCCCATGAGCGCACGGTTCGCGTCGTCGTGCTCGAGGAACGGGATCATGGCCGTCGCGACCGACACCATCTGGCGCGGCGAGACGTCCATGTAGTCGATGTCGGCGGGCTCGACGTAGTCGACCTCGCCGTCCTTGCGGCGCACGAGCACCCGGTTTTCGACGAACGTCCCGTTGGGGTTCAACGGGGCATTGGCCTGCGCGATGACGTGACGGTCCTCTTCATCGGCCGTCAGGTAGTCGATGTGGTCGGTGACCCGACCCTTGTCGACCCGACGGTACGGCGTCTCGACGAAGCCGAACGGGTTGATCCGCGCGTAGGTCGCGAGCGACCCGATCAGGCCGATGTTCGGGCCTTCCGGCGTCTCGATCGGACACATCCGGCCGTAGTGGCTGGGGTGCACGTCGCGGACCTCGAAGCCCGCGCGCTCACGCGACAGACCTCCGGGGCCGAGGGCCGAGAGCCGGCGCTTGTGGGTCAGACCCGCAAGCGGGTTGGTCTGGTCCATGAACTGCGACAGCTGCGAGGTCCCGAAGAACTCCTTGATCGACGCCACGACCGGGCGAATGTTGATCAGGGTCTGCGGCGTGATCGCCTCGACATCCTGGGTCGTCATGCGCTCACGGACGACACGCTCCATACGGGACAAACCGATCCGGACCTGGTTCTGGATCAGCTCGCCGACCGTGCGCAGTCGCCGGTTGCCGAAGTGGTCGATGTCGTCGGTCTCGAAGTTCGCGTCGCCGCGGTGAAGGCGCACGACGTAGTCGATGGCGGCGACGATGTCGTCCTCGGTCAGCACGCCGACGCTGTTGGGCAGCGTCGTACCGAGCTTCTTGTTGACCTTGTAGCGGCCGACCTTGGCGAGGTCGTAGCGCTTCTCGTTGAAGTAGAGGTTGTTGAGCAGCGTCTCCGCCGCGTCGCGCGTCGGGGGCTCGCCCGGGCGCAGCTTGCGGTAGATGTCGATCAGCGCCTCGTCCGGCGTGGAGGTGTGGTCCTTCTCGAGCGTCAGGCGCATCGAGTCGAACTCGCCGAAGCGGTCGAGGATCTTCGCGTCGTCCCAGCCGAGCGCCCGAAGCAGAACGGTCACGGGCTGGCGGCGCTTGCGGTCGATGCGGACGCCGACCTGGTCGCGCTTGTCGACCTCGAACTCCAGCCACGCGCCACGGCCCGGGATCACCTTGGCGGTGTAGACCTCGCGGTCGGTGACCTTGTCGAGGGTCCGGTCGAAGTACACGCCGGGCGAGCGGACGAGCTGTGAGACGACCACACGCTCGGTGCCATTGATGATGAACGTGCCCTGGTTGGTCATGAGCGGGAAATCGCCCATGAACACCGTCTGGCTCTTGATCTCGCCGGTTTCGTTGTTCGTGAACTCGGCGATGACGAACAGCGGCGCCGAGTAGGTCATGTCCTTGTCCTTGCACTCATCGATGGAGTGCGGGGGGTCCATGAGCTTCGGCTCGCGGAACTCCAGCGACATGGTGTCGGAGAAGTCCCGGATCGGGCTGATCTCGGAGAGGATCTCCTCGAGCCCGGAAGGGGTTCCGGCGTCGACCGACTCACGCCAGGACGGCGAGCCGATCAGCCATTCGAACGAGGAGGTCTGCAACGCCAGCAGGTTGGGTACTTCGAGCGGCTCGTCGATCCGCGCGAAGGAGATCCGGCGTGGTGCAAGGGTGGACTGTGCAGGAGCAGTAGTGCGCGAGGCGGCCAAGTGGGGTCCTTCTCTAGAGCCCGCTGTCGAAGCGCGCGCACGCCGATGGACCCGACCCATTGAGGGACGGAGTCATCAGGAGGCAGCGCAAACGAGCAGCATAGACCCAGAAGGGCTATCTGTCCATGCCGAGGCCAAGCGGCCGCCAGCACGCAGTCAAACGCTGCGCGGCAGCATGGCCTCCGAGCGGCGCTGAGTCAAGCCCCGTTGGGGGTTTTGTGGACCCGCGTGTCTGTCTAGAACGGCTGCAGGTTGTCGATGACCCAGCGCCCGTTCTCCTTGACCATCGTCACCTCGATGACCGATCGGTCCAGACGCGACGTGGCGTTGAGCAGCTTGTTCTCCACCGTCTGGTTGGCGAAGACCAGGACGCGGGCCGTGTCTTCCGTCGCGGAGACCACGCCCCCCGCGGCGACGGTGCCCGTGGTGATGGCGTGGGTCTTGGCGGCGAGCGGGGCGACCGAGCTCGCCGCGGTCTGTGCGTAGTTGGCGCGGAACTTGCGGCTCATCCCGGCCTCCGCGCGCTGGAAGTCGGCGTCGAGCGAGCGGTAGTCGTAGGTGAGCGCGACCGCGGTCTCCTGCTTGGCAGCCTGGAGCGCCGCGACCCGGGCCGCGGCAATCGCTCGATGGTGGGAGTTCGAGCGCGCGGTGATGGCCAGCAGCACGCCGGCCGCGAGGGCGAGTACGACGCACACCGCCGTTGCGATGGCGAGCGAGCCCAATGCCCGCGGTCGCTCGTCCGTGCCCGCCTCATCGGGGAGGGGGACGTTCCCGGACAGCGCTGCGGCCATTCCCTCGGCCGCGACGCGTACCGACACCTCGGTCTCATCTGCCGGGTCGCGCCCGGACTCGGTCGGCTCGGATCCGGTCCGCCCAGGCTCGGGCAGCCTGGGTTCGGGACCGGCGTGCGGGTTCGCGGGCAGGCCGGCGGTCTCGAGCGACGGAAGGCTCGGTCGCTCGACCCGCTCAGGCGCCATGGGCCGATCAGCCGTCGCCTCGCGCCCGGGCTCGGGCGTCTGCGGTGGCTCCGGCGACGGCTGCGCCGGCTGGTCGTCTGCCGGGCCGCCGTCGGTGGCTGCCGGCTGCTCGTGGCCGGGCGCATCTGGCGCTGTGGTGTCGTCGGCGTCCTGCGCGACTGCCGGTTCGAGAACGGGCGGCGTCACCGCCACGAACTCCGGGACGTCCTTGCCGGCCTGGTCGTCGTCGGTCATAGCGGGACCACGTTGTCGGTGAGCCACCGGTTGCCGACCTTCGCCAGCGAGACCTGCATCCGGAACAGCTGCTGGGTGCCGAGCTTCGTCTTCGTGTTGGTCGCGACGCCCTTCAGCGCGACCAGCACCACGGCAGAGCGGGAGGTGATCGAGGAGACGCCGGCCAGATCGACCGAGGTGGTCTGTATGACCTGACCCTTGGTGTAGAGGGGGGCGAAGACCTTGACCGTCGCGAGATACTTCTTGGCGAAATCGGGCGTCGCGTTCTTGGCCGCAGCATCGAAGTCCGCCTGCAGGTGCCGGCAGTCGACCGAGGTGAAGCCCACGGCGTACTTGCCGGCGAGCAGGGCGACCTGCGTGCGCTCGTCGTCGAGCGAGTTCTGATGCGAGGCGTGCCGGACACCGATCACGGCAAACACGCCGGTCGCCACGAGCACGGCGATCACGGCGACCAGGACAAGGACCCCCCGACGCATCAGCGCATCGTAGGCGCGAGCAGCAGCCAGGTGTACGAGGAGGACCCGAAGACGGGGGCGAGGGGTCCGGAGAGACCCAGCTGGTAGAGCTTTCCGTCCAGACCCTGCAGGATGCCGGTCTTGGGGTCGTAGGGCGCGGCGAAGGTGGGAGTGTCGAAGGCGGTGTTGGACGCCTTCGGCGTCACCTTCGCTTTCGAGGTGGCCTTCGGGCAGGTCGGCGTGCCACACGCTCCCACGGGGCCGGAGCCCGGGAACGGCTGACCGTAGTGCGGCCCGTCGTACGGCGTCGCATTCGTGACGTTCGCGTGATCACCCTTCGGGTGGGGAGCGTTGCGGGCGCCGCGGATATCGAGCTGCTGCGCGTCCAGCGCAGCGTTGTTGCCGTGGCAGTAGGCGTCGAGATTCGCCGCGCCACCCCAGTCCTTCGGTTTGTTGGCACGGGCCTTCGTGCTGCTGTAGCCGGTGCTGCAGTAGCTGAGGTCGGTGATGTTCCCGAAGCGCGCGGTGGAGATCCCGTCGGGGCCGGGCGGCGGCAGCGCATAGAAGGAGTCCGCGACGATCGCCGGGTAGAGCTCGAGCACCGCGCGCACCTGCGGCAGCCGAACGCTCTGGATCTGGCTGAACGCATTGAGGTTCGTCAGCAGCTCGGGCACGACGTCCTCGTTGTCCTGGATCAGCAGCTTCAGCTGCTTCGCGGCCGCGGTGCCGTTGTCGAGGATCGTCCGCAACGCCGCGTCCCGGTCGCTCACCTCACCGGTGAACTGGTTGAAGGTGGCCGCGAACTTCTTCAGCTGCGCTGACACGTCACGCTGGGTGTCGAGGACGATCTTGCCGTCGTTGATCAGCTGCTCGGTCTGCGGGAGGGCGTTCTGGGCCGCTTGCGTCAGGGCGTCGCCGCCGTCGATGAGCTTCTGCAGGCTCGGGCCGAGGTCGTCAAGGCCCTTGCCGAGCTCGGTGATCGTCGTCGACAGGTCGTGAACGTTCACGCTGGCGAACAGCTGCTCGAGGTTGCGAAGGATCACCGCGTCGTCGACCGGGATCGTCCCCTGGATCGGCTCGGAGTCCGACGAGAGGTACGGCGGGCCGGTGGTCGCGGGTTCGAGCTCGACGTACTGCTCACCAACGGCGGAGAGGTTGGTGACCTTCGCGGTCAGGCCCTGCGCCGGGATCTCATGGCCGTGGTTGATGCGCAGATCGACGGTCAGCGGGCCGCCCGGATGGTCCGGCAGATGAATCGCGCCCACCCGCCCGACCACCACGCCACGCTCATCGACGTCGGCATTGGTGAAGATGCCGCCGGCCGACGGGAGCTCGAGCCGGACCGTGAACGGTCCGTTGATCCCGAACGGGTGGACGCTGACATAGGTCGCCAGGACGTAGATGATGCCGAGCAGCGAGATCACGGCGAACAACGCCAGCTGGACCTTCGTCGCGCGGCGGATCACTGGGTGCCTCCGATGCCGGTGAGCAGACGGGCGAGATCCGTCCCGCCGGCCGGGACAGACGCGCCACGCGACGCCCCGCTGATCGGGCTGGTGACGCTGCCCGCCTTCGGGCACGACTCAGTGCCGCCGGAGAGCAGCTGGATCAGCTGGGCCTGAACCGGACCGAGCGTCGCGGCGAGCTGCGCGGGGGTCTGCCCGGCGAACAGGGCGCACACCACGGGAACGGCGTCGACGTTGAGGTCCAGGTTGACGTAGTCACCCGGCGCCGCCTCACTGAAGTTGCGCGGGAACGGATAGGTGATCAGGATCTCGAGTGCCTTCGGCAGGTTGGCGCCGGCCGCGGCGAGGTGATGCAGCACCGGCTTGAGATCGTGCAGCTCGGCAATGGTCTGCGAGCTCGACGCGTTGATGACCTTGCTTGCGATCTTGCCGAACCGCGACAGGTGCGTCAGGAGCGCCGTGAACTGTTCACGTTCATCGGCCAAGACCCGCAACCCCGGCCCGAGCTCGTCGAGCGCGGTGGCGATCGTGGTGTTCTGGTCGGCCAGCTCTGCGCTGAAGCGGTCGAGCTCGTCGATGGCCCGCACGATCTCGTGCTTCTGGTCGGCCAGGCCGCCCACGAACGTCGTCAGCTGCTGCAGCGCGCCGCGCACATCGGCCTCACGACCAGCCAGCGCTTTGGACACCTCGAGGTTGATGGTCTGCAGATCGCCGAGGTCTCCGCCGTTGAGGACCTGGGACAGCAGGCCGAAGACCTCCTCGACGCTCGGCAGCTCGCTGGTTGACGCGATGTGTGCACCGTCCTGCAGCCGACCCGTGGGCGTCACGTTGGTCGGGGGCGCGATGGCGACGAACTTCTCACCCAGCAAGGTGGTCTGCTGCAGCGTCGCAACCGCGTTGGCCGGCAGCACGACGGACTTCTTGAGCCGCATCGTCACCTTCGCCTTGAGCGTCGCCGGGTCGAGCACGATGTCGCTCACGTCACCGACGGCAACGTCATTGACCCGCACCGCGGCCTGCGGCGTCAGGTCCTGGACGTCTTTGAACTCCGCCGAGACGGTGTACGTCGGGCCGGATGCGGCGCCGCCCGGAAGCGGCAGCGAGTAGGCGCCGTGGAAGCCGCAGCCCGCAAGCGCGATCAGTCCGACCGCTGCCGCCGCGACCTTGCGCATCAGCGCGCTCATGGCTGACCACCCGTGAGCAGCTGCGCCAGGGTCGGACGCGTGTGGTGAGAGCTGCTGGGACTGAGCACCGGCGAGTTCGCGTGGCAGCCGACCGCATCACCAAGGACCGTCTCCAGTCCGAGAGTCGACAGCAGCTGGCACAGCGCGCCCGCCGGGCCCGTCTTGACCAGGGGCTCGGTGAGAGCCGCCGCCGTGTCCAGAGTCTTCGCCGCCGGGTCGTAGGCCAGGCTGAGGTTCGACAGGGCGAGCGGCACAAGATCCGTGAGCTGCCTCAGAGCCGTCTTCTCCTTCGAGAGGACATCGGTCACCTTGGCGAGCCCGTGGATGTCGGTCTTGAGGCTCTCCCGGTTGTCGGCCACGAAGCTCTGCACGACCGTGAGCGCAGACGCCAGGTTGGTGAGGGCGGCGCCGAGATCCTTCCGCTCGCCGGCGAGCTGAGTGCCGACCTTGGCGAGGTTGCGGTTGAGTGCCACGACACCGCCGTTGTCCTTCGCCAACATCGTCGTGAACTTCTGCAGGCTGCTCACGGTGTCGAACAGGTCATTGCGGCTGCCGGCCAGCGTCGAGATCGCCGTCGAGAAGTCACGGAACGCCTGGTTGAAGACTTCACCGTTGCCCTTGAGGTTCTCGGCGCTGATCTTGACCAGCCGCGCGAGTGCGCCGTTCTTGTTGGCACCGTTCGGGCCGAGCGCTTCGTTCAAGTCGTTGATGTTGCTGAAGATCTCGTCGAGCTCGAGCGGTACGGCGGTCTGCGCCGCGCACTCGCTGTCGTTCGTGGCACCTGGAGCGCAACCAAGCGTCGCGTTGTCCGGCAGTGTCGGACCGCTGACGTAACCCGGCGTCAGCTGCACATAGCGGTCGCTGACGATCGATGGGGTCACGACCACTGCTTTCGCGTGGAGCGGGACGCGGTCGTCGCCGTCGTACGCCATCACGACCTTCACCTGGGGCCCGACCGGCGTGATGCTCTCGATCTTGCCGACCTTCACACCCATGATCCGAACGTCGTTGCCGGTGTAGAGCCCGACCGTTCGCGTGAAGTACGCCGTCAGGTGGTACGTCTTGCCGCCACCCGTGGTGACCGCGACGGTCACCGCGACGATAAGCAGCACAACGACCGCCACGAAGGCGACGACGCCGGCACCGAACCGACGAACCAGATCGCCGAACACGTCTCCCAGCCGCCTCATCAACGGCTCCCCGAGTTTCCGAGCTTCACGGTCCCAGCCGAGTTCGTCAGGTTCGTGAGGGTGGTCTCGAACCAGCGGCCGTTGCCGAGAGTGTCGACGAAGTCGCGAACGAAGGGCGCGGCCAGGTGGATCGTCTGGTCGAGCTGCCGCTGGTTGGCACGCAGAATCGCGAGCGTCTGCTCGAGCTGCTTGAGCGCCGGGCCGATGACCTTGCGGTTCTCCGCGACCAGGCCGGTCAGCTGCTTGGCGAGCTGCGCCGTGCTGACCAGCAGCTGATGGACGACGTCACGCTGCTGGCTGATCGTCTGCAGGATCAGCGACGAGTCATCGATCAGCCTCTCTATCTCGTTGTCATGGTTCGCAATCGTGGTGGTCACGTCGTTCGCCTTGCCGAGCAGCGAGGTCAGCTCGTTGTTGCGGGAGGCGATCGCTCGCGACACCTTCTCCAGGCCGACGAGCGACGCGTGCACGTCGCCAGGAGTGTCCTTGAAGGTGTCGGCCAGCACGTCGAAGGACTTGGCCAGCTGCTTGACGTCGATCTTTCCGGCGCGCTCGCCAAGACCGATGAACGCCTCTGTGATCGACGTCGGCGTCGTCGTCCGGTCCACCGGGATCGTGTTGTTGGCGAGGTCACCGCTCACGGTCGGGTTCAGGGCGACGTACACCGTGCCGAGCAGCGTCTCGATCTTGATGTTGGCGGTCGTCTCGGCACCGATGTGCGGTCCGCCGTTCACCTTCATCCCGACGCGGACGAGATTGCCCTGGCCGGGGATGTAGTCGAGATCGACCGAGGTCACCTTCCCCACCTTGACGCCGGAGATCCGGACGTTCGCGCCAGGCTGGAGGCTCGCCGCATCAGCGAACTCGGCGTAGACCGTGTGCCCGGAGTTGATGATGGGCAGGCTGCCGATCTTGAAGGCGAACACCAGCAGCAACAAGATCACGAGCACGCCCGCGATGCCGATCGGCAGCGGGTTGCGTTCCCGGAAAGGTCTCATCAGCCGACCGCCGGGCAGGACGGGGACTGTGACCTGGCGGGCTGCAGCTGCACCGGGAGTCCGACGACAGAGACTGAGCAGGCCCAGAAGTTGAAGTACGCGCCGTAGCTGCCGGTACGGATGATCCGATTGATCTTCGCCGGCTCGCGCTGAAGCCACGCCGCGAGCGCATTCTTCGTCTTGTCCACCGGGTCCTTGGTGGTGTTCAAGACTCGCGCGAGCTTCTGCAGGTTGCGCAGATCGGCGGGCAGCACGGGCCGGATCCCGGTCAGCAGCTTGGCACTGCTCGTGGCGAGGGCGTTGAGGTTGGTGAGCGAGGCCGAGATCGCATCTCGATCACCGGCCAGGCCGGACACGAGGCGCTGCAGCTGGGTGATCGTCTGTCCCAGCCCAGCGTCCCGCTTCTGCACCGTGGTGAGAACCGTCAGCAAGTTGTCGATGATCTGCCCGATCGCCGCGTCGCGTTGGCCGACCGTGTTCGTCAGCGAGGCAGTCTGTGAGAGCAGCTGCTGAACCGTGCCGCCCTCACCCTGCAACGTCTTGATGACCTCGAGTGCGAACTTGTTGACATCCGCTGGGCTCAACGCTCGGAACAACGGCTTGAAGCCGTTGAACAACGCGGTCAAGTCCAGCGCCGGACTCGTCCGGTCGAGCGGGATGACGACGTCGGGGTTCTGTTGCGCGCTGGCTCCGGGCGTCTCGACGAGGTTGAGGTAGCGCTGACCGACGAGGTTGAGGTACTGCGCCTTCACCTCCGTCGTCGTCGTCATCGCCGCCTTGGCCACGTCCTGGTTGACGTCAAAGGTCACCTGCGCGAAGTTCGTTGCGCCCTCGGACATCGACTTGATCGACTTGACCGTCCCGACGCGGACCCCGGCCATCCGCACGTCGTTGCCCGTCATCAGGCCTGTGACGTCGGAGAAGTTGGCCTTGTAGGTGTTCGTCGACCCGAAAGTGCGGTTGCTGACGACGACACCGAGTACGGCGGTCGCCAGGATGGTGACGACCGCGAAGATGACGAGCTTGATCGCGGCGCCCAGCGTCTTGCCCTTCATCGCGTCACCCCTTCGGGGTGCCACGACGAAGTCCTACGACGTCCATTGGAGCGAGCCACCTTCGCTTCGCTTCGGTACTCGCTCATCGCTGCACCACCACCATGCCGCGCAGCAACGGTCCGAGCAGCAGGTCGCTCAGCCCGTCCGAGGCCGGCTGGTGCCCGGTGACCTCTGCGATCAGCATCCGAATCTGCGCCTGCTCCGCGGCGGAGCCGACACCACTGGTCGAGTACAGCGAGGAGCGGTTGGCGTCATGCGTCGCAGAGCTCGTGCCGGCGTAGCCACCCATCGAGTAGTTGCCGCCGGGGGCGAACGGATACTTCGAGTTCTCCGGGTGCAGTGCGTGGTTGCCGTAAGGCAGGCCGTAGCAGTTGGCCGGCAGGATCGCGCGCGTGAACTCCTTGATCGACGGGTGATCCTTCTCGGTGTACTTGCCCCGGCTGTTGACCGGGATCAGGTCGATGTGAAGCTCCCCACCTTGGAATGCGTGCGACAGCCGCTCGCGGTCGAAGATCGACAGGCCGTTGGGCAGGCACTCGAGGACGATCGAGTAGTCCGACAGCACTCCGAGCGGGCCCTCGCTGTACTTCGCCAGATCAACCAGACCCTTGCCGTTCTTCTGGAAGAAGTCGGCGGCGGTGTCCGCGAAGCCGGTCGTCCCGGCGAGGAACTGCGCGTAGGGATCCGCCTTGGCGGTGAAGGTCTTCGCCGTGACCGAGAAGTGCTTCAGCGTGGCCAGCAGATCCGGTGCCGCGTCGGCATAGTTGCTCGCGAGGTCGGCGAGCCCCGAGATGTCATGTTGGATGTTCGGCAGATCCTGGTTGAGCCTGCGGAAGTAGCTGTTGATCAGCTCGAAGCTGTGCCCGAGCTTGTCGCCGCGACCCTGCAGCGCCATCGCGGTGTTGGACAGCGCGACCGACAGCGCAGCAGGGTTCGCGGCGCGCAACACCGGGACGAGCTTGGTGAAGACCTGCTGGAGCTCGACCGCGACTTCGGAACGGTCCTCCTGGATCACGTCACCGGCTTGAAGCGATCCCGTCGCCTGCGGGGTGCCGGGCGTGGACTCCTCCGCGGGCGAGACGAGGTCGACGTACTTCTCGCCAAAGAGCGTCTTCGGCAGGATTCGCGCCAGGACGTCGTTGGGGATCTTCTTGATCAACGTCTTCGACAGCTGCAGGGTCAAGTTGGCGCTCTCGCCGTTGCTGCGCACCGCGCTGACCCTGCCGACCAAGACGCCCTCGTACTTCACGTCGGCGGGAATGATCAGCTGGTTTCCGATTCGGCTCGCATGCAGCGTGACCTCGTCGGTGGACTGCCACGGCAGCTTCTTGCCGTAGATCAGGACAGTGAGTCCGAGCAGCATCACCACGACAACGAGGAACGCAAGCCCTTGCAGGCGGCGATATGCCCGGTGTCGTCGTTCAGTGCGCGCCATGGTGCTAACCCGCGATCCTGACCGTCGTGTTCGCTCCCCAGAGCGCCAGGCTGAGGAACAGGTCGATGACATTGATCGCAACGATCGAGGTACGAACCGCGCGGCCCACTGCGACGCCCACACCCGCGGGCCCACCACTGGCGTAGTAGCCGTAGTAGCAGTGGATCAGCATGACGACGACGGCGAAGATGATGATCTTCAAGAACGAATAGAGGACGTCCGTCGGCACCAGGAACGTATGGAAGTAGTGGTCATAGGTCCCGCCGGACTGATGGAAGTACAGCGTCACGATGAGCCGCGTCGAGACGTACGACGCGACCAGGCCGACGATGTACAGCGGAATGACCGCAACCAGGCCGGCGATCAGGCGCGTGGTGACGAGGAAGGGGATCGATGGGATGCCCATGACCTCGAGAGCGTCGATCTCCTCGCTGATCCGCATTGCGCCCAGCTGTGCCGTGAAGCCCGCCCCGACCGTGGCGGTGAGCGCCAGGCCGGCGACGATCGGGGAGATCTCGCGGGTGTTGAAGTATGCCGACACAAAGCCGGCGAACGCGGAGATGCCGATCTGCTGCAGCCCCTGATAGCCCTCGAGTCCGACTTCGGTGCCGGTGAAGAAGGTGAGGAACGCGACGACCCCGACGCTGCCGCCGATGAGCGCGAGCGCGCCGGATCCGAGGCTGACCTCCGCGATCAGTCGCACGACCTCGCGCTTGTAGGAGACGAGCGTTCGACCGAACCAGCCCAGCGCCCGGGCGTAGAACGACATCTGCTCGCCGGCGTCCTCGAGGCCGCTGAGCACGACGCCGACCGGTCGGGTGAAGACCTGAGTGACCGCGCGCACCGGGCGCGGCAGTGAGATCGGGGCGTTCGACATCGTCAGCCGATCTTCGGGGGGACGACGGTGAAGTAGACCTGAGTGATCACGAAATTGATCACGAAGAGCAACATGAACGCGATGATCACGGACTGGTTGACCGCGTCACCGACGCCCTTCGGACCACCCTTCGGGTTCAGGCCCTTGTACGACGCGACCAGCGCGGCCATGAGACCGAACAGCAGCGCTTTGACCTCCCCGACGTAGAGGTCGGGGAGCTGGGCTAAGGCTGTGAACGACTGGATGTAGGCGCCGGGTGTCCCGTGTTGCAGCATCACGTTGAACACGTAGCCACCGATCACACCGACGACCGAGACCAAGCCGTTGAGCAGGACCGCGACGATCATGCTCGCCGCGACCCGCGGCACGACGAGTCGCTCGAGCGGCGAGATGCCGAGCACCTCCATCGCGTCGATCTCGTCGCGGATCTTCCGGCTGCCGAGGTCGGCACAGATCGCGGAACCACCCGCCCCGGAGATCAACAGCGCACAGACGATCGGTGCGGCCTCGCGAAGGATCGCCAGGACCGACGCAGACCCGGTGAAGGACTGCGCGCCGACCTGGCGAGCGAGGTTTCCGATCTGCAGGGCGATGACCGCGCCGAACGGGATCGACACCAGTGCCGTCGGCAGAATCGTGACGCTCGCAATGAACCAGGCCTGTTCGAGCATCTCGCGCCACTGGAAGCGCAGGTAGCGAACCGAGCGCCCGAACGCCACGAAGGTGTCCAGGCACATCGCGAAGAAGCTGCCGCTGGCACGGAACGGTGCAGCGACGCCGACGGAACTCACGAGGAGCGCCTCCGGCTGCTGCCCCCACCGGTCGATCCCGTCCCGGCGCTGCGCCGGACAGTGGTCTTCTTCGCGGGCGTGTCCTTGGTGGCCGCCTTCTTCGCGGTGCGCTTCGCGGTGGTCGACGTGCGCTTGCGAGCTGTCGGCTCGGCGGCGGGAGCCGCGCCCCGACGCGACGAGGTGCTGCGCAGCACACGGACACCGTCACCGGTCGCGGTCGCGCGGTCGGGCTGCGCGGTTCCGCGCGCGGCCGCCTCGCCATTGCCGTAGCCGACGCCGTCGAACGACCCGGGCGGGGCCGTCAGCTTGTGCTCGCGCAACCACTCGCCGGGCGGGCGTTGGGTAGGCCGCATCCTGCCGTCGGTCGGCAGGATCTGCGGCGGGATCGGGGGCAGCGGCGGAAGCTCCGCACCTTCGGACTTCTCCGCCTCGAGCTCCGCGGCATCCTTCTCCTCGGCCATGCCGATCGGACCCTGCCGCTGGGCGTTCAGGAACTGCCGGACCACCGGCTCCTGGCTCGACAGCAGCATCTCTCGCGGTCCGAACATCGCGAGATGGCGGCGATAGAGCAGGCCGATGTTGTCCGGAACGGTGCGTGCGGTGTTGATGTCGTGGGTGACGATGAGCATCGTCGCCTGGATCTGTGCGTTCAGGTCGACGATCAGCTGGTTCAGGTACGCCGTACGGACCGGGTCCAGGCCGGAGTCGGGTTCGTCGAACAGCAGGATCTCGGGATTGAGAACGAGCGCCCGCGCCAGCCCGGCACGCTTGCGCATACCGCCGGAGATCTCACCGGGGAGCTTCTGCTCCGCGCCGATCAGGCCGGTCAGCTCGAGCTTCTCCATGACGATGCCACGGATCTCGGACTCGCTCTTCTTGGTGTGCTCGCGCAGCGGGAAGGCGACGTTGTCGTAGATCGACATCGAGCCGAACAGGGCGCCGTCCTGAAACAGGACGCCGAACATCTTGCGCACCTCGTACAGGTGGCGTTCCGAGACGTTGGGCACGTCGTGGCCCTCGATGTACACGTGGCCACGGTCGGGGCGCAACAGGCCGATCAGATGCTTGAGGAACACCGACTTGCCCGTGCCGGACGGGCCGAGCAGGACGGAGATCTCACCCTTCGGGAGCGTGAGTGTCACGTCCTCCCAGATGACCTGCCGCCCGAACGACTTCGTCAGCCCTTCGACCTTGACCTCAACGCCCACGCAGCCCCTGCCTTCCTCGTCCGGCTGGCCGGCCGCTGAGCGACACCGGGCCCCGGCGGGAGGGGGTGGTGCCCGGGTCCGACGCCCGCCACAAGGGGTATGTGAAGCGGGTCACAACGCGTGACATTACTGCCAGATCGCCCACGTCGGCCACCTCCCCCGCCGTACGGCGCCGGTTACGAAACCTGAACAAATCCCGCGTGAGCGCGGACAGAAAAGCCGTGGGGCGGACCCTTTCGGGCCCGCCCCACGGCACTGAGCTCTGGTCTTACTTGACGGTGACGGAAGCGCCGGCCTCTTCCAGCGACGCCTTCGCCTTGTCAGCGGACTCCTTGTTGGCCTTCTCGAGGACGGTCTTCGGCGCGCCGTCGACGAGGTCCTTGGCCTCCTTCAGACCCAGGCTGGTCAGCTCACGCACGACCTTGATCACCTGGATCTTCTTGTCACCGGCCGCGTCGAGGATGACGTCGAACTCATCCTGCTCCGCGCCACCCGCGTCGCCACCAGCGGCGGCGCCGCCCGCAGCCGGAGCCGCGGCAACGGCCACCGGGGCCGCCGCGGAGACCCCGAAGGTCTCCTCGAACTGCTTCACGAGCTCGGAGATCTCGATCAGGCTCTTCTCCTTGAGCGCCTCGATGATCTCGTCGTTGGTCAGGGTCGCCATGTGCCTATCTCCTTGGTGTCAGCTGTCGGACGACGCGTCAGCGACGCCGTCGGTCTCGGTGGTTTCGGTCGACTCGGCTGCGGGAGCCTCATCCGTCGTCTCGGCTGCGGGTGCCGCTTCTTCCGACTCCGTGGCTGCGGGCGCCTCGGCAGCTTCCGCTGCAGGTGCCTCGCTCTCCGGCTCGGACTCGGCGGGTGCCGCTTCTGCCGACTCCGTGGCTGCGGGCGCCGGGTCGGTCGCGCTCGCACCGTCGCCGCCGGCCCACGTCGGGTCGGCAGCCGCCTTTGCCGCGAGCGCACCCAGCACCTGGGCGAGCTGGCGGACCGGGGCCATGAGCACGCTGGCCAGCTGCGTCGCGGGAGCAACGAAGCCGCCGGCGAGCTTGGCGAGCAGAACCTCACGCGACTCGAGGTCGGCGAGCTTCCTGATGTCCTCGGCCGACAGCGGGGAGCCGTCGAGCACGCCGCCCTTGAGGACCAGGAGCGGGTGCTCCCTGGTGAAGGCGCGCAGGCTCTTCGCGACCGTGACCGGGTCGCCGGTGACGAACGCGATCGCCGACGGGCCCTCGAGCATCGGCTCGAGGATGTCGAGACCGGCTTCGCGGGCGGCGATCTTGCTCAGCGTGTTCTTGACGACGTTGTACGTCGCGTTGCCCGCGAGCGAGCGGCGCAGCTCCTTGAGCTCCGCCACCGTCAGCCCGCGGTACTCGGTGAGAACCGCAGCGCTGGAGTCGCGGAAGGCCGTGGTGAGCTCGGCAACCGCGGCGGCCTTGTCCGGCCTGGCCATGGGCTTCCTCTCAGTGGTACTCGGTCCGATCACCGAAAACGCCCCGGCGCCAGGCGCGCGGGGCGTGGCGAACGCTGTGTACCCAACACATCGCGCTCGACGACGTACCACTCACCTGCGCTGGACGCCCGCTTGCGCGGAGCTTTCAGTCAGCGGGGCTGACATCCGGCGGTCTTCGGCGTCATTCAGGCTACTGACGCTCAGATCAAAAGCAAAAACCCGGGCGCATGGAAGATCGCTATTGCTATAGGGGGGCGTATGGCACATCCGCGCTAGCAGGGGCGTCGGTGTCGTCAGTGGTCTTGGTCTTCGCCGGGTCGACCTGGATGCCGGGGCCCATCGTCGTCGACATCGCGATCTTCTTGATGTACCGACCCTTGGCCGACGAGGGCTTGGCCCGCAGCACCTCGTCGAGCGCGCTGGCGTAGTTCTCGACCAGCTGCGTCTCGGAGAACGACGTCTTGCCGATCACGAAGTGAAGGTTCCCCTGGCGGTCGACGCGGAACTCGATCTTGCCGCCCTTGATGTCCTCGACGGCCTTGCCGACA
>Ga0164242_10003642_pt1 | contig 17485 bp, 13 predicted proteins | sample OricomgcompostMG_FD_108783 | JGI IMG/M metagenome (GOLD analysis project Ga0164242, IMG submission 108783) | Miracle-Growth compost microbial communities from Emeryville, California, USA - Original compost - Miracle growth compost (MG) ...
CTCGGGCGGTTCCATCGGCGCGAGCGCCACGAACGCGGTCGTCTCGATCACGATCGGCGGCGTCGCGACGACGACCACCGCGAGCGCGTCCGCGACGACCCTCACGTGGGGCGACACCGGCCACCTCACCGCCACGGTCTCCGCCGGCGCGGGCGGCCAGGGCGGCACGTTCCAGCTGCAGCGGCGCGTGAGCGGCGTGTGGCAGGACGAGGGCGACGCGGTCGACGCGACAGCGAGCGCGACGATCGACGTCGAACCCGTCGAGGCGTGGGGCACGGGTTCGGTGTCGCTGCGCGTCCAGTTCTCGGGCGCGTCGAGCGGGTCGGGCGCCTGGGCCGCGTCGACGAGCAACACACTGACCTTCACGATCCAGCGCCCGACGACGACCACGCTGTCGTTCGCCTACGCGTCCGGCACCTCCGGATCGGGCACGCTGACGGCGACGATCACGGCGCCGGGCGGCACCGCGGGTGCGCCGACCGGCCGCGTGGCGTTCTCGGTGGGCGGCTCGAACATCTCCGGCTGCGGGAACGTCAACGTCTCGTCGACCGCGCCCTACACGGCCACGTGCCCCTGGACGCCGCCGGCGCCGACGGGGACCGCCACGTCGAGGACGACGACGGTGACGGCGTCGTTCGCGGGCTCGGGCGGGTTCGTCGACTCGCAGGACACGCTGGCGGTCACGTCGAGCTAGCGCGCGGCCGCCCCGCGCCGCCCGCCCGCCGGCCCTCGCCTCTCCGGCTGTGCGCGCGCGCTTTCGGCCGTGTGCCCCCGGCGCTCTGGCCCTTGGTTGGCGTCCAGCATCACCGAAATGCCGATGGATGCACCGATGGGTGCAGGGGACGCGCCGCTCAACGGTGCGCTCGCTGCACCCATCCGTGCACCCACGGATGCATCCCCGGGTGCAGCGAGCGGTGCGACGCCGCTGACATGCCGATGGATGCACCGATGGGTGCAGGGGACGCGCCGCTCAACGGTGCGCTCGCTGCACCCGTCCGTGCACCCAAGGATGCATCCACGGGTGCAGGGACCGGTGCAGTGCCGCGCTCGACGGCGCGCTCAGCGGTGCGCTCAGCCCCGCGCTCAGCGGTGCGCTCGGCGCCGCGCTCAGCGGTGCGTCGCCCACACCCCGAGCAGCGTCAGGCCCACGGACCCGACCGCCGTGATCAGCACCACGAGCCAGATCGGCGGGTGCCCGCAGCGGACGACGGGCGGCGCCTGCACCACCACGACGGGCGCGGGCTCGGGCAGCGGCGGGGCCGGCGGGGCGGGGGGCGGCGTCATGCTCGCGCCGCAGCGGACGCACGTGTGGGCGGTCGGCAGGTTGAGCTCGGCGCACGCGGGGCACGCGACGGTCGCGACGGCTGCCGCGCCGGATGCTCCGGGCGCGCGGCGCAGCGCGTCGTCGCCCGCGTCGCTCGGGACCGCGGCGGTCGAGGGCCGCGCCCAGAACATCGGGTAGTCGCAGCTCGGGCAGAAGTCGCTCGCCAGGCGGGTGCCGCTGCGCAGGTAGCAGACCGTGCCGCACTCGGGGCAGGTGGCGGTGAACGCGCCGTCCGTGCCGCCGGCGGTCGTCGGCTCCGCGATGTCCGTCATGACGCCAGCTCTCCCTCGACCTCGGCCTCGTGGCCGTCCTCCACGGCGGGCCACACGACGCGCCCGCCCACCGCGATCTCGACGTGCACGTGCGCCGGCACCTCGTCGAGCACGAGCCGCACCAGGTCGCGCTCCTCGAGCGGCCCGGTGGACTCGATGCTCAGCCTGACCCACGCGTCGCCCGCCGGCGCCTCGCCGGCCTCGTACACGCCGCCGCTCTCCTCGATCGTCACCTGCGCGCCCGAGTACAGCTCGAGCAGCCGCGCGATCCCGCGGCGCGTGCCGCGCCACTGCAGCGTCGCCGCGGCGGTGCCGAGGATGCGTCGCTGCGCGTCGGGCGCGAACGAGCCGTCGATGCCCGGCAGCCCGAGCCACTGCGACATGAACCGGATCATCGGCTCGGGCGTGAGGTCACGGTCGGCGAGGTGCTCGAGGTTGTCGGCGTGCTGCACGAGCGTCTCGGCCTGCGCCTGGAACAGGGACACGAACCGGACGAAGAAGTCCTCCGCCAGCATCGCCTGCGGCAGCTGGCCGACGAGCCAGTCCTCGCGCCGCCCGCTCATCTGACGACCACCCGGTGGTCGGCCGACAGGAACAGCGCGTACTGCCCGAGCGCGATCGACTCGCGGCCGCCGCCGACGCGCCGGCCGGTGCGCAGGTCGTACTCGAAGAGCTGCAGCTCGTCGACGGCGAGCACGCCCTCGACGGACTCGATCACCTGCGTGACGGCGGTCGCGGTGAGCGGCGCGTCGAACGGCCAGCCCGTGCCGTCGGCGCCGCCCGTCAGCGGGTGCACGAACCGCACGAGCGCGTCGGCGACGCGCTGACGCACCATCGCGGCGGGCCGCCCGGGCAGCGCGCGGACCAGCGCGGCGACCGAGACGCCCTGGTAGTACGGCGTGCCGAGCTCGACGGGGACGCCGACCATGCGCCGCTCGTCGAGCGCCGCCGCGACGGTCGCGTACAGCTCGGGGGAGAGCGCGAAGTCGTCGATGTGGTGCGTGCGCGGGTCGGTGCGCAGCGCCGGCACGACGAGCACGCGCACCACGGGGGAGCCGGTCTGCGACGCGGGCAGGCAGCGAGCGCGCGCGACCTCGACGGACGCCTGCCGCGTGATCGCCTCGTAGTCCGACGCGGTGACGGCGCGCTGGCCGGTGCGCAGCGTCAGCGGGCCGCGCGCCTTGGCCTCCGCGACGGTCTCGGCGTCGACGCCGCCGAGCGCGGGCTTGGCGTTCGTCACGGACGCGACGAACGGCAGCGCGGTGCGCAGCGACGTGAGCGTGCGCGCGCCGACGTTGCCGCGCGAGCCGCCGCCCGAGCGGTACGCCGTCACGCGGATCTCCGCGCCGTCGGCCGGGATCGCGCCGTGCTGGCGCACGAGGCCGTTCGGGTGGCGGATCGCGGGGCCGAACCGCACCTCGCCCGTCGCGGAGTCCCACACGACGTGCCGGTCGGCCGGGCCCGACGACGCGAAGTCCGGGACCTCGGTCCAGGTGGACGAGCCCGTGCGGTCGACGACGACGACGCCCTCGTCGTCGCGCCGGTCCGCCACGGGCGTCACCGACACGCGGAACGCCTGGCCCGGCACGCCGGTCGAGCGGCCCAGGAGCTCGGGGGCCTGCCGCTGCGCGTGCTCGGCCGGGACCGTGATGCCGATCGCGTGCAGCGCGACCGACGCGATGCGCGGCGACGCCTGGTACGTCGGCTGCCCGGGCCGCGGGCGCAGCAGCCGCACGCGCAGCCAGTGCGCGAGCGTGCCGCCGAGGACGAGGGGCTGGTGCGCGCCCGGCACGAGCAGCACGACCGAGCCGGCCTTGTTGAGGCCGCCGGTCGTGTCGGACTCGACGCTCGCCGCGATCCACGCGTCCCCGCTCCAGACCTCCCACGCCAGCGGCGGGTTGCGCGGGTCGACGCCGATGCCCTCGGCCTGCGCCGCGAGGTCGAGCCGCACGGCGTAGCCCGCGAGCGACTCGCGCGTGCCGAGGTAGAGCGCGTCCCCCTCGGCGACGGGGTCCGACCCGAAGCACGTCGCGGACTGGCCGGGCAGCGTGAGGTCCTCCCACACGTCGCTCACCTGCTCGCCGTGCGCGGCGGCGGTGTGCGCGGCGACGAGCTCGGGCGGCGAGACGAGCGCGTCGTGCGACGTCGCGAACACGACCGCGTCGGCGTCGCCCGCGGTCGTCGACACCTCGGTGCCCTCGGGCACGCGGACCACCCGGTCCGCGGGCGCCGACAGCCAGAACGTCAGGTCCGCGCGCGCCACGCTCGGCGGGAACGGCTCGATGCCGACCAGGTTGAGGAAGTGCACGTACATGCGGTCCGGCACCTGGTTGACGCGGTAGAGCACCATCTCGCTCATCCACGAGAACAGCTCGATCAGCGCGACGCCCGGGTCGGAGACGTTGTGGTTCGTCCACTCGGGCGTGAAGCGCGGGATCATGCGCTTGGTCTCGTCGACGATGTCCTGGAAGGAGCGGTCGTCGAGGTTCGGCGGGTCGAGCGGCATCTCAGTCCTCGCGGGGGATCACGTAGAAGGGGTAGACGAGGTTGCGGCGGGAGTTCGTCGCGCGCACCCGGTAGGTGATGGTGATCTGGACGAGGCTCGAGTCGTCGTCGTCCTGGACCGGCCGCACGTCCTCGACCTCGATGCGCGGCTCCCACTGCGCGAGCGCGTCGCGCACCGCCTGCGCGATGAGGCCCAGCAGGTTCGCGTTGACCGGCTCGAACAGCAGGTCCCAGATGCGGCAGCCGAACTGCGGCCGCATGAGGCGCTCGCCGGGCGCGGTGAGCAGCACGACGCGGATCGAGTCGTCGAGCTCGTCGCCGGCCTGCGTCAGCCGGATCGCGCCCGTGTGGTCGACGCCCAGCGGCCACGCGAACCCGCGGCCGACGAAGTCGGTGGTCGGCTCGCTCATCAGTTGATGTTCACCATCGCTCCCTTGAGGGCGAGCGTCGCGCCCGCCTCGACCGAGCCCGTCGCGGTCGCCTTGAGCTGCGCCTGCGTGCCCTCGAGGTCGAGCTTCTGGTTCGCCTTGACCGCGACCTCCAGGGACTCGACGGCAACTTTCTGGTCGGCCTTGAGCGTGATCGTCGGCGCCTTGATGGTGAGCCCGCCGTTCTTGTCGAACTCGATCGACGAGCTGCCCGCCGTGATCGCGAGCGGGATGCCGCTCGGCACCTCGAGGTCGGTGCGGTCCTTGCCGATGCGCAGCCGGTGCCCGGCCGTCGCCAGCTCGAGCCGCACGTGCTGCGTGCCGTCCTGGTCGCCGTCGCTCAGCTCGACGACGTGGCCGAGGCGCGACGTGAGCACGCGCGTGACGACCTTGCCGTCCTTCGTCGTCACCGTCGGGCGCGTCGACTTCTGCCCGAACAGGCCGCCGAGCACGACCGGTCGCGTGAGGTCGTCGTCCTCGAACCCGACGAGCACCTCGTCGCCGACCTCGGGCAGCAGCACGTACCCGCGGTTGGCGCCCGCGCCCGCGCCCAGCACGCGCGCCCACGCCGAGGCCATCGACGCGTCGACCTGCGGGAGCTGCACGCTGACCCGGCCCTGGCCCTGCGGGTCGTCGTCGATCTTGTCGACGATGCCGACGACGAGCCCCGCGCGCCGGAAGCTCGACACCGGCGCGGGCGCGCGCCACGGGTCGGACAGGAGGACCGGGTCGCGGTCGCCCGCGACGAACGACGTGCGCGTGCCGCGCTCGTCGTACACGTGCGTGACCTCGCGGACGTAGTACGTGCCGTTGCCGGGGCCCGCGCCCGAGACGGTCGCGCTGCCGCCGGGGCGCAGCGTGGGGGAGAACGCGCAGCGTCCGCGTGCGGTGACGCGGCCCGTCCGCGCCGCGATCGCGGTGGCGACGGCCTGCGCCTCGGCCTGCGACGTCGTGGCGGCGTGCGCGTCGAGCACCGTGTACGTCTCGCCGGTGCCGCCGGCGTCGAACGACGCGCGCGCGGTCGGGGTCGACGCCGAGCCCTCCACCGCCGTCTGCTGGTTCGGGTCCCAGCCGCGGACCGTCACCTTCGTCGCGCCGTCGCCGACCTGGCGGACCGCGAAGTCCTCGAGCTCGAACGCGATGCGCAGCGGCACGGACGCCGCACCTGGCGCGCTGCCGGTCGACGCGGGCCACATCGAGAGCTTGCCCTCGTGGACGGCCCAGTCGGAGCCCGTGCGCGCCGCGATCTCGTCGATCAGGCCCAGCGGCGAGTCGTTGCGCAGCGCGTACGGCAGCTGCGTCCCGGAGACGTCGATCGTGCCCGCCGCGACGGACGCGTCGTGCAGCAGCGCTCCGACGATGGCGGCGAGCGTCTGGTCCTGGAACGTCTCGACCGCGACGTGCCGCGTCAGGTCGTACGCCGCGTCCTGCACCGTGACGACGGCGAGCGCGCCCGCGCGCCCGCTGACCTCGCTCGACACCGCGGTGACCTTGCCCTGCAGCACGGTCGCGGCGCTCGCGTCGGCCGCGGAGATCGTCACGGCCGTGCCGATCTTGAGGGTGCCGCCCGCGACGAGCTCGTACCCCGGGTCGGCGAACGTCAGCGTCGCGCGGCCGATCGAGCGCAGGCCCAGCTGGACCCGCACCTCGAGCAGCCGCTCCTCCCACTTCGTCGCGAGCGCCGAGCCGCCCGCCTTGACGACGAGCGACGTGCGCAGCAGGTCGCCCGCCGCGGGTCCCGTGACCGTCACGCGTCGCTCCCGGGGATCGTCAGCAGCGAGCCGGGGCGCAGCGACAGCGGGTCGGCGATGCCGTTGGCGCTCGCGAGCCGGCGCCAGCCGGTCGAGTCGCCGTAGTACCGGGCCGCGATGCGGTCGAGCGTCTCGCCCGCCTGCACGCGGTGGACGCGCTGCGGACGCGGCGTGCCGGACGTCGGGTTCTGCGGGCCGAACGCCGCGTCGGGCTCGTACTGGCGCAGCGTCAGGCCGACGGTCGCGCGCAGCGGGGTGCCCGTCGTCGAGAAGTACGTGAACGCCAGGTCGAGGTCCGTGACGACGGCCTTGAACGAGTGCAGGTCACCCCAGTGGAACGTCACGTACGGCGGGCGCACGTTGTGCGTCGCCTCGTCCGAGCCCGCGAGCTTCGGGTCGACGTCCATGAGCCCGACGATCTTGCCGGTGTACTGCGTGACGGCCGTGCCCGTGTCCGTCGTGTCGAAGAACAGCTCGACGCTCAGGGCGCCGGACTGCGCGCCCGTGTAGCGCAGGCGCGGCACGCCGCGACCCGGGCGGGCGTCGCCCGCCCACGTGTTGGACCGCGTGATCTGCAGCTGCGCCGGGTTGAACAGGCAGGGCAGCCGCGTGCCGCCCTCGATCTCGAGGAACGCCTTCTCCGTCGCCATCAGAACACCTCCGCCCCGCGGCGCCACGCGCGGCGCTCGGTCTCCTCCTGCAGCCGCTCCTCGACGAGGCGCAGCACGTGGTCGTCGAGCTCGGCCGCCAGCCAGCCGTCGAGCCGCGCGAGCACGCGCTGCTCGACCTGCGCGGCGAGCGCCGCCGTGTCGATCGTGTCGGCCATGGGACCTCCCAGGGGCGCGGCGGGGGCGCCGGCGGTCGAGGCGGACGGGGACGTGACGCGGAAGCCGCCGGGGCCGAAGGCCGCCGACGCGGCCGTGGCTGGCCGTGCGGTGCCGGCGGCGGGCGCCGCCGCGGCGGTCGCGGACGCGGACGCCGACGCCGACGCGGGCAGCGCGGGCGCGGCCGACGCGGGACGCGCGGGCGGCTCGGGGCGGTTGACGACGGTGCGCGGCGGCTGGACGGCCCACGCGGCCGGCATCGCCGGGGGCCGTGCGCCGACCGCGGGGGTGCCGGGGGCGCCGCCGGTCGCGAGCGCCGCGAGGCCCGAGCCACCGCCGCCCGCCGCGACGCCGAGCGACGCGAGCAACGCGGTGCCGACGGCCGCGCCGCCGAGCGGGAGGCCGAGCCCGGCGGACGCACCGAGCCCGCCGCCCGTCGCGGTCCCGGCGCCGGCGCCGGCGCCGACTGTCGCCGGGATCGTCGGGCCGCCTGCCGTGCCGCGCGCCGCCGCCGCCGTGCGTGCCCCGCCGGCGACGAGGCGACGCTGGGCGGTGTCGCTCGGAAGCGCACGGGCCCAGGCGGGCGAGCGACGGACCGGGCTGTGCAGCGCACCGAGGGCCGCGGCGGGACCCGCGACGGGCGCTGCGCCGCCCGCGGCGCCCGCACGGACGAGCTGCGGAGTCATCAGCGTGAGCGCGTGGCCGGGCCCGGCGACGAAGCCGTCGGCGTCGAAGCGGAGCGCCGCGCCGGACCCGGTGGATGCGGCGGTCGTGCCGGCGGCGGACGCGCCGGACGTGCCGGGTCGAGCGGCGGCGGCCCCGCCGGGAACTGCGGCGGACGGCGCGGATCGGGCCGAGGACGAGGCGGACGACGGCGCACCGGTGCCTGCCGCCGCGCGGTTCGGCGCCGCACCCGCGCGGGCGCGTGCCGTGGACGCGAGGTCCGCCCCGGGCGCGCTGCTGAGCCCGGCCGCCGCACGGCTGGTCCACGCGACCGCCGGGGGAGCGCTCGTCCCGGTCGCGCCCCGCACCGAGCCGCCGGCGGCGTGCGCGGCGGGGCCGCCGGTGCGCCGCCGTGTGGCGCGGCGGACCGGGGCCGAGTCGATGCCGAGGCCCGCGGCGAGCGCGTGCGACCCGAGGTGCGCGTCGCGTCGATGGCCCGTGCCGGGAAGCCGCGGCGCGCTCGCCGCCCACGTCGGCTCGCCGACGGCGGACGGGTGGCCCGAGGTCCCCGCGAGGGGCGCCGCCGCACTGGGCAACGCGGTTTGTGCGGCGCCGCCCGCGTGGATCGTCGCGGCGCGCGCGTCCGCGGGTGCAGCCGGGGGCGTGCTGCTCGCGGGTGCGCCGGCGGACGTCGGAGCACCGGAAGGGCTCGAGGTCCGCGCCGCGGGGGCCGGCGTCGCGGGGCCGGTCGAGGGCGTCGGACCGGCCGCCGACGGCGCGCTCGTCACCGCCGGCCGGCCTGCGGGTGCGGGCCGGTGCGGGGCGGGCGTCGGCCGGCCGATCGCGGGCCCGGCGGGCGCGCTCGCAGAGTGTGACGATGCGGCGCGGGCGGCGACGGACGGACTGGGCGCGACCGTCCGGCGCACCGGGACCGAGGCGCCCGCGAGCGCGGCGGCGCTGACGCCGGCCTCGGTCGAGCGGTAGGACGCGGCCCACGCGGCCGCCGTCTGCGGGCCCGGCGCGACGGTGGAACGGACGCGCGAGGTCGGGTCGCCGCCGACCTGGCTCATCGGGCGGTGGGACGGGTGCGCGACGCTGCGCCGCACCGCACCCGCGAGCGACCGCCCGGCGGCGATCGGCAGGGCGGACGGGGCACCCGAGCCGGTGCCGGCACCCGCGAGGCCGCGCGGCAACGGGGACGCCGATGCGCCGCCCGCCCACGCGCCAAGGCCTGACGTCCCCGGTGCCCCGGCGGCTCCCGTGCTCCCCGCGCTCGGCGCCGGCAGGCCGGTCGTCGCCGACGCGCTCCCGCCCGGCGTCGCGCCCGGGGCCGACGTCGGGGAGAGCGCGAGACTGTGCCGGCCCGCGGGCCGTGCGAGCCCCGCGCCCGAGCCGGCGGGTGCTGCCGCTGCGGGGGCGGCCGATGCGGCCGACGCCGGAGCGGACGACGCCGCAGCGGCCGACGGCGAGACGATCGGCGCCGACCCGGACTGCGCCGCGGCGGACGACCCCGACCCGGACTGCGCCGAGGCGGACTGCGCCGACCCGGACTGCGCCAACCCGGACTGCGGCGAGATGGACCGAGCCGACCCGGACGAGGCCGACACAGACCCAGCCGACAGGGACCGACCCGACCCGGACTGCGCCGACCCGGACTGCGCCGACCCGGACTGCGCCGACCCGGACTGCGGCGAGATGGACCGAGCCGGCCCGGACGCGGTCGACGCGGCCGAACCGGAGACGACCCGCACCGGCGCGGCCGGAGCCGACGCGTGCCGCGACACGGCGGACCCCCGCACGGCGGACCCCCCGCGCGCCGCCGCGACCTGGCTCGCCATCCGCGCCGCCACCGCGGCGCGCCGCCGCACGAGGTGCCCGGCCAGCGGCGCGCCGAGCGGCAGCGAGCCGAGCCCCGTCGCGCGCGCGTGCGAGACCGCCGACGCGGGCGAGGACGCGGCCGTCAGCGACGCGGCACCCGTGCCACCGGCCGGCGACGTCAGCCCCGCCGGCGCCGTCGGGCGTGCGATGTCCGGGGTCCGGGCGCCCGCGCCGGCGGGTACCGCCCCGGCCGCGCTCCCGGACCCCGAGGCGTTCCCCGGTTGGCCGCCCGAGGATGGCGGGGCGGACGCGGACCGTCGCAGGCGCGCGTCCGAGGCGGTCGTCATGCGACCGGCGGCGCGCACGTCGTCGGACACGCGCACCGGGATCGTCTGCGGGGCGAGCCGCGCGGGCACGGAGCCGGGTCGGGGCGTCGCCTCGTCGGGCATGCGCTGCACGATGCGGGGCAGGCCCCGCCGCTCGGGCAGCGTGGGCTCCTCCTCGGCGGCGGCGCGCAGCGGCGCGACCTGTGCCCACCAGCGCGGCGGCTGCACGGGCGCGTTCGTCGTCCGCGAGCCGACGGGCACGGGCGCCGCGGGCCCGGCGAGCGCCCGCCGTACCGCGACGGGGCGCCCCCACCCGCGGGAGAAGCGCACCGAGGACGACGCGAGCGACCCGATCGCCGCGGGCCGGGCCGCGCCGACGGGCGGGCCGGGCCGGCGCAGGCGCACGCCGATCGAGCGACCCAGGCGCGTGCGCGGGTCGCTCGTGGCGTCGTCGGGGGTCGTCGGCGTCGGCGTCATGAGCTCGAGTTCTGCGAGCGGAAGCCGTTGTGCGCGACCTCGAGGGTCTCGACGAGGGGGTCGCTCAGGTCGGCGGACAGCGTCGGCCCGGACCACGCGACGGCGAACACGCCCTCGAGCTGCCACGCGCGCAGCCGCTGCCCCGCGTCGCCGACGACCGTGACGGCGCCCGTGGCGCGTGCGAGCTTGTTCTGGTTGGCGGCGAACCCCTCGCCGGACGTCTTGCCGACCCACTGGAACAGCGCGTCGGAGCTCACGAGGCCGCGGCGGAACACGAGGTTCGGCCAGCGCATGACGCCGGGCAGGCGGTGCACGAACTGGTTCTGGCCGCCCTCGACGTACTCGAGCGTCTCGACGGTCAGCTGCAGGCCGCTGACCTCCTTGAACGTGCCGATCTCGACGCCGTCGACCTCGAACAGGAAGGAGTTGGAGACGGGGACGTCCCCGCCGAGCGGTTGCTCAGGCACTCTCGCGCACCGCCTCCCAGGCTCGGGCGTTCATGGCCGAGACCGCGCGCACCATGCGCACGCGGTCCAGGTGCTCGAGGTCGAGCAGGTCGTCGATGGGCCAGTGCAGGTGGTACGCGAGGTACGCGATCTCCTGCCACAGCGCCTCGACGGGGTAACGCAGCATGCCGAGCCCTACCGCGTCTCGCTCGGGAGCTCCTCGATCGCCGCGCGGCCGGGCCGCGGCAGCACGGCGGGCGCGGCGTCGTCGGCGGCGACCGGGCCGGGCGCCACCGCGTCGGCGGCGGGCTCGTCAGGCTCGGCGGCGGGGGCCGCCGGGGCCGGCGTGGGTGCCGACCCCGGCAGCGCACCCGCTGCGTGCTGAGCCGCGACGAACGCGTCGAACTCCTCCTGCGTCCCGAAGTTGATGACGCCGTAGAAGTCCTGCAGGTACGCGAGGTCCGCCGCGAAGAGGCCCTCGATGTCGTGCGAGGTCACCTGCGGCAGCGTGCCGAGGCTCTCGACGACGCGCGCGAGCACCACGATCGTCAGCCGCGGGTCGTCCGGGCCGGCGATCGTCGGGTCGCGCAGCGGCTCGAGCTCGTCACGCGCCGTGGCGAGGCGCATGACGCCGTCCCGGTGCACGCCGCCCTCGCGGTCGACGTACCCGCGAGGCAGCGTGAACTCGTACCGGGTGCGAAGGCTCACTTGACCCGCTCGAGGGTCTCGATGGTCAGGGTGACGTTCTCCTTGACCGGGTCGTTGGAGTCGACGCTCAGCTGGTCGGTCGCGATCTTGCTCGGCCAGCCGTTGGTGAAGTTGAACCGCGCGACCTCCTTGTGGGTCGAGTCGTAGATCACGACGGACCCGTTCTTGCGGTTGTTCGTGCGGTCGCCCTGCAGGATGCCCTTGTTGCGGATGTCGTGGAACCAGCCCCACAGCTTGTCCTGCGTCGCGTCGGCGGGCGCGATGCGGGTGAGCGTGAGGTCACCCTGCTTGTTGCGGCCGCCGAGCGTCTTGACGATCTGCGACTTGCCGTCCTTGCCGACACCCTGCGCCGACGAGACCTCCATCTCGACGTCGAGGCCCGACACCGAGACGAGGACCGAGACGACGGCGCCGTCGATCTCGAGGAAGAAGTTCTGGGCGATCAGCGGGTCGCCGTTGATGAGCTCGTTAGGCATCGATGTGCTCCTGGTCTAGGGATGGGCGCGCGTCAGGACGCGGACTGCTTGTTCTGGCTGATGCGGAAGACGACGAACTCGGCGGGCTTGACCGGCGCGATGCCGACCTCGACCACGAGCTTGCCGGCGTCGATCGACTCCGGCGGGTTCGTCGTCTCGTCGCAGCGCACGAAGAACGCCTGGTCGGCGCTCTGGCCGAACAGCGCGCCGGCCTGCCACAGGCCGCGCAGGTAGGCGTTGAGCGTGCGCTTGACGCCCTCCCACAGCGTGACGTCGTTCGGCTCGAAGACGGCCCACTGCGTGCCCTCGAGGATCGTCGACTCGATCATGTTGAAGAGCCGGCGCACGTTGATGTACTGCCAGTCGGTGTCCGAGGCGAGCGTGCGCGCGCCCCAGATGCGGATGCCGCGCGTGCCGAACGGGCGGATCGCGTTGATGCCGATCGGGTTGAGCACGCCCTGCTCGTTCTGCGTGATGGAGCGCTCGACGTCGAGCACGCCGCGGATCGTGTCGTTGGCCGGGGCCTTCCACACGCCGCGCGTCTCGTCCGTGCGGGCCCAGACGCCGGCCACGTGGCCCGACGGCGGGATGAGCACCTCGGCGTTGCCGTTGGTGCCCGTCGGGTTCTCGACCTTGATCCACGGGTAGTACAGCGCGGCGAACGCCGAGTCGTACTGCGCCGTCTCCGAGCGCCACTCCTTGACCTGCTGCGGCGACATCCCGGGAGGGGCGTCGAGGATCGCGACGCGGTTGGCGTGCAGCTCGCAGTGCGCGATGAGGCTCGTCTGCACGGCCTTCCAGAGGCCGAGGTCGAGCGAGCCGTCCTCCTTCGTCGCGGCCGTGACGAGGTCCGGCACCGCGACGATCGTCACGTCCTCGGCGATCGCCAGGCCGTTGATGCCGGTGCGGGCCGTCTCGGAGCCGGCGAACTTGCGGCCGTTCACGGCGACCGGCGTCGGCGCGGCCTTCTCGAGGGTGTACGAGCCGGGCTTGAGCAGCTCGAGCTGGCTCGACAGGTCGACGTCGTCGGCGAGCTTGACCTCGACCTTGACCTTCGTCGACGTCTTGTTGATGACCGTCGCGGCGTCGCGCGGGCCGCCGAGCGTCAGGTCGTCGAACGTCTCGCTGCCCTCGGCGTCGACGATCGTGATGCTGAACGGCGCCGGGCCGTCCGTGTCGTCGTCGGCCTCGCCGGGCGTGACGATGACCTGCACGTCGGCGTCGGCCTGGACCGACTCGATGGCGAGCGGGAGGCCGAGCGAGCGGTCGACGGCCGGCAGCTCGCGACGGGCGGGCTGGCCCGACGGCTCGGCGTTCGGGATGCGGACGATGTAGGCGAGCGCGCCGCCGTTGAGGAAGTAGCCGTAGACCGACAGGGGCAGGATCGCGCCCTCGACGAAGCCGCCGTACAGCGCCTCGTACTGGGTCCAGCTGGTCACGAGCCGCGGCGCGAGGCCCTGCGGGTCGTTGGGGTCGTCCGTGGGTGCCTTCTCGGTGAACCCGACGAAGGCGGCGACGGCGGTGGGCGCCGACGCGAGCACCTTCTGGGACGACGGGATCTCCTCGACGTAGACGCCGGGCGCGGTGTAGGTGGGCACTGGCAGTCCTCATTCTGGGATCGCGCCCGCCCGGGCTCGGGCCTGGGCCGGGGACGCTGCGACGCGGGTGGTCGGCGCCACGCTAGGAACGGGCCCGCGTGGCGGGCATCGGTAATCGCTACCCAGGTTTCGCCGCCCGTCGCGACGGGGGTGTCCCGACCGGCTCACGCGACGGGCGTTTGCGGGCGGTAGGGCCGGATCGCGGGTGATTCCGCGCGATTCTCGCTGTGCATCCGGTCACGTCGGCTCAAGCGTGTCAGCCCTGGCGCCGATGATTCTCCAGGGACGAAGGTCCCGGTGGTCGGGCGCGAGGGGCGGTGGACGGTGTCGCAGCTGACGCACGTCCCGGCGCTCGTCAGCCAGCGGTGGTCCGCGCGCGACGTCCCCGGTGACGCCGTCCCGCGCCGGGAGGCCGTCGCGCACGTGCGCGAGACGCTCGCGGCCGGCCGCAGCGCGGTGATCGTCGGCGAGGCGGGCGTCGGCAAGACGCACCTCGTGACGTCCGTGCTGGCCCGGCTGCGCCACGTCGACGAGTCGGGCGTCGGGGAGCACCCGGTCGTCACGCTGTCCGCGTCGGGCCGCGACGACATCCCGCTGGCCGCGCTCGAGCCGCTGCTGGGCGACGACGGCCTGCTGACGCTCGGCAGCTTCGCGCGCACGACCGAGGCGCTCGCCGCGTCGCTCGAGCGGCGCGGGCCCGTGGTGCTGCGCGTCGAGGACGCGCACCTGCTCGACGACGCGAGCGCGCGCGCCCTCGCCTGGCTCGTGCGCCAGCGTGACGTGGTGCTCGTCGCGACCCTGCGGTCGGCGGCGCTGCCGGGCTCGCCGTGGTTCTCCCTGTGGCGCGACGGCGCGGTCGAGCGCGTCGACGTCGCGCCGTTCACGCGCGCCGAGGTCGAGCGGTGGCTCGGGGCCGCGCTCGGCGGCCCGGTCGCGCCCGACGCGGTGCGCCGCCTGTGGCACGCGACGGGCGGCAACGCGTTCCACCTCGCCGAGACGGTCCGCGCCGAGCGCGCGTCGGGCACGCTGCGCATCGCGGGCGGCGCCTGGACGTGGGACGGCCGCGCGACGCCCGGCCCGCGGCTGCTCGACCTCGTCGCGCACGAGGTCGACCTCCTGACTGCCGCGGGTCGCGCCGCGCTCGAGGTCGCGGCGCTCGCGGGGCCGATCCCGCTGTCGCTGTACCTCGACGAGGTGCCCCGGGCCGCGCTCGACGAGCTCGTCCGGCACGGTCTCGTCGCGCTCGCGCCGTGCCGCTCGACCTCGGGCGGCAGCGAGGTCGTCGTCGACGTGCCGCACGGCCTGTACGCCGAGGCGCTGTCCGCGGTCGTGCCGCGCGCACGCCGCCGGGCGCTCGTCGAGCGGTTCCTCGTCCTGCCCGGTGCGCCCCGGCGCGGCGAGGCGCTCGTGCGGATGGTGACGCTCGCGCTGGGCACGGGCGTCGACGTGCCGCACCACAAGCTGCTCGGCGCGGTCGACGCCGCCTTCGCGCTGGGCCGCCCGCAGACCGTCGTCGACCTCGTGACGAGCGCGCTCGTCCACCGGCCGGCCGACGACGAGCGCCGGCCCGAGCTCCTCCTGCACCGCGCCGACGCGTGGTGGCACCTCGACCGCGGGCTGCGCGCCCTGCAGGACCTCGACGAGCTCGACGCCGCGCTGCACGCGCACCCGGTCCTGACGGACCCGCTCGCCCGGGTGCTGGTCGCCGCCGCGGCGATGCGTGCCGGGGTCGTGCACCACCGCGCGGACGACGTCGCCGCCGCCGTGGCCGTGCTCGACGCCGCGCGCGACCGGCTCGTCGTCGCCGGCGCCCACCCGGACCGGCTGACCTCGCTCGAGGTCGCCCGGCTCGCGCGCCTCGGTTACGGCGGCGAGGTGTCGGCGCTCGACGCGGCGCTCGCCGCGCTCGCGTCACCGGTCGACGTCGACGGCGCGGTCCGGCTCGCGAGCCCCACGGCTGTCGGCCTCACGCAGGTCGGCCGCTTCGCCGCCGCCGCCGACGTGGTGCGACGCTACGAGGCCCCCGCGCGGCTGCGCGCCGACCGCTACCGCTGGGGCGCGGGCGAGATCGGCGTCGCGGCGTTCCTCGCCGCCCTGCTCGCGGGCGACGTCGACGCCGCACGCGCGGTCGCGACCCGCGCCGAGGCCGATGCCGATGCCGACGCCGACGTGCCGCCGCCGCTGGACGGCGTCGCCGGTCATGTGAGCCTCGGCCTGCTGGCCATGGCGGACGGCGCGTGGTCGCAGGCGTGCGTCGAGCTGCACGCCGCCAACGCGCGCCTCGCGCGCGGCGACCTCTCGGGCGTCGGCGCGTTCTCGCACGCCGCCGGAGCGCTCGCCACCGCCGCGAACGGCTCCGGCCTGGAGGCCCGCGCGCTGCTCGCGTCCGCCGGCGCGCTGCCGCTGCGCTCGGCCGCGGTGCTCGGCTTCGAGGTGCGCCTGATGCGCGTCGACACGCTCGGCTGGCTCCGGGACGAGCGCGCGGTCCCCGAGGCCGCGGCGCTCGCCGCGTCGGCCCGCGAACGCGGCCTGGCGCGCATCGAGCTCGAGGCGCTGCACCGCCTGCTCGAGCGGACCCGCACGACGCTCGACCGTGCGGCGGTCGCGCGCGTCGCCGAGCTGGGCTCGGTCGTCGAGGGCCCGCGCGCCGCCGCCATCACCGCCCGCGTGGCGGCCCTCGCGTGCGGCGACCAGGACCTCGCGCGGATCGCCGAGCGCGAGCTCAACCGCTGCGGCCTGTGGCTCCCGCCGGTCGCCGTGCCGATCGCGCTGACGCCGCGCGAGGGGGAGATCGCCGCACTCGCGGCGGGCGGCATGACGAGCCGCGCGATCGCGAACCGTCTGACGCTGTCCGTCCGGACCGTCGACTCGCACCTGGCGCGCGTCTTCGCCAAGACCGGCGTCCACTCGCGCGAGGAGCTCGCGAGCGCGCTGCGCTGACGCGCCGCCCGTGTCGCGTCGACGCTGACGCCGACGGTGGCACATCCAAGCCCGTCGCCATCACGTACACGCTGGGCGGACGTCACTACGAGGCCTCGTCGAGCAACGAGCTGCAGATCGCGGCCGTGGGCTCCGTGTGCGGCCAGTAGCTCTCACCGGCATCTCGACGCCGGCGCCGTCGCGAAGCACCCGTCACATCGCGGGGCGTACCTGTCGTTGACGGCGGCGTCGGCCGCGATGGCTAGGCAGCCGGGCTGGGAGTCCGCGCCCCGCCGGGTGATCCGCGCCCAGATCGCCGCGCGTCGGCCGCGGTCCGTGCCTACGGTGGCCTGGCGCTGAAGTCGGCGGCGCTCCACCCGCGCGGTCCCACGCGCAACGGGAGGTCTTCCCATGGCTGACGCACCCCTGACCGGCCGCCGCGTGCTGGCCGTCGTCACGAACTACGGAGTCGAGCAGGACGAGCTGGTCGTCCCCGTCGAGCACCTGCGGGACGAGGGTGTGGACGTGACGATCGCCGCCGTCGAGGCCGCGCCGGTCCAGACGCTCGTCGGCGACAAGGACCCGGGCCGCACGCTCCAACCTGACGCGACGCTCGCCGAGGTGGCCGCCGCCGAGTTCGACGCGCTGCTCGTGCCCGGCGGCACGATCAACGCCGACACGCTGCGGCGCGACGAGCACGCGGTCGCCCTCGCGCGGGCCTTCGCCGCGGCCGGCCGGCCCATCGCCGCGATCTGCCACGGACCGTGGCTGCTCGTCGAGGCGGGCGTGCTCGGCGGCGTCACGCTCACGTCGTACCCGTCGCTGCAGACGGACGTCCGCAACGCGGGCGCGGCGCAGTGGCGCGACGAGGAGGTCGTCACCGACGAGGCCGGCGGCTTCCCGCTCGTCACGTCGCGCAACCCGGGCGACCTGCCGGCGTTCACGGCGGC
>Ga0164242_10003643_pt1 | contig 17483 bp, 17 predicted proteins | sample OricomgcompostMG_FD_108783 | JGI IMG/M metagenome (GOLD analysis project Ga0164242, IMG submission 108783) | Miracle-Growth compost microbial communities from Emeryville, California, USA - Original compost - Miracle growth compost (MG) ...
CTATGAAGCGTCATTCCTGCGAAAGCAGGAGGCGCTTTTCAACAGACGAATGTCTGGTCATCCAGTGCCTTTCGGGTTCGGAGATGTCAAGTCGCTGGATTCCTGCTTTCGCAGGAATGACGAATGGGGGCGTGTGGGGGCGGGGGGCTACCAGCCCGACAGGGAGATTTTGAACAGGCTCTTAAAAGCATCGCGGCTGAAGCCGCTCCTACACGGCGGGGGCGTCGCCTGGGGGCGTGGACCGGCTCGGATGATCCGCATCACGTCGCGTCGATGGCGGCGGCGTATGCTTGAGGCTTCCCGCCGGGGAGGTTTGCCGTGAGTATCAGTGTCAAGCGTGTCTACGAGCCCGCCGCGAAGTCGGACGGCCAGCGCGTGCTGGTCGATCGCCTGTGGCCGCGCGGGGTGAAGAAGGAAGATGCCGCCGTCGATCTGTGGGTCAAGGAGTTGGCGCCGTCCACCGAATTGCGCCAGTGGTTCGGCCACGACCCGGCGCGTTGGGACGGCTTCCGCCATCGCTACGCCAGTGAGCTGGACGAGTTGGGCGAGCATTGGCGGCCGCTGGCCGAGCAGGCCGAGCGGCACCACATCACGCTGCTGTTCGGTGCGCGCGACGAAGAGCACAACAATGCGGTGGTGCTGAAGTCGTATCTGGAAACCTGGCTGAAGAAACACGGGCCCGGCTGAAGCCGCCGGCTTGGCTGGTCGTAAGAGCGGCTTCAGCCGCGATGCTCTTGGCCTGGTGTCCGGAAAGCCCGAAAAGCATCGCGGCTATCGCGGCCACTTCAAAGCCGCTCCTACCGTGGCGATGTTCCGCGGTTCGGGTGCCAGCCATCCAGTGCTTCGCGCGCCCGTTCGCGGCCCAGCTCGATCAGTTCCTTCGCGCGGTAGAACTCGTAGACGGTGGAGGCGTTGCGCGGCAGCTGGATCAGCAGGTCCGGCTCGTAGGCGGCCAGTCGCAGCCGCGCCAGGTTGGCCTGCATCAGGTCCATCGAGCGGCCCATCAGTTCCAGCATGCCCGGCTCGTGGGTCTTTTCCGTCTCCGGCCGGTCGCTGCCGTGCGGCAGCAGGCGGCTGAGCAGGCCGCGGTGCCGGGCCTTGTCGTCCAGCGTATCCGGGGTGACGTGTTCGGGCGCGCCGTCCAGGCTGACGGCGACCAGGTAGTCGGCCGGATCGCGGATCAGCGGCGTCACCGGCACCGGGTTGAGCAGGCCGCCGTCGACCAGCCGGCGGCCGTCGACGTGGTGCGGGCGGAAGATGCTGGGAATGGCGATGGAGGCGCGAATGGCCTCGAACAGCGAGCCGCGGCTCAGCCATATCTCGCGTTCGCGGTCGATGTCGGTGGCCACCGCGGTGAAGGACAGCGGCAGGTCCTCGATCTGCTCGTCGCCGATCATTTCCAGCAAGGTGCCGATGATCTTCTCGCCCTTGATCAGGCCGCCGCCGCTCAGGGTCCAGTCGACCAGCTTGAGCACGTCGAGCTTGGCCAGCGTGGTGACCCAGTCGCGATACACGTCGAGCTTGCCGGTGGCGTGGATGCCGCCGATCAGCGTGCCCATGGAGCAGCCGGCGATGGCGGTGATCTCGAAACCCTGGGCTTCCAGTTCCTCGATCGCGCCGATGTGCGCCAGTCCCTTCGCGCCGCCCGCGCCCAGCGCCAGCGCCACGGTGGGCTTGCGGGGAGGGTCGGCCGGGACGAGTGCGTGTTCGCTCATCGCTGGCTCAGCGCGGCGCCTGCTGGTAGTCGGCCAGCGCCAGGTGCAGCAGCGACTTCATTTCCTCGCGCAGCGACACTGGCGCCACGATCTCCGCGTCGGGGCCGTGCTTGAGCACGTCCATCAGCAGTTCCTTCGAGTTGGAATAGGGCAGTTGCAGTTCGTAGCGCCCGTCGGGCAGCCACGTGCCTTTCTGTTGCGAATGCCAGTGCTCGTCGGCCACCCAGCGTGCGGCGTGTTCGGAGAAGCGGATGGTGGCCCAGGCCTTGGGCGTGCCGGCGAAGATGCCGTAGCTGGAGGCCAGGGTCTGGTCGAGCTGGGTTTCGGCCACGTCGATGGCGGTGGAGTCCAGCGCGCGCGGCTCGGCGATGCGGTCCACCGCGAAGCTGCGCAGCGCCTCGCGGTCGTGGTCCCACACGTCGAGGTACCAGTTGTCGCGATAGTGGGTGAGGCGCTGCGGCGACACCGTGCGCCGGCTGTCGCTGTTGGTGGTGCGCGCACGATAGCGGAAGCGCAGCTGGCGGCGTTCGAGCACGGCGCCGGCCACGGTGCGGAAGACTTGCTGGTCGAGCTTGCGTTCGCCCCAGGGAATCACCCGGATGCGTTCGATCGGCAGCGCCTTGCCGCTGCCCTGGTCGCTCAGCAGGTGTTCGATGCGCGCCTTGAACGGCGCCAGCGCGCCGGCCAGCACGCCGGGGCCGCTGCGCCCGATCAGTTCGTTCAGCGCCAGCAGAGCGGCCAGCTCGTCGGAGGTGAGCCACAGGCCGGGCAGTTCGAAGCGTTCGGCCTCGCCCTGCTCGTAGCGGAACGCGGCGTGCTCGCCGCCGGCGCTTTCGATCGGCGCGCCCAGCGCGTCGCGCAGGAAGCCGATGTCGCGGTAAAGCGTGGCGCGCGAGCAGTCGAGCTCGTCCATCAGTTTGGGCAGCGGCACCGGGTAGCGCGCCGATGTCAGCACGCGGTGCAGGGTGAGAATGCGCTCGTAGCGATCCATGGCGGTCATCGGAAGCAGGCTTTGTGTAGCATGGGGATGCCGCGCCGCGGCTGCAAGCCCGCACCGGTTGTGCAGGGCCCCCGTTTCCGCCGCCAGAGAGGACTCATGCCCGACGAAATCAGGCCGCCCGCCGGATGGACCGTGACCGTGCTGCGGGTGCTTGCGGTTTGCGGCCTTGGCATGTGGATGCTGCTGGGGTTGGGACTGGCGCTGGGCGTCTACAGCAACGGTCGCGGCGAATCGCTGGTGCCCCTGCTGATGGGCGCGGTGTTCGCCAGCCTCGGTCCGTTGCTGGCCAGCCTGCGCGTGCCCTGGTTGCACGGCTGGCGTGGCTGGCGGCTGGATTCGGGCCTGCGCCCGAGCCGCGAGGCCTTGCTGGCGATGGTGACCTACCTGCCGATGCTGGGCGTGGCTGCCCTGGCGCGCGGCGACAACGAGTTCTGGGCCACCCGGCTGGCCAGTGCCGTGCTGGCTGCCTGCAGCCTCGCCTGCCTGGTGTACGCGTCGCCGGGCCTGCATGAGCGCCGGTTGCCGGGCCTGGCCGGGCAGTTGCCGGTCGATCGCGTGATCACGGCCTGCTATGGCGGCGGCTTGTGGCTCTTGCTGTGCGTGGTGTCGCAGAACCCGGCCGTGCGCACCGGCACCACCCGCATGTGGATCATCGGCCTGCTGCTGCTGGCCCTGTTGCTGGGCTTGGCGGAAGGTATGCGCTGGCAGTCGGTGGCCGGCTCGCTGCGCGGTGTGCGCCGGCGCTGGCAGCATCGCTTCGTGGCCGCCGCGCTGACTTACGCGGTGCCCTGCCTGGGCCTGTTGCTGACGCATTACTGTCGCGACGAGCGCTGGCTGGTGTTGCTGGCGGCGTTGTGCTGCGTGGCGGGGCGGAGCATCGAGCTGCGCCTGTACGAAGCCGTACCGTTACGCTAGGAACATGCACTACTGCAAAGGACCTGGACGGCGTGCCGATCCATCCGGTCCCTGTCATCGGATACATGTGTCGCCAGCCGTGTTCACGGCCGATTCAAGCCATCCCGCTATGGTGCTCACCCAACATCGTTTTAACAAAAAGGGACCTGCCCCCATGAAAAAGATCCTGCTTGCCAGTCTCGTGCTTGCCGCGTTCGGCTGTTCCGCCGTCCAGGCCCAGGACGCGCCGGCCACCAATACGCCTGCCAATGGCGGCTGGACGGGCTCGGGCGAGCTCGGCTTTGCCTCGACCACCGGCAACACCCGCTCGCAGAACCTGGACGCCAAGCTGGGCCTGAATCAGGAAAACGCGCAGTGGAAGAACAGCTTCTTCCTCGATGCGCTGCGTTCCAAGAGCCAGGTGACGGTGGAAGACGCCGACGGCAATCCGGTGAAGAAATACAACACCACCGCCAATCGCTACGACGGCGGCGCGTCGGTGGGCTACAAGCTCGATCCGCGCAGCTACATCGTGGGCGCCGGCCGTTACGAGCATGACGACTTCGGCGCCAACCGCTGGCAGGCGATCGTCTCCATCGGCTACGGCTACATCGCCCTGAAGACGCAGCGCACCGAGCTGTCGTTCGAAATCGGTCCCGGTTTCAAGGAATACCAGCCGGCCGACACCACCATCGTGGTGGATGGCCAGAGCCAGCCGTATACGCAGGACCGGCAGCAGGAAATGGTTGCGCGCGGCCTGGTCAACTACAAGTTCCGGCTCACCGCCAACACTTCGTTCGACGACACGTGCCTGGTGGAAGCGGGCTCGAAGGACAAGTACTTCCAGAACGATGCGGGCCTGGTCGTCAGCATGACCAAGAAACTGTCGCTGAAGGTGGGCTACGAAGTGCGCCATCACAGCACCGTGCTGCCGGGCGTGAAGAAGACCGACACGCTGGCCACCACCAATATCGTCTACAACATCTGATGCAGCGACTGCGCTCCGGCATCGCCGGAGCGTTTCCGTGGTCCGCGCAAGGCAAGGCTCCGTCGCGTGCGACGGGCCTTTGACATGTATTGCGCGGCTTGATGCTGGGCGGGCTACCCGGCAGCGACGTGCGAAACCGCCTCGAAGGACGGCGTGCGACTCGAAAGCTCCGCAGGAGTCCGCTCGCGGGCGATGCTCTTGGCATGGTACTCAAAGAGCCAGAAGCATCGCGGCTGAAGCCGCTCCTGCAAACCGCTGCTACCTGGTGCCTCATCGAAGCCGTGAGAGCCTGTTCAAAATCTCCAAGCCAGCCTATGAATCGTCATTCCTGCGAAAGCACCTCCACCTCCTGCTTTCGCAGGAATGACGAACGGGGCGCGTGAGGGGCTGCCAGTCCGACAGGGAGGTTTTGAACAGGTTCTGAGGGGCAAAGGCCCGGCCAGGAACCTCTCGTGCACGGGGAACGCTCCACGAGCGTCGATCGCGATGGGGTATCAGCCATCCAGCAGCGCTTGTGCACCTTGCGCGAGCAGCGCTTCGGCCACCTGCCGGCCCAGTGCCTCGGGCTGGTCGTGGGCGCCGGTCGCCTCGGCCAGCAGCAGGCGGCCGCTGGCCGCGTCGCCGACCATGCCGCGCAGGTGCAGTTCGTGTTCGGCCACCGTGCACCATGCACCCACCGGTACCGTGCAACTGCCGCCCAGGGCCAGGTTCATCGCACGCTCGGCGCTTACCGACAGGCGGGTTTCGGCGTCGTCCAGCACGGCCAGTCGTTCCAGCACCGCGCCACGGTCGGCGCGCGCCTCGATGGCGATCGCGGCCTGTCCCGGCGCCGGCAGCCACGCCGGCGCCACCAGCCGGCTGCGGATGCGCGGGTGCAGGCCCAGCCGTTCCAGTCCCGCGCAGGCCAGCACGATCGCGTCGTAGTGGCCGTTGTCGAGCTTGGCCAGCCGCGTGCCCACGTTGCCGCGCAGGTCGAGCAGTTCGAGGTCGGGTCGCAGCGCGCGCAGTTGCGCCTGCCGGCGCAGCGACTAGGTACCCACGCGGGCGCCCCGCGGCAGCGCGGCCAGGTCGGCGAAGGTGTTGCTGACGAAAGCGTCGGCGGCATCCGCGCGCGGCAGGATCGCCGGCAGGGCGAAGCCGGCCTCCAGCGCCGCCGGTACATCCTTGAGCGAATGCACGGCGAGATCGGCATGGCCCTCCAGCATCGCCACTTCCAGTTCCTTGAGGAACAGCCCCTTGCCGCCGATCGTCGCCAGCGGCTTGTCCAGGATCTCGTCACCGCGCGTGGTCATCGGCACCAGTTCCACGCGCAGGTCCGGATGGGCCGCGCGCAGCAGGGTCGCCACGTGTTCGGCCTGCCACAGGGCGAGCGCGCTCTGGCGGGTGGCGATGCGCAGGGTGACGGGGGACATGGCGGCTCCATGGTGCGGTGACGGCGAGCCCGTATTGTCGCGTAATCGGCCCGTATGCGTGGTGGGCGGATCGTCGCGTCCGATGCGCTTCGCCGTGCCGGGGCAGGCATGCCGGGGTAGGTTGGGGCGCGCTTGTCCGCGATGCTCCTGGTTTTCGAGGTCGAGAGCGCCATCAGGGCCTGTTCAACATCTCGCCCCTCCCTTCATGCTCGCCGGTAGGAGCGGCTTCAGCCGCGATGCTCTTCAAGTTTGTCGGGTACAGGGTCAAAAGCATCGCGGCTGAAGCCGCTCCTACCCGTGAAACGATCTCCAAATACGCCCCTGGAAACGTCATTCCTGCGAAAGCGGGAATCCAGCGACTTCCGACGTCTCGAAAAGCCAAAGACACTGGATTCCTGCTTTCGCAGGAATGACGAGCAGGAACGGGGAGGCTATTCCGACAGAGAGATTTTGAACCGGCTCTCAGAACACGGGCATCGCGAGCATGCTCGCTTCCGCCGGTGCAGGGCGTCAGGAATGCGAAGCGTTCGGCTCACCCAGCCGCGGCCGCCTGTGCAGGTTCGGCAGGCGGCATCGGTTTACCCCGAGGCTTGCCGTCGAAGGCGGCAAGCCAGCTCGGGTTCGCCGGTTGTCGCCGGCCCGGTGGCTGGGCGTGCCACCGGGCCGCTGCCTCAGGGCTGGCAGCCTTGCTGCATCCAGCAGGCGAACAACTGCACCATCTGTTGGGTCCAGGCCGGGGTGGGCGGCGGAGGCATGGAGCCGCTGCTCACGCGGCTGTAGATCTGGGCCGCATAGATCTTCACGTCGTCGTATTTCTTCAGGTTGAGGCTACCGTTGGTCACCGAAATCATGTGCTCGGTATCGGTGTCGGTGAACAGGGGGGCGATGTCCTTGGCGAAGCCGACCCCGGGAGGGCAGTTGGCGGCATCGGCGGCGAGTTGTTGGCGTATGTCGGTCATGCATGGCTCCTTGCTTTGCTTTGCGGTTGATGAACGCGGAGCGACAGGGTCCGGGCGGTGGTGCCGCCCGGATGGTCTGGCGGACTATTTGAGGACGCGGTTGCGGAAGACCTGGGTGGCGCCGACCGGCGTCGGTTCGCTGGGCGCCTCGGGCTTGTGCACCGCGCCGCGGGCCAGGATCACGCTGAAGTCGCCGCTCTGGTGCTGTCCCTGGCTGCCATGGCAGCCCATGCAGCCACCCATGTTGTATTGCTGGCCGGCGTAGTAGATGTTCTTGTGGATGCCGGTGCCACTGCGGCTGAACTGCGACTCGTAGTCGCTGTTGACGCCGGTGAAACCGCTGCCGACCAGCCCGCCGCTGAACAACTGCAGCGGGCGGTTGGTTTCGACCACGATGTTGGCCAGGGCGTAGCTTTCAGGGTTGTGCCCGGTGGCGGGGTCGTTGGTCTGGTACAGGCCGGCGTAGTTCTTGTCGATCGCCTGGTACTGCACGTTGACCAGCTTGTAGTAGGACCACGGCGAGACGGGCAACTGCTGCTGTGCGTCGTAGCTGGCGATCGCCGCATGTGCGGTCTGGTTGGCCTGCACGATGGTCGGCGGGATCGGGTTGGCGCGGTAATTGACGCAGATGAAGCCGTCTTTGGGCAGACCGGTGCGGCCTTGCTCGTTCTGGTAGTACAGCACGTTCCTGGGCGGGGTATTCACCGATGCCGTGCAGTACTTTGCGTCGGCCGGCACCAGGTCCACTTCGGGCGGCACCTGGTTGGCGTTGACCGTGGCGGTGTCGTCCAGGGTGACCGTGGGCGTTGTCGGGCAAGGCGCCTGCTGGTCACTGCGGCAGCCGGGAAGACCGCCGTTGATGGCGCCATCCACGTCTTCCACCGGCTTGCCGGAGGGGTCGAGGATGTTGTCGGCCTGCTCGAAGGTGGCGTAGATGAAATAGGGCGCCGAGGCGGTTTTCTGGATGATGTGCAGCGCCACCAGGCCCCAGGTGGCTTCGTAGTAGCAGGTCTGCTTGTACTGGTTGGTCTCGTAGTAGCGCACCTTGGCGGTATGGAAGCGGCCGGATTTCAGTTCGCCGGGCGTCAGCTCGCGCCAGGCGGCCTTCAACTCGATGGTGTTGAGCGGAAGGCTCACGTATTGGCTGCTGCCGGGCGCCGGGCTGGCCTGGTGCTTTTCGAGGTAGTCCTGGGTGGCGGCGGACACGCTCGGGTCGATCGCCGTCCACCACTGGTTCTGCGCCACGTAGGTGTACTCGGCGCGATTGCCCTTGGCGGTGAAGCGGATCAGTTGCGGCGAACTGTTGACGTCGGACTGGCTCGGCGCCACGCCGGCGTACATGTTGGCCAGCGTGATCTGGTTGGTTTCATCCAGATTGACCCATGCGGGCGAAGTGGATGCGGCCGCGCACGGCGGTACCGGTGCATCGTAATTGTATTGCGGCAAGGCGTCGTAGCCGTACGAAGCGGCTGACGAGTTGGTGTAGCCCGGCGGCATGCCGTGTCCCGGGAAAATCTCCACCTTGCTGCGGAAGGTTTCCCAGACCAGCGGGCCGGTGCACTTGGGATCGCCGAAGCGGCAATCCGTATTGGGTGTGTCGCGTTGCCCCTGCGCGCCGGTTTGCGGGCCCGCCGGCCAGTTCAGCGCGATGAATTCCTGCCAGGCGAACGCGGCGGCCTGGGCCAGCGTGGCCTGGGGGGCGCCGCCGCCGGATGGGTTGAGTTCGTTCGGTACGGTGCTGCCAATGGTGATCGGGATGCTTCCGCTGGTTGCCGGGGGGCTTGCGGGCGCAGCCCGCAGGCGCTGCCCGGTCCATGCGGCGATGACGACAAAATCGAGCGACGCGGCGGTCGCGGTAACGATTCGAATGTTCATTCCATGGGTCCCCTAGTCGTGATGCGGGTGGGTTCGCTCAACCAATGGGCGGGTGGTATTCCAGCGCGGTTTCATCGCGTCTGGCGGGTGGGACAAAGCGCATTCCGAGACCTCCTTTCGCGTGTCTGTCATGCTTCCAATGGGCTTGCCGCCGCGTGGTGCGCAAGGGGGGCGGGCGACCTGCGCGATCGCCAGAACGGCGCCTGCGGCCAGCGGGTTTCGCGTGCGTAGAAGTACTCGCGCATGCGCACGTAGGCGGCATGGCGCGCGGCCAGCGCGTCGCGGTAATCCAGCGCGGCATCCATGCCGGTACGCAGCCAGCGCGCGATGACGACGGCGGCGGCGATGCCGTCCTCGATGGCTTTGTGGATGCCGCGCGCCAGCAGCGGGTCGAAGCTGTCGGCCGCGTCGCCGGCCGCCAGCCAGCCGGTGCCCGCGGCAGGCCGCAACCGGGCCGAGGGGGCCGCCATGATGCGCATTTCGTCGCGGAGAAAGACATGGCCTTCGAGCCCACGCGCGACGTGCCGGGTTTCGGCCAGCGCATCCAGCCATGGGCGCCAGCGGTCCAGTTGCCGCCGGCGCAGGGTGGCATGGTCGCAGGCGAATGCGATGCACAGGCGCGCCCGCGGCAGGCTGGCGCGATACCACCAGCCATCCACGACGCTTTCGACCATGCCAAGGCGGTTCTCGGCCGCGTTCGGTGGACGCTGGAAAAAGCCGTACACGAAGAGCAGTTGATCCAGCGATTCGCGGCGCGCTCCCAGCAGGCGCGAGAAGCGTGCGCTGGTGCCGCTGGCGTCGATCACGAATCGGGCCTGCCAGGATTCGTGGCGCCGGCCGTGGCGCACTTGCAGTTCGTGCCCATCGGTCGTGGCGGCGGCGCGAACCAGGCGGGCCTCGTGCAATGTGGCGCCGGCCGCGCGCACGCGAGCGGCGAACCAGTGGTCGAACGCCGGCCGGTCCAGATGCCAGCCCGGGCCCAGCGGGTTCAGCACGAAGTCGTTGTAGCCAAGCGTGTGGCTGCCCCAGGCCGAGCAGCTGCCGAGGCAGCGCGCATGGCCCTGGCCGGTGAACGCGTCCCACAGGCCCAATTGCTGGAACAGCGGCCGGATGTCGGGTGGCAGGCTCTCGCCGACCTGCGGCCGGGCGCTGCGCCCGGCATCGAACACGACCACGTCATCGATACCGGCCCGCGCCAGCGCGATCGCGGCGGCGCAACCGGCCGGACCGGCACCGATGATGGCGACCTGGCACGTCGCCATGGTGGCGGCCTCAGCCGGCATTGCCATTGTCGTCGACCGTGTTGGGCCAGGGCACGACCGGGTCGCCGCCTTCGTTGGCGAGCCGGCTCTGCACTTCCAGGTAATAGTCGCCGCTGAACGGGCCGCCTTCGCTGGTGTCGATCGCCGTGCCTTGCACGACCACGCCGATCTTGTTCCAGGACTCGACCATGCCGATGCGCTGCTGGAAGCGCCCGACCTGGGCCGGGTCGAACGGATGGGTGCCGGTGCCGGGACCGCGGACCGAGAACCGCTGCTGCGCGGGCAGCTTGCCGTCGACCACGTCTTCGGCCGCATAGACCGCCACCGGGCGCTGCGCCGGCCACGACCAGTACAGGGTCGTGTTTCGGGGTGGTGTCGGCGACGGCTGGTGGGTGGCGCAGGAGTTGTAGTCGGTATGCCAGGGCAGGGCCATGAACTTGCTGGCATCGCCGGGTTCCAGGCCGGGGCTGCCGGGATGGGTATCGACCGGGGCCTGGTCGCCGAGGGGGTTGTTGGCGATGTCCGGCACGTAGCCCACGCCGAGGAACGGCTGGTCCAGGCGCGCGCGGCCGTAGTCGAGCAGGCGGGGCTTGATGCGGCACGGGCCGGTGCCGGAGGTCTGCCAGTCCTGCACGTACAGCGCCGGGTCGCGGGTGATGAAGGTCAGGTCGATACCGGGGCTGAAGCGCCCGCCCAGGCAGTTGACCAGCACGGTCTTGTCCAGGTACTCGCCGGCGTTGAGTGGCAGTTGCCCGTTGCCGTTGAACCGCCCGGCGTTCCACTGGGTGAGGAAGAAGTACTAGGTCTTGCGCAGCGCCATGAACGACTGCCCGGCGTCGCCCAGCGACAGCGGCATCTTGTACGGGTCCTGGAATTCATCCTTGTTCGGGTCGCGAATGACCGAAAGCCCGGCCAGTGGCGTGCTGGCCGGCTGGGTGTCGGCGGTGATCGCCCCCACGCCGGCGTGGCCGCCGATGCCGCTGGCGTTGAGGTTGGTGTTCCACTGCTGCATCGCCGCGGCGCGGAAGATCGGCTGGAGTTCATCGGCGAAGGAGGGCTGGTAGCCGGCCTGGAACTGGTTGTTGCTGAACAGCGACGGTTGCAGCGCCAGGTGGCGGACCCACACGTCATGCATGTCGTCCCACAGCGAGACCGCGTTCAATGTCTGCGGCGCAAACGCCGGGTCGGTGGCGGTGACCCAGGCGTGACCCTGCACGGCCTGGTGGCTGCCGTCGTCGAAGCACAGCACGGCGTGCACCGGACCGTCGCTGGCATCGTCGAACCAGCCGTCGTTGTCGATATCGCTGTCCAGCGGGTAGACCTGACCGCTGGCCGGGTCGATGCGACCGCAGGCGCGCCCGTAGCCGCCGGTGACGATCAGGCGGCCGTAGCCGTCGGTCTGCAGCTCGCCCAGCGTGTCGATCGGGCCGTCCGGACAATCGAGCTTGTCGAAATGGTCGGCCGGGAACGACACCGGGTAGCCGGGGATGGCGGCGATGGCGCCGCCGTTCCAGTAGCTGGCTGGCGTGGCCTGGTCGAACGCGACCGGGGTGGCGTCGGCGCCGTGCACGGTGCGGGGGCCGGGATCGATCACCAGCGTGGACAGCCGGCGGGCGGCGCCGATGTCCGGACCGTCCTGCAGGTTGCGCAGCGCCGGCGTGGCGCCATGCTTGTAGGCGTCGATGCCGTTGTCTTCGGGGATCACGTACCAGTTTGCCTTCTTGTTGGCCAGATGCACGGTCCAGACGATGTCGACCACGGTCTTGCCGTCGATGCGGCTGCCGATGCGGATTTCCTGCCCCGGCACGCCCATGGGCCAGGTTTCGCGAGCTTGTTCGGGATAGGCGTAGACCTTGAAGCGCGCGGCCTGGCGCTTGAGCGCGCCGTTGGCATCGCGCAGGTCGCCGGAGCCGATGGGCTCGGATTCGGTGCCGGGCTTCACCGGGAGTCCGCCCAGTACCCGGCCGTCGCCGCCAGGCACCGCGAGTGCGGCCTGGGTGACCGGTTCGAGGTAATACTCGGAGCTGTTGCCGACCCGTGCGAAACCGATCGCCGGATGGATACGGAAATGGGTATTGCTCATGGCCAATGGCCCTCTTGGGCATCGATGGATGAACGCCACGCGGCGGCGCCCATGGACGAAGGGTGACGGTGTGGATGCCGTGCGTCGGTGATGCCGGCGGCCAAGCCGCGGGCATCCGCAGCGCGTGGCGAAGGGTGCCTACGGGTGCGGAGGCAGCGCCGTCCGGGAGTCAAGCCGCCGTGCTTGCGGGGATCCCGGCTCCGGTGGCACGTCCCGGCCGCACGCACGATGCGTGCCGATGCACGCAGCCGTCAGCGAGGGTCTTCGGACTGCGAAGCCGGAGAGTGCGGTGGTGAAAAACTGGCAAGCCCTGATTCGCATGCGATCACTCCCTTGATTCCGGTCTCGCGGCATGAGCCGGCGAGAGGATGAGCGGGCACACCGTGTCGGTGGCCCGAGCCCGTTCGGATCGTTGCAACAACGGCAAACAGCATGTCGTAGGCCGACGATGGTCGGCCGGCGCAGCCAAGCTCGTGATCCCCCTGCGCCAAGCGGTAAGAGCCTGGCGTCGCACCGGGTCTCTCCAGAGTCCTGGTGCGGATGCATGCCGTGGTCACCCTTTGAGGTGCGCCACGGTCCGGCACGTGGTCAATCGCGCACTGTGCGGCCACTAGACGCTAACGCGCGCCAGGTCGCGAAAATATGAAGCGCATCACATAATCCGGTATTGCCGACATGAGGCACACGGTGCATGGCGATGCACGCCTTTGCGCATCCATGGTGGTTCCGCGACCGGCACAGTTCGTCCGGACCGGGCGCTTGGAACGCTTACCCCATGCGCAGCAGCTTGCGCACCGCCGGCAGGTTGCGCCGGCTGACTTCGGGGCTGAAATCGGTACCGGCGAGGCGGGCCAGCACGTGGCCGTCGGGCAGGGTCTTCAGGCCGACCAGGCGCGGCGTGGGCACCAGGCAGTTGCGGTGCAGGCGGGTCAGCTGGTCGGGGTAGGCATCTTCCAGCTGGCGCAGCGAGTCGTCGATCAGCAGCTCACCGCCGGTATGGCGCACCAGCACGTATTTTTCCTCGGCGAGCAGGCAGATCACCTCGTCCAGCGCCACGCGCACCTGCTCGCCGCGCACGCGTGCGTGCAGGTGGCCGGTTGCTTCGCGCGGGGTGGCGTCGAGGCGCTGGCGGGCGCGCTGCACGGCTTCGCGCAGGCGTTCCAGCCGCACCGGCTTGAGCAGGTAATCCACCGCGCCGAGTTCGAACGCGTGCAGCGCGTGGTTCTCGTAGGCGGTGCAGAACACCACCTGCGGGCGCGCGCGCCCGGCCAGCCGCGCGGCCAGCGCGGTGCCGTCGAGGCCGGGCATGTTGATGTCCAGCAGCAGCAGGTCCGGCTGCAGTTCGCCGAGCGCGTGGAGCGCCGCCTCGCCGTCGCCGACGCTGCCGGCGACATCCGCGCCGTCGCATTCGCCCAGCAGCGCGGCGAGGCGCGCGCGGGCCAGCGGTTCGTCATCGACGATCAGTACGCGCATCGCCGTTTCCCCCTTGGTTCGACTTGTCTTGCTTGTCATCGAGTGGCAGGCGCAGCCGCACCATGAAACGATCGCCCTGCGGGCCGGCCTGCACCTGCGCCCGCGTACCGTAGCGGAAGGCGATGCGCTGGCGCACGTTGTCCAGGCCATGGCCGTTGCCGCCGCGGGCCGGCGTGGGCGGCAGCGGATTGTCGATCACGATGACCAGCGCGCGCGCTTCGCGGCGGCCGCGCAGGATCACCTCGCCGCCCTCTCGCAGCGGCTGGATGCCGTGGCGCACCGCGTTTTCCACCAGCGGCTGCAGCAGCAGGCGCGGCAGCGGGAAACCCGGCGGCAACTCGTCCAGTTCGCGGCGCACGCGCAGGCGTTCGCCCAGGCGCAGCTGTTCGATGGCCAGGTAGCGTTCCACCAGCGCCAGTTCCTCGCCCAGCGTGCCGTCGCGCGTTTCGTGCTGGCCCAGCGCGGCGCGGAACAGTTCGGAAAGATCCTCGATGGTGCGTTCGGCCGCGGCGGGATCCACCCGTACCAGCGCGGCCACCGTGTTCATGCTGTTGAACAGGAAGTGCGGGCGGATGCGCGCCTGCAGCGCCTCCACCCGCGCGTGCGCCACCGCCGCCAGCCGCGCCCGCCACTGCGCCAGTATGTAGAAGTAGCGCAGCATCGCCGCGCCGAGCAGGGCGGCGATCAGCGCGTTGTCGCCGATGAAGCGTGCGGCGCCGCCCTGGATCAGGGCCAGTTGCAGCGCGCCGTCCATCCAGCGCGCCACCGCGCTGGCCAGCACCACGATCGACACCATCAGCAACCACACGCCGGCATACGGCCCGTAGCCGGGCAGCCGTTGCAGCGCGGGCGACAGTTTGCACAGCGCCACCGCCAGCAGCAGCGCCAGCCAGGCCACGAAGGCCATGCCGATGGTGAACGCGCGCCAGTCGCGGCCGCCGTCCGGTGCCAGCCACATCACCGCCACGGTGAGCGCGCCGACCACGAACAGCGCGAACAGTGCCGGCAGGCTGCAGAAGTCCGGCAGCGGCGTGCGTTCGGCGCGTGGCGGGGTCGGTTCGCTCATGCGGCGCAGTATGCCGCAGCGATGGGCTCAGCCGGCGAGCCGCTGGCCCAGCCAGTGACGCAGGTCGGCAATTTCCTCGGCGCACACGGCGTGCGCCATCGGGTAGGCGTGCCAGTCCACCGTGTAGCCCAGCGTCTCCAGGCGCCTGCGCGCGTCTTCGCCGCGCGGCGGCGCCACGACCGGGGCGAACGTGCCGTGGCCCTGGAAGATCGGCGTGGCTGCGTTGGCCGCGCTGCGTTCGGCCTCCAGGCTGTCGCCCAGCACCAGGTAGGTGGACAGTGCCACGATGCCGGCCAGTCGGCGTTCGTGGCGCAACCCGGCGGCCAGTGCGATCGCGCCACCCTGCGAGAAGCCGGCCAGCACGATGCGTTCGTCCGGCACGCCGCGCGCGTTCTCGCGCGCGATCAGCGTTTCCACGGCCTCGATCGAGGCGCGCATGCCGGTCTCGTCCTGGCGTGCGTGTAGATCGAAGTCGGCGATGTCGTACCACGCGCGCATCGGCATGCCGCCGTTGATCGTCACCGGCCGCGTGGGCGCGTGTGGAAACACGAAGCGCAACGCCGGCCACTCCGGCGCCACCAGCTCCGGCACGATCGGCGCGAAGTCGTGGCCGTCCGCGCCCAGGCCGTGCAGCCAGAGGATGCTGTGCGTGGGGTTCGATGCGGTTTCGTGTTCGACGGCGGGCAGGAGCTCGGACATGGCGGGTATCAGTGCGGGAAACGCACAGCATAATTGCCTACGCCCCTTTGGTGATGAGCCGACGCAGCTTCACCCGGCACTTCCGCCAGTACACGAGTATCACAGTGACCCAGTAGCTGATGGGTCAGCGGTTGATGTGGCGCAACGACTGCCGGAAACCACTGCGTAGCCGATCGAACGCATCGCCGGACGCGCCGGTTTCGGCTTCGCACTGTCGATGCACCGGCATCCATCGGACATCGTGATTTGACACGTAGTCTACCAACTAGTAGATTGTTTACCGCAATGCGAACAGCCGCACGCATTTGTCCCATCCGGCACATACCTGAGAAATCTTGCCATGAACGCAGAATTTTCGCCGAGGGCGGCCGAGATCGCCACGCATGCACGCTTCTTTCTTGCTGCCGGTGGCTACAACAGCTTCAGCTACGCAGATATTTCTGATCGAGTTCATATCAGCAAGGCCAGCATCCACCACCATTTTCCAAGCAAGGCCGAGTTGGTCCGGGCCGTGGTCGCGCAGTATCGCGAAGAAGCACGGGAGGGCATGGATGTGCTCGATCGACAGCTTGCCGATCCGCTCGAGGAACTCAATGCCTATGCGGATTACTGGTCCACCTGCATCCGCGACGGTACATCTTCGTTCTGCATTTGCGCGATGTTGGCCGTTGAGCTGCCGACGATTCCCGATGAAGTCGCGGATGAAGTTCGTGGGCACTTTCAGGATCTGACGACCTGGCTTGCATCGATCCTGAAAAGGGGAATGGCCAAGGGGCAGTTCCACCTGCGGGGCAGCCCGGCTATCGAAGCAAAGGCTTTCATGGCCACGGTGCACGGGGCCATGCTCGCCGCGAGAGCGTTCGTCGATCCCAAAACCTTCCGCGCGATTGTTCAGCCGGCCATTCGCCGACTGACCTTGACGACCTGATCCACCCTGGCGAAATCGCACAAGGTGATGCGACTTTTTTTGTATCGAATTATCTACCAACTAGTAGGTTAATTATCGGCGCCGCGAATAACGGCGTCGATCCATCCCAGCTGCTCCAGGAGAGGTATTCCATGGCTCATCCCATTTCCCCGCTAGGCGTTATCCACACCGTTATCAGTCTGGTCCCCGTCATCGCGGGCATCTACGCGTTTGTCCGCTACCGCCAGATCGACACGATGACCCGCTCTGGCCGGGTCTACCTCATAAGCCTGACGCTGGCGGTATTAACGTCCTTCGGAGTATCCAGCACGGGTGGTTTGAATGCCGGACATGCATTCGGCCTAGTGGTTCTTGCCGTAGCCTTCGGTGGCCTGTTCGCACCCCGGTTGACCATGCTTGGAAGGCTTCGTCCCTACCTCTCGGTGTTCGGATTGTCCTTCAGTTTCTTTCTCTCGCTGGTTCCCGGCACCAATGAAACCTTGACCCGAGTACCGCCCGCGCATCCGCTGGCCGATGGCCCCACGTCTCCCGTAGTGCTTGGCACGCTACTGGCGTTTCTGGGAATTTTCGTCGTGGGATTTGCTGCGCAATGCTGGATGATCCATTCGCGCCAAAGGGTTGCGACGCATACGTAAAAGCCATCCGGCGCCCTGGCGCCAGACAGCCCCATGTTGATGTCAACTATCAATCGCGCCCGAACGCAGACGGCCTGTTCTCGTGGACGCGACAATTCTTCCTTGAGATCCGTCGGAAAGATGGCTGGCGCGCAGGCGTGCTCAGGCTTCGTGCGTGGCGGCGTTCAACACCACGCCGTCGATGTACCGCCACGAGTTCCGTGGCGGCTGAACCGGACCGACATCTATTTCGCGGGTAGTCCCAGCTCCTGCGCGAAGAAGGTCAGCATGATCGCGGTGTTGCCCACGCGCTGGCTGAACGGGGCGCCGAAGCCGTGGCCGGCGTCCATGCGCGTCAGCAGCAGGACGGGTTGCCCCGAGCTGCTGGCGCGCTGCAGCGCGGCGGTGAACTTGCGCGATTGCCACGGCGCCACGCGCGGGTCGTTGACGCCGGTGGTCATCAGCACGGCCGGATACGCGGTGTGCGCCTTCACGTTCTGCAGCGGCGAATACGC
>Ga0164242_10003644_pt1 | contig 17482 bp, 16 predicted proteins | sample OricomgcompostMG_FD_108783 | JGI IMG/M metagenome (GOLD analysis project Ga0164242, IMG submission 108783) | Miracle-Growth compost microbial communities from Emeryville, California, USA - Original compost - Miracle growth compost (MG) ...
CGGCCACTTCCTGCGTCGGTACTCGCTGGACGAGCTGCCGCAGCTGTTCAACGTGCTGGCCGGCTCGATGTCGCTGGTCGGCCCGCGGCCACCGCTGCAGTCGGAGGTGGCCGAGTACGCCGATGAAGTGCGGCGCCGCCTGAAGGTTATTCCGGGCCTCACCGGCCTCTGGCAGGTCAGTGGCCGGTCGATGCTGAGCTGGGATCAGAGCGTCCGGCTCGACCTCCTTTATGTCGAGAACTGGTCGATCGGACTGGATCTGGTGATCTTGTTCAGGACCGCCTACGCCGTGCTGGCCAAACGCGGCGCGTACTGAGGCCGACGATGACTGACCAAGAACGACATCGAATGGGGGATTTGTGATGAGGCAGGGCTATCTCGCAGGCTCGTTCGACCTGCTCAATGTCGGTGATCTTGATGTGATCGGACAGGTCCGGGAGCGCTGTGATCGTCTCGTCGTTGGCGTCTACAGCGACGGCTATGTCCGCAAGCTGTCCGGGCGGCTGCCCGTCGTGCCGCTGAACGAACGAGCCGAGCTACTCCGCCACGTCCGTGGTGTCGCCGAGGTGCTGACCCACAATGAGTCGACCGACTGGCACAAGCTGTCCGACTACTTCACCGTCCTTGCTTCGCAAGACGACCGCGCCGGCGATCTCGCCGAGATTGTCGCACCGGCTCGGCAGACCAGCAGCCGCGAGTTGCAGGCAGCGCTGGCGCCGCTTGCCGGCGCTGCATTGCAGCGAGGTGTCGCGTGAGCGGATCCGAGCCGGTGGTCGGCTATGTGCCCGGAGCGTGGGACATGTTCCACATCGGCCACCTGAACATCCTCCGCAGGGCCAGGGCGCTCTGCGACATCCTCGTCGTTGGTGTGGTAACCGACGAGGAACTCTTCCACGCCAAAGCGAAGTCGCCTATCGTTCCATTGAATGAGCGCAAGGAAGTTGTCGCTGCGTTAGATCTGGTCGACCGAGTCGTTACCGACTACTCGACCAATAAGCTGGACGTCTGGCAGCGCGTCGGCTTCGACGTACTCTTCAAAGGGGACGACTGGCGCGCCACGCCGAAGGGCGACAAGCTCGAGCAACAGATGTCGTCGGTCGGCGTGCGGGTCTGCTACTTCCCGTACACGGCGCACACTTCGAGCACGCACTTGCGCGCCATGCTCGGCGTCCGGTGATCTCCAGTTCTGCCTGCTTCGATCATCGCTGCACGCGCTCCTGTGTACCTGCCCGCTTGAAATTGGTCAGGCCCTGGCAACCATCGGCGAGTCCTAGTAAACAGCAGCTCGACTTTGCCAATCACCGTCGGCATCGGACGAAGATCGACTTGGCAGCGGGATGAGGACGTCTTTCCTCAGGATCAACTCTTCCCTACCGGCCAAGTCGTGCCCGAGTCGCACACAGGCGATCAAGCTCCGGTCACGCCTACAAGACCGACTGCGGTCCGTGTTGCTGGAGAAACAAACAGCAACTGAGCGATCCCTGGGGGACGCGGCGCCTAACGAGGGGGCCGTTCCGTTCGAGGGCGAGGCGCATCTGTGAAGGTCGGGAACGTGGGCAACCCGAGGAGTCCAACGGGGGGCCGATCGCCGACTGGTTAGTGCGCCGAGAGCGAATAAAGCCAGCTCTGACAAAGACAATCGCCGACGAGCCGGCGCTTGATGAGGATGTGCAGTTCAGGAGTGATGCGGACAGCGACGCCGTCTTCTACCCTTCCTTGTCTACTCCCGCACCGCCGACGGTGGAGAGTACAGAACAGCGCCTGCGGGAACATCCTTAACAACGACGACGTTCGGACCGATCTTAGCTCCCTTACCTACTGTGACGTCGCCGATGATGACAGCGCCAACTCCAATCTCAACGTCGTCCTCGATCTCGGGACAGTCATCAACTGAGCGACGATTGCCCAAGGTGACGCCGTGTCGAATCATCACGTTCGCACCAATTACCGAGCCGGGGTTGACGACCACTCCGACCCCGTGGCGGAGACGCAACCCCGGACCACATCGCGTGCTTGCCGGCAGCTCGACTCCCAGGATCCACTCTGATGCGATCTTGTACAAAGCGGCGACGAAGGGGTACAGCGCTTTGGCCCCACGCGACCCGCAACGCAACTCCCGCACGCACTGCGTCACTCGAAACAGCAGCAAAATGAGCTGGCTCTTTGGGTAGCCACGATTGGCCCGCTGATCCGCAGAGACCAGCTGACGATAGATCCCCGTAGTCGTCATAGCCCGCGCCCGCGACGGTTCAACAACGTTACGATTGCTCCGGCAGGCAGCGCCCGCACCGCGATCAGCCATGCGAGATAGGCACGCAGCTGAGTTCGGTCGCTCCGCAGAGCCTTCTTCACCCAGGACCGGGCCACGCGCCGCTCTCCCAACGCTGCATGAGCAAACGCAATCTGCCCCTCGATGCGCGCTTGCCCACGGGGGCTCGAGGCAAACTCGGGATGCTTTGCGAGAAGGTAGATCAGGCCGTCGGCTACGCCGCGCCACCTCTCGCTGAAGAACGAGGTCCGGTCCCAATGGATGATCGTCAGCGGATCCGGCACAGCAGCGATGTGCCCAACCTTCGCAGCACGAAGGAGAAGGTCGTAATCCTCGCCGTAGGAGGCGGGGATAGACTCATCCACCAACCCAAGATCGCCCAGCAGCCGGTCTCGGCGCATCAGGAACGACGACGGGTGCAACTCAGTTATTCGGGACTCGAGCAAATTCGATAGTTCGGATCGCGGTGGTGATGGTCGGTCATGGATACCACCGGGACTGACGATCCGAATACCTGTCGCGATAATTACTGCATCCGGGTCGTGCGCCGCGAGCTTGAGTTGCCGATCGATCTTGTCCGACATCCACTCGTCGTCGTCATCACAGAACGCGATGTAATCGAACGTTGCAGAGCGCACGCCAGTATTGCGCGCGCCAGCCAGGCCTGGTCTACCCGTGTTCAACACCGTCACGACGGTACGCGCAGGATTCTGCTCGATGTCGACCAAGGGATCAATTTCGACTTGATCGAAAACCACGACGACCTCGACCTGCACCGACGAGTCCTGCGCAAATATCGATTGGATGGCACGCCGCAGCAGCGTCGGCCGCCCCCGGGTGGCGATAACAACGCTCACACCCGCGTCAGCAATCACGGAAATCCCCCTAGAAGCAATGAGCTCAACCCCGAGTCGCGGATCTTACGCTGTCGTGACCAACTGTGGCGGGGCCACGTCGCCCGGTCTGCGAACCCTCAACAGAAGCGCCGCTGCCGTCATGCTGAGAATAAGACCATCGGGCAGCACACCGTAATAGAAACACTCTACCAAAATCACCAGAAGGACAGCACTGAGCATGAGAAGCCCGGGGCCACGATTCCGAATGGTCGCGACAAATGACCAGCTCAGCCAGCCCAAAAACAGAGCTACCCCAGGGAGCCCCTGGGAGAACATCACAGACCACACGTGTCCTTGCGTGCCGACCGAGGGTGCGCCAGGAGTCTCCGACGGTCGAGGAGCCCCAAAACCGAAGATCGGCGATTCCATAGTACGTTCGAATGTCTCTCGATACAGGTTCGCTCGATCCTGAGTGCTAGAGCCAGACGCCAATCGACTCTCCAATAATGTCTGAACATCAAACGCGAAAGCAACTCCAAGCACTAAACACGTGCTTAGCAAGAGAGCGAACATTGCTTTGGCGCGACCACGAAAGAGAAGAGCAACCGAAATATAGGAAACAGCGACACCGAGGCCCAAGAACATGCCGCGATTGAGCGACACCGCCGCTGGGACGAGCGACAACGCGACCAAGACGACGAGGCAAATCCGCAGGCGATGGCGTCGCGTACCAACGAAATATCCGACCACTACCGGCAAGATCATCGAGTACACGTTCCCCCATCCATTCGTGTACAGGAATGGCGCGGATGGACGCGGGCTAACCTGAACCCAGCTCTCCGGATTGTACTGCGTGAGCCTCCGGACGATCATCTCGCGGACCAACTCGTTCGACTGGAGTGGGTGAGGAACAACAAGCCCAAGCGGCGTCCTAAATGAAAAGAGAGGGAAAATTATGCCAGCGAACCCTCCAAATACGACCCAAAGCAACAGGAGCGAAAAGTTCCGGGCCACGAGCTCATGGGTGATACTCTCTCTGGCATTGTAGACATAGAGGAACACCACAGTAACTACCAAATATAGCAACAATCGGTATACAAAGCCAATCAATCGTCCACCGGTATCAATACCGATCACCGAAAGTAGTACCCAGACGAGAAAAAGCAGCCAGATACCGAAACCACGCGGGGCCTCTATCCCCCCACGCGCGACCATATAGCCGACCATTATCATTGCCAGCGGGATCCAAGCTATTTCGCCGAACCCTAGCGCCCACCAGAGAGGAAAAGCACCCAGCATCATGGTGAACGGCCAAGCTGGGAGACTCTTCAATCGGTCGACTCGATCTACCAGCGTCGAGCTTGAATCGACGCACGACGGTGCCGCCTGTCGCGCCGAAGCACCCACTCCCACCCTCCCGACCGAACTCACTAGCTCAAAACGGGTGCGACGCCGTTCGCACCACGTACTATAAGGGTACGCGTCTTCAGGGCCGACTGTGCACACACCTTGAGGCCGTCTCCCAGGCAAGGTCCGCGCCTGCCCGGGTCGCAACAGTCTATCGGGGGAGAAGTGACGTTGGCGCAGGATCCGCAGACTCTATCGCTCGGCATTGAGCAGTACCTGGCGACACTGCGCCGTCGTTGGGGCGTAATCGCACTTTGCGGGCTACTAGGTGTCGCACTGGCAGCGGGGTATCTTTTCCTGCTGGCGCCTAAGGCGACTGCGACCGCAGACCTCAACATCAATGTTATCTCGACTGAGCCGTTCAACGCCGAGAAGTCCGCAGGCGGCTTGTTGGACGATGCCGCTGAGGCACGCATCGCGCAGTCCTACGCCGTCGCTGAAGGTGCATCGAAGCTCATGGGCGGGACTATCGACGCGGACGAGATCCGGGAAGCGTCCAGCGTGACGACGACCTCCGGGACTTCAGTGGTCCTGGTAAGTTATACGGCCCGGTCAAGCGAGGACGCGATCCGTGGCGCCGACGCCGTTGCGCAAGCGTACCTCGACTACCGACACGACCAGGCAAAGAAGCGAGTGGACGCGCTACTCGCAGACGTCAACAGCCGGCTGTCAGATGCGCGTTCCGAGCTCGTCACCGCCTACGAGCAGATCGCTGACTCTAAGTCCGGGAGCGGAGCAGCAACAAAGGCCGAGAGTAATCGCCAACAGGTCGTGATAGAGATCCAAGATCTTATTGAGCGGAAGAACAATTTAGAAGGCGTCGATACAGCTGGCGGCTCGATCCTGACGGCTGCGGCGAACAACTCGATTGTCTATGGCCCACGCAAGGTCTACATTCTTCTCATTGGTTTCCTGGCGGGTGTCGCCATCGGACTGCTCTGTGCGTTTGTTGTTGATCGTTATGCGCGTCATATCCGGCGGGTGCGGGACGTGACACACGTGTCAGGTCGGCCGACCTTCCTAACTTCCAATGCACCAGGACTCCCGGTTGACAGTGCTACTCGTGACACGCTGCGCGTCGCTCGCGAGCGGTTCACTGCCGATATCGACGGTATGTCTCGGCGAGTCCTTATCGTTGATGACAGTGGACCCTTTCCATCCCAGACCACGCTTGCGTTCGCAATGGTGATGACGGAAGACACCCGCCCGACAGAGCTCATCCTGCCTGTGTCTAGCGAGTCGGGGTTCAAGGAGTTGTCCGCTTTCCTTGACCTCAAGCAAGTTGAGACTGATCCCGATGATGCCGACAGGTACGACTCACTAAGTAATGACTCAATTACCGTTAGCGTGCCACACGGGGATCTACAGGATGCCGAGTTCTTTGCAGCAGAAGCGATTCCTAACCGTCGAGAGGCGACACGGGATCGTCAAGTCGCGCGGCAAATATTGATTCTCTCCTCAAACGCTGCGAAGTCAGATATTGTTTGGAGTCTGCGGCGTTTTGATGTCCTCGTTTTGGTCCATCAACGCGGGACTAGCCGAGTGCGAAACCTACGAGCGATCCTCGGCGAAGCGGCCACATTTCGAACGCCGCTCGCTGGCTCGTTGCTGCTGAACCACAGACCTCGCTCGTGACCAGGCCGACCGGGCGAATCAACGTGACGGGCGTTGACGTCGACCTCTTGGGCATTGATTCGGTGGTTAACACCATCATCGCCTGGACCAACCAGGATACTTCCCGCGTGGCCATTGGAGTGAACGCGAACGTGTGCAATCTCGCTGCCGACAGTCCCGACTTCGCTCGACTGGTCTCGGCTGCTGACCTTCGATACGCCGACGGTCAGTCCATCGTCTGGGCGGCTCGGTTGCTTGGAGGGAGAATTCCGGAGCGGGTTGCTACGACTGATCTGATCAAGCCGCTCGCGGAGACGGCAGAGCGGCTTGGTAAGCGGATCTTTCTCCTTGGGGCTGCCCCCGGTGTCGCCTCAGCCGCGTCGAGAGAGCTTCAGCGCCTGTTCCCACGCCTTCAGATCACCGCGTTTCACGGATACTTCCCGAGCGAGGCTACGGAGTCAGTCCTTGAGAACATATCACTATTCAGCACGGACATCCTGCTTGTTGGCATGGGCGACCCTCGTCAGCAGGAGTGGGTTTCCTGCCACCGTACACAGATTTCTGCACCAGCCATCCTCACCTGTGGCGGGCTGTTCGACTGGATCAGCGGAAACAATCGCCGCGCGCCTCGGTGGATGATCCGGCTCGGATTGGAGTGGCTCTGGCGGATGATGATTGAGCCTAAGCGACTCACAGGCCGCTACCTTCGTGGAAACCCGAAGTTCTTGGCGCGATTGCTGAGTCAAAGGTTGCTTCGCAAGGAGTCTTCAGAATGCCACGATTAAGCGTGTTAATGCCGGTGCGCAATGGCGGAACCACTCTGCGAGTCGCAGTCCGTTCGACCCTGAGAGCGCTCCCGCGCGACGCGGAGCTGGTCATTTACGATGACTGCAGCGACGACAGCGCGATCAATGATCTACCGTCGGACAATCATCTGCGGGTGGTGAGGGGCGGCAAGCCAGCTGGTGTGGCTAGAGGTCTCAACACACTGTTGTCATCAATCGATTCGCCTTTGGTAGCACGAATGGACGCCGACGACCTATCACTCCCCTGGCGATTCAACCACGAGCTTCGGGCACTCGATAATGCCGACGTCGTCTTCACGACGGTTGTTCACTTCGGTAGCCGTCTGAGTCAGACCCGTCCGACACCGCCGGTCCAAATCGCCCCGGGGGTGTTCCCGCTTCGACTCCTCGTGGCGAACCCAGTCGCGCACTCTACGATGCTCGGACGTACCGACCACATCCGAAGAGTTGGTGGCTACCGCTCAGTCCCATCGGAAGACTATGACCTCTGGCTTAGGTTAGCCGCTATGGGCACCCGGCTGATGCGCCTAGCCCTACCGAGCCTGATGTATCGGATCCACCCTGGCCAAGTCACGGCAACTGGCGACTGGCTCACCAAGGCGGCTGCCGACGAGCACATCGTCGGTAGCTACACGGCACTTGCGCGCAAGCATCTTGGAGTCGACCCCGACTGGTACCCGGCGCTGCGCGCAGCCAGGCGCGGGCGGCATCTATCTGATGCCGACTCCAAGCCGCTAATGCGATTCCAGGAAGCGATCGAGGCTTCGAGTAGGCACCTCTCGCGGGCTGACGCACGCGCGCTAAACGCCAAGTGCCGGGCCATCGTCGGGCGCGCGCTACATCGATGAGCGCTTGTGGGCACAACGACGATACGTTGAAGTCGGAGAGCAACTTGCAGGACGACGCGTCCGAGTCTCGATCCGCCGCGCGGGGCGGAGTCATCGGATTTGTCGGCGCGGCGACCAGCTCCGGGCTTGGATTCGTTCTGACGATGCTAATGACTCGTCTGCTGGGCGAGCGTGGCGCGGGAGCGGTTATGCAGGCCATGGCAATCTTCTCCATCGCCATCAGTCTCGCGAAACTGGGCATGGATTCTGTAGCCATCTGGATCGTTCCGAGAATGATGGACACAGATCCCGCCGGACTGCGTCGTGTCATCCGCCTGGTGTTCTTGATCACCGCGATCGCCGGAGCGGTAGGCGGCTGCGCCGTCGTCGGCTGGTCGCGCTTCTACCGGGCGGAAAGTACGCTTTCTGTGGCCGTGTTTGTCGTCGGCCTGGCTGTCCCGATCGGCGCACTTCAAGTGGTGTCGCTATCTATAATTCGCGGCTTGGGTGATTTGCGAGCCTACGTCGCTATCGGGAACATTCTGCTTCCCACCCTTCGGCCGATTATCCTGATCGCCGTCACGGCGGTCGGCGGAACCGCGGTCGGCGTGACGGTCGGCTGGGTGGCTCCCCTGCCACTGGCCCTCATTGCGGCCGGCGCTGTTGCAGTCGTAATGGTCCGTCGAGTCTCGGCAACGGGTCCGGACCCCAATTTTAAACCTGCACTGAATTGGAAACCACATCTGTCTGCCACGGCCAGCGGTGGGCCAACCATACGGCAGCTTCTGAAGTTTGCGATCCCGCGAACGATATCCGCCGGGCTTGAGCAGTCAATTCAATGGCTGGACCTCCTGCTAGTCGGAGCGATTATCGGATCTGCGTCGGCCGGAATCTATGGTGGCGCAAGCAGGTTTATTGCAGCCGGCCTCATCATCGACACTGCCCTGCGGGTCGTGGTGTCTCCACGCTTCAGCGCACTCCTGCATAGTCGAAAAGTAGCCGCGTTGCAGGCACTGTATCGAGACTCTGCGATCTGGCTTGTTCTGTTCAGTTCGCCGATTTTCGCGGTCTTGGCGATCAATGCGCAGACCGTCCTCCGATGGCTCGGGCCGGGCTTCACTGACGGCACGCCGACCCTAGTCACGTTGTGCATCGGCGTCACAGTCACACTGATGGCGGGAAACATCCACTCCGTCCTCCTGATGAGCGGGCGTAGTGGCTGGGCAGCTCTTAACAAGGTGGTGGCTCTTTCAGTCAACGTCGTGGGAAACTTTCTGATGATACCAGCGATTGGCATCGAAGGTGCAGCACTGGCGTGGGTCGCAAGCATGCTTATTGACGCCCTGCTGGCTTCGATCGAAGTAAAGAAGTTCGTTGGGATTCGTCTTCAACCGTGGCGGATCGCCTACGCTACTCTGCCGGCTGTTATCAGCTTCCTTGCCCCCGGGGTCGCCCTCCTGCTCACGCTGGGCCACGGTATTCCCATGCTCTCAGCGAATGTCGTGATCGGAACAGCCACATTCCTCCTTTGGTGTTGGGTCGACAAAGATCGCCTCCAGCTGGCGAATATCGCCGCGGCGATCAGACGCAAGTAGCCGAAATGCGAGCGCTGCAGTACTGCGCACAGACGTGCCCTGACGTGAGTTGCAGAGATTCGGCCTCTCTGTTTCACGCCGCGTGAAACAGGGAGGTTGAGGTGAGCTGGGCTGTCAACGAGTGGGCCGTTCGGTGCCGGGCTCAAAACACGGATTTAGACGCCTCCTGCGCCTGAGCTCGAGCCGAGTCGAGCTCCAGCACTACGGCAAGCGCAAACCATACTGCGTTACTGACGACCGACCCAGCGATCGAGTTCATGCTCCACGGCCACTATGAAAGAGTCGGAGTGACGGGCGACCGGCGTCAGTGTCGTGGTTCTGGGACGGGCGCTACGCCGGAGGAACTTCGTCGGCCGAGTTGGCGGCGTTAGTCAGCCTTGCGCAGCAGCGACTGCACGGAGACCAACCCGACAACCTGCCACTGGAACCGATGTTACAACTGTCGCGCTGGTCCGACGGTCGATCACACGACCAGTGAGTTGTTGTGGTCGGCACTGACCGGCGCCTATCGCCAGCTCGGATTCGACCGGATCGATGACGAGGCCTTCGCGTTGGTCGGGACACCGATCTTGGAACCAAACTCGAAGCTGAACACCATCCGGGTGTCGACCGAGTTCGGCCTGCCGACACCGCCCCCAACACCTTCTACAACTGTTTGAGTCGGTGTGAGCCGCGCTCATCGAGGACAGATCGCGGCCGCCTGCTGGGGCCAAGTCACTGGCCCGGGACGGGTCGAGTTGGTGATGTATGACCTGACCACGCTGCACTTCCAGATCGGCGAGGAGGATCAGCTGCGCCGGGTCGGCATGTCGAAGGATCCCCAGGTCGATCCGCAGGTCACGGGTTGTTAGTCTTCACTGCGGACGGGTCCCCGGAGGACGTGGGCCCTGTTCGAGGGGGAGCAACCCGTCCTGAACGCACGAGCACTCGGGTTGCATCAGCCCTCGGCCGCCACAGAGTCGGTGCCGATCGCAGAGCGGTTGGGAGACGCCCTATACAGAAGCTTCTTCGCCGCGAGCTTACGTCGGACTGCTTGCTGCGAATCAGTTTATCACTTTACCGCGTAGCTTGACCGCTCCTGGATGCGGAGCCACATTTCACCCGCGGCACCTTCGGCCTCCGCAATCTCCGATGCTGAGACCTGCGACTTCCAGGCGGAAGCAACATCTTCCGGGTTGCGGTTCAAATTGTGCAACCGAGTGATCGGCCTCTCGTTGGTAGCCGCGATCGTGTCCTGCGTCACAACGGATGAATCCAAACCAAGGTCGCCAATGAGCCTCTCGCGTGCCTCAGATCCCCCCGCGGCGAGACCTTGATGTGACACGACTATCGTCCCTTCCGGAAGTCCCGTCAACGCAACGCGGTACAACGCAGCCCAGAATAGGCCCATTGCAGTCGCCTGCGGCAACGAGTCTTGCGGCGGTACGTCAAGGTTCAGTAGCTCGCGAACCTCATCGAGATCCGGTTGCCAATGTTGTTTACGGTAACTACTCAACATCGCCGCGGGATGTCGATACAGGAGTACGATCTTGGCGTCGACGGTCGCCGCGATCGCAGGGAGCGAAAGCATTGCGAAGGGATCCTTCACGATCACCCGGGTCATTGGCAAGCAGGCACGATGCTGATGGACGCCGTAACGACCGTAGACCCAGGGCGACAAACCTCTATACGCCAATTTCAATGCCTTCCGTTGACGCTTTCCCGGAATGACAATCCGCTGCCATCCACCTACGGTCCCAGCCAGCCCATAATGCCTTCGACCGCGCGGATTCATTGGCTCTCGACCTAGCATTGCGGTTCTTGGAGCGGCAGCTAACGTTCTTGCCAGCCACGTCGTCCCAGACCTCGGCATACCAGTTACGAGTATAGGTTGCATTTGTCTCCCCCTCCTGAGCAATGGTACCGATACTTGGAGCCTGTCGCTGCCAACTCGGCTGATGTCATCCACAGAAGCATGCACCCGCATATTAGGCCGCGATTGCCATTCCGACGGCTGTCATTTGTCGAGCGAGTTCGTCTGCCCTCACACGCCGCTGACACATCGAAAACGGCCTCGTCACCAACTCGGCTCCGACGCCACGGTGCGGCGCCACTTATCACGACCCGTATGCATACCGAGGAGTCATTCCGGATTACCAAAGCGATCCGGCCTACCGCGTGAGTCTTCAGCCACAAACGCGACGCGATCGGAGCCTGCCTGACTGTCGTGGCACCCAGCCTCGCGGCTTCTCGCTACCTCCAAGGCCGAACCGGAGTGACAGTCAAAAAACATGACGGAATTCGAGGTCTGCTGCTTCGTCAATCACACTCAGACCAACGCGTGGCGTCATGGCTTAAGCTTCACGAGCTTCCTGTACTTGCGCGTCATCGAGACACCAGAATGGATCAAGGTGATGACGAAGACAACGGTATAAACGATCCCGAATGCTATGGGGAATCCCCACAGTACAAACATCCAGCACATAACGCCCATGTCGATAGGAAGCAGCAAAATCGACTGCCCATATCCGCCAGAAGCGGGACTGGTGGACTCTACGCCAAATCGAGCACTCAATTGTTTCGCGAGGACCTGGCTCATGAACTGGCCTACTACGACAACGGCGAATGCAAGAGACAAGTATGGGATATAGGAGAATTGTTGCCCAGATCCGTGCCATAGAAGCGCAACCGCGACAGCCATATGGAGCATCGGTGTCCGCATTGCGTCGACTACATGGTCAAGCCACTCGCCAGCTGGGCTGCTTGTACGAGTGAGCCTTGAGACTTGCCCGTCTGCAGAGTCCAGCACATAGCCGAGTGCCAGCAGCGGACCAGCGACCACTCCTGCCCAGATCTCGCGGGGCGCGGCAACGATTACCACAAGGCCCGCGACCGAGACAACAGCGCTAATGAGGGTAACGGCGTTCGCGCCAAGGCCGACTGCTGCCGCAAGAGCAGCAACGACCCTTCCGAGCCCCCGATTGACCCACCGAGTGTACGCGGGAACGCCTGCATCGGGCTTCTGTGCCGAGGATAGATGCGAAAGCGCATCTCGAAACCGCGGCGTACGCAACTCGGCCCCAATCAATGCTGCCGCCGAGAGCCATTGTTACTCACCTGATACAAGATCGTCCCCTCCAGATTAAACCTGCGATGATGGCGCCACAATGGCGCCATCACTTCTCTCGAATTCCCGCCTCAGATCAAGCTGACCCTAGCGTTGCGCTCGCCGAGAGTTCAAAGCTGTGACTCGGGGTCGCGCGGTAGTTCGAGTGCACTTCGACGGCAATCACGTTGTTCCCATCTTGCAGATCGGAGACAGGAACGTTGATGACGACAGGATTGGCAATCGCAGACGACGCATTCACTGCTGCGTTGGCAAAGTCGTTCGCGCCGGAAGTACCCGCAGTCATGTTCTTGCGACCAACCTCTTCTCCGTTCACGTAAACAATGACTCCATCGTCTGCGCGGGTCGTGATAGTCATCGAGGAAACCAACGCCACAGATGCTACGTCTACCGTCTTCCGATAGAACGACGTGATCGGCTTCGGCGTCTCCGAACTGCTCAACGTCGTCCCGAGGTTGCTCTGTCCCCAGCCGACCGGCGCAGTGCCCGATGTCCAAGATGAATCGTCGTAGCTTTGAGTCGTCCAACCTGGTCCGGGCCCCTGCCCGTTGTACAGGTACTTCCATGTGCTCCCGTTGCTTATCAAATCCTGCGTCGATGGGCCTTGATGCGCTGTGACTGCCGCGGACGACGCCGATCGATTGCCTGCGGCGTCTACTGCTCGGACGAAGTATTTGGAGGTCGCAGAGGAGAGATCAAGCTTGGCCGACGTGCCGTCGGTCGTAGCAACCACGCGGTCGTCTCGGAGCACTTCGTAGCCCGAAGGCGAGCCACTCGATGCCTTCCAACTCAATGTGACATCCGCCCCAGAGCTAACTGCAGTGACATCCGTCGGGGTCGAAGGCGGGGTCGTATCGACAGCTGGGAACCGAGCAAATCCACCGGACCACTGCCGGAGGTAACCGTCTTTGGTGGAGTAGCTAATATCGCCACCTTCCCATAGCGTCCCAGTTGAGTCAACGAACAAGGCCCAGGCGCCAGCTCCGGCGCGCGTGTTGAGTTCCGGGCTGAAATCAGGTTTGATTTGCCCTGTTTCAGCACTCCAAGCACCCGCGGCGTATATACGCTCGGCGGACGTCCAGCTCGTGCCGATCGATGGCCAGGTACTGGCTCCGCTGTACTCTGCGTCGAAACAGTGACATCCTCCGAAGACTGTGGTCCCGTCGCTCGCGATGGTTTGGAAATCACCACCACGTTGCCCCACCGTGGTGCTCAGTAGGCTGAAATCTGTACGATCATATGAGAAGAGGCTGTGCTCAGCTCCACCCACCCAAATGCGGTCCCCAACCTCTTTAATCGCTTCTTGATATCCGACCGAGACCGTACTGCTGAGGTGGACATCCCAAGTGAACGCGCTCGCATCAGTCGTGTTAAGCGCTGCGGCCCGCATGGTGTGTGTGGTCTTCGACTGAGAAAAATACCCGGACAGGTAGACACGGTCACCATGGGAAGATGCGTCGACGGCGAGTACCGTCCCGTTTAGCTCAGGATTCCAGCCGGGATCCGGAGTCCCATCGCTAACTTTGAAACGCGCCGCCCCCCGAGTGTACGCCTGCTGCGTATACGTACCACCCGTGGAATGTGTGAACGCACCACCGACATAGAGCCAACCGTCCTGTACGTCCAGCCCCCGCACTACGACAGTCTGACCACTGAGGTAGTTGAATAGACTGCCCGAAAAACTCGGGTCTAGTTCACCGGTTGTTGCGTTCAGGACGGCGAGACCCGCGCGCGGCTGACCATCCACTTGGCTGAAGTAACCGCCAACGGCAAGCCGGCCATCAGGCATCGCAACCAACGCCTTGATCTGGTTGTCAAAGGTTGGCGCGAAGGAGGTGATCAGCTCACCGGTATCTCGGTCGAATGCGGCGAGGTACGACTGATTTACCTTGCTTGCGCCGGCTTTGCTCTTTTGGACCGACGTGAAGTTACCACCAACATAGATTACATTGCCAACCTCAGCGAAAGCCGAAACCTCGTTGCTGCCCTCGATCGAGCTCGGGCCAGCACCTAGGCCGGCGACCCCCCACGTCGTCGGCAACGCAAAACTGCTCACGTTTGGCGTATTTGTGACAGCTGCCGTTCCGGAGTCCGGAATCGTGGAGAACACATCAGCGCTCGTGAGCTTTGGCCGCAAATAGACCTGGGTAAAGGGCCGAGGGTTAATCATCGATGCATTACTGCCCCAGATGTATGATGACGCATCCGAGTTGCCGCGTGCATTGGACCCAAAGCCGAAGCCATATTCCCACCCTTGGCTCGCCGTCGTGGTGGTCGTCACTCGCTGCAGGTTATTATCGTCGCCGAAGTTTGAGGTGTAACTACTCGAGCTCCGCGTCGTCCCCCCGACGGTGTAGTCCTTCACTCGCTGCTGGTTGTAGAACTCCCATGTCCACGTGTCACGAGGGCTGGAGAGAGTGAAGGAGAAGTCCTGCCAACTGGTGCCAGCGGTATTGGTGGCGCGGTGCAGCCGGATGCCGTCGGGCAGCGAGTTGACCGAGGTTCCGTTCAACAGTCCTTCGATCGTTTGCGACGAGAGTTGCTTCGGCGCGAACGCCGAGGGTCCGGTCATAGGGTCGCGCACCTGGGCCGCTGTGCCCTTGCCCATGTTGGACTCGGACCACCCCTCGCGACCACGGCCAATCAGCACCCAGCCTCCGCCGTCGGTTGTCTGATCGCAATAGAACTGCGCGGGGGCGCCCAGCTTCGGAGTCCCGATCCAGTAGACACCATCCTGAGCCGCGGGGTTGTTCTGCTTAACCTCCCAGCAGGACGCAGCAGCGGTCGCTTGCGTCAAGCCGTCAGGCTTGTCGGTATCTGCTTTCGCGGTAGGAACAGTAAGGATCGATAGCCCCAGGACGGCGGCGGCAATCGCCGCGCTGGAACGACGCAGGGTCATCTTCATGTTCATGATTTTCATGGAGGTACCCGTTCCTTAGCAGGCGGGGTTAGCGGGGAACGAGTGAGACACAAGCAGCCATGAGTTGTCGGCCTGTTGCTGCATTTTGTAGATGTTATAGGCGGGCGGTGCTGGCGCGACTGAGCCAACGCGTTGGCCGTCGTGGTCCAGAGTCACTACTGAGGTCGAGTCGACGCAGGCCTTGACGGTCACAGTTGGTGGTGCCGCATTCAGGTCTTTGGAGACGACCTCCGCTGACTTGACTGTAGGGTCTCCGCTGAGCGTCCAGCCGTTAGCCTTTAACTCAGCCAGCTGATTCGCAAGCTCCTGCTGAACGGCAGAGCCAGCGATATCCCCAACAACATCCTTGACCTTCTTGGTATCAGGATCAATCTTCGGAACCGATCGGACATAAGTTCCGACGACTCTCTGAGCGGTTGATTTGTCCATCTTCCGCCTGCTTGAGCGAACCGATGGCACCTTTCCCTTGCCGCTGTATGGTTTGAACGAGCCTGGTCCGCTCGTCTTGCTTGGCTTGGGCGCGGCAGGAGTGCTCCGTCCATTGTCCTTCTTGCGCTTTGGCTCCGCTGGTGACTTGCTGCCCGGCGTGTGTTTCGTGCCAGCGCGCCCTTCCGTAGTCGCTTTCCGGCTCGCTTTGCGTGTCGCCTTCTCAGCCGAAGGACTAGAAGGCTTCGAGGACGCTTCGCCCGTGTGCTTCGTGGCGGGCGACGGCCCGCCGGGAGTTGGCTCAGCCGACCCACTCGATGTTGGTGGGCCTAGGGGCGAGAAACTCTGCGATCGCGATCCCAACATCGGTACCACGAATCCCGCGGCCACCGCCAAGGCAACGAGGACAATAGCGCTCAACAGGAAGGACGTCCGTCCCTGTCGCGCGTCCCTGGGTTGAGTGCTCATTGCTACTCACACCTCCAGGTCGTCGCGCATCCTTGCGATGGCGGCGACCAACTCTTGGACCGAGTGTGGAGTAGCGCGAGAGCTGGCGACCGAGCTAACCATCCGGTCGGGACCCGTGCGTTCGACGCGGTCAGCCATGCAACCACCATGGTCGTGAGATGAAGAGCTGGAGCGACCACTTTGTTCCGACTCAGGTAAATTTCCTGCACGTCTGCTGCCCCGACGACAACAGCAGTACCCGGTTCACCTTAACTCTCCGAGTTCCCCCGACTACCCACACGAGAGATGTCGGTCAATCCCCCTAGCTCTCTCGCTGACGACAGCGTAACGCTATCTGAGCTCAATCACTGAATTTCTCGAGATGTTTTGACTTGGTGCGCTCGTCATGCGTTCGTCGTCCGCCGATGCCTCCACCACCCCAGCGACACCGCCGGGCACCACAGGCCTGTCACAGAAATTCTACGGTCAATCTGCGACAGACTGGAGAGTGCCCGCCTCAGCAGGCCTAGTCGACCTGGTCGATCCACACGTCCGGCTCGAGCAGAGAATTCCCGATCAGCTCGGCGTTGCGTTGATCGCTGCCATCGGTCCGCTCGATCGCCTCAGTCAGGGTCCGGCCGTAGCGCATGTGCCGATCGATCAGCCGCTGGCGACGGACGGCCTCGTCCAGCTCGACGAACCAGCTCTCGTCCAGGACGTCGTGCACCTGACGCCAGGGATCGGCGTCCAGGCACAGGTAGTTGCCTTCGGTGACCACCAGCCGGACCTGCGGCCCGATCTCCACCCGATGAGCGATCGAGTCCTCGATCCCCCGGTCGAACTCGGGCGCGTAGACGGTCTCGCCTGTTTGTTGGATGCGTTCCAGCAGTCGCAGGTAGCCGACCGCGTCGAAGGTCTGGGGAGCACCCTTGACCTCAGCCAGACCGTGTTGTTCGAGGATGCGCTGGGACAAGTGATAGGCGTCCATCCCGACCGCCGTCACCGCTCCGGGACGGTCCCGACCGAGGGTCGCCGCGAGCTCGACGGCCAAGGTCGACTTGCCCGAAGCGGGCGCTCCGGCGATGCCGAGCACCCGGCGCCTGTCGCCGCCGTCGATCAGGGCGATGGCTCGTTGCCGCAGTGTGTCGAACCCGGCTCCGGGCCACGAAACGCGTTGCACCGGGCAACCGTAGCGTCAGCCGTTCGCACAATGTCGTCCATCGGCTGGA
>Ga0164242_10003645_pt1 | contig 17481 bp, 14 predicted proteins | sample OricomgcompostMG_FD_108783 | JGI IMG/M metagenome (GOLD analysis project Ga0164242, IMG submission 108783) | Miracle-Growth compost microbial communities from Emeryville, California, USA - Original compost - Miracle growth compost (MG) ...
CGCCGCCGGCATCGCCTCCAGCGCGCACCAGGCCGCCGGACTGGGCGCGACGACCGGTGTCGCGCTCGCGGCCACGATCATGGGCGTCTGTGCTCGACTCTTCGGTGCACGGCTGGGTGCACCCGCCCTGGTGATGGTGCTGCCCGCCGTGACGCCGCTGCTGCCGGGACTGCGCATCTTCCGCGGGATGTACGACTCCGTCGCCGGCAGCATCGTCGGCAATGCGGCGGTCGGACCGGGGGAGGCCACCGCGACGCTGCTGGGCGCGGCGGCGGTCGCCCTCGCGATCAGCGCCGGTGTGGTGCTCGGCGACGTGCTGGCCGCACCGTTCGACGACTCGGTCGTCCGAAGACGTCACGCCCGACGCCGCTGACCGCCCGCAAAACGCGGTAGATTCTCCCGAGTAGCCACTTCTGTGCACCCGAGACGTCGGTTGGGTGCACTCGAGACGGCAGATCGCGCCAGTCGATGCCCGGGGCACGGCCACGATCCGTGCGATTTCCAGGATCTGTACAAACTTTTTACTTTAGCGAGGATTCCGCGGAATTCCGGGCGCGACACGCCGAGGGACGGGATTTTTGAGGCGACTGGGCCTTGTGTGGTCTATGGGGTTCCCGTAGCGTGACCATGCCTTCGGGCGCCGCAGGAGCCGGTCTTTCTCGGGGTTTCGGTCGGATTCTGGGGCACAACTGCATACCGCATCTGTCCACGCGCCTGGACGCCGAACCTTCAGCAGGCGCGCGGCCCCATCGACTGAGGCCGAAGGACGGGGGACCCATCCAACGGCATCCGCTGCAACGGACGCCTCGGGGTGAAGCCGGCACCGCCGGCCGGACACCTGGAAGTCCGAACCCGACAGCTCACCCCGCAGGCGTTCGTTCCGCCCCTGCGGGCGGGGCTCCCAGGAAAGGAACTCCCTTGCGCTACACACCGAAGCACGCGATCGATCGACCATCGCCCGCGGTCGGCCGGCGGACGGTCGGGGTCGCGGTCGTCTCGGCGGCCACCGTCGGGGCAGGTCTGGCGAGCGCCGGAGCGGCACACGCCTCCGCGCCATACAACGTCTGGGACCGCGTCGCGGCCTGCGAGAGCGGCGGCAACTGGAGCATCAACACCGGCAACGGCTACTACGGGGGCCTGCAGTTCTCCGCGTCTACCTGGCGGGGATTCGGCGGCACGCAGTATGCCTCGAGTGCGCAGTACGCCTCGCGCGACACTCAGATCTACATCGCTCAGAAGGTGCTGCGCGTGCAGGGTCCCGGCGCGTGGCCGGTCTGCTCGAAGCGCGCCGGACTGACCGTCTCGAACGGACTTGCTGTCAAGGTCAACCCGGGGCCCGTCAGCACGGATCCGCCGCCCTCGCGTGGCGGCACGCGCACGCTCGCGCTCGACGGTTCGTTCGGCCCGCTCACGACCAAGGCGGTCCAGAAGTGGGTCGGCACCGTGCAGGACGGCTCGTTCGGGCCGATCACCAAGCGCGCACTGCAGCGCAAGCTCGGCGTTGTGCAGGACGGCCTCATCGGCCCGAAGACCATCTATGCGCTCCAGACGCGCATCGGCATCTCCCACGACGGCGCGTACCAGCTGAACTACCGCACCGTCCGCGCCCTGCAGGCCTACCTCAACCGCTACGTGCTCTGACGTCTGGCAATGAAGGGCCCGCCCGCAGACTTCCTCGGGCGGGTCCTTCGTGTATGCCGTGGGCGCGCCTTGGACATCGCGTGGTGACCGATTCGAACTGGTTGCCGCCTCTTGGGTACGATCGCCTGGTGCCCACCGGGCACTTGCCGGTGTGGCGCAATTGGTAGCGCACCTGTCTTGTAAATAGGAGGTTGTCGGTTCGAGCCCGACCACCGGCTCCAATTTAACTGTGCTGCAACGATATTCGGAATACCGACCAATTTCTGGCGCACCTGTGTAAAAAAACAGGGGGCACACGGTGTCCGAAGATGGCGCTGACCAGCACAAACGTCACGTCCGGGGGTGTCTCAGGCGGCTACTCCTGGCCATTCGTGGCCAGGACCCGGCCGTGCGATGTTGCACATATATCGCACGCAGACAGCACGGCCGTGGGTGGGATATTCATTGGTCGTGGGGCGAGTGGGTGTCGTTGGGGTGAAGATGCGTCAGAAGGAGTGCATTCGGTGGCCATGGGTCTTCTCATCTCTGCTGTAGGGGGACATGACGTCGCTGACCTGGCTCATGGCGCATCGCCGGCGAGGCTCTCACGGACTTCCCGAGTGTGCGATCGGGGTCATGCAATCCGCCCGGAGGGCGCTGGGCCGTCTGGGCGTGGGCGGTGACAGTGACGACGGAAACCGTGCGGGGACCGGCGACCAGGGCGACCACGGGCCCCGGGACGATCGTGTGGCCAGATGGCCACGTGACGCTATGTCACGGGTTCCACCGCGGGGCGTCGCTCGAAGACCACGGTCACCCAGAAGGAGTGATGAGGCAACCGGGTCCACTGCACGTCGCCTTACCGACGGAGTGCAGTGGACCCGACCCCCACAGGTGGCGGAACCATCGAGCTCATCGGACTCGAGCGCCGTCACTGGACGAGCTCGAGGATGTCAACGATGGCGTCTGGTGGCCAGCGGTGATGCTCCCCTGGACTGTGCGAAATTTGGTGGTCGGGCGCGCCTCGTCCCCATGCGGTGAAATGATCTCTGAGTACCTAGTCGAAACGACGGAACATCTGTGTCCGAGCTACGAAGTCGAGCCATAGCGCCGCAGCCAACTGCTTTCACCTCCAACAGCGGTCCTTCGGGGCTGGTACGAAATCGACCAGACCGGAAACCGGCTACTCAATGCCACAGACCGTGACGTCACTCTTTCCCGACGCGATGCCATCGCGAGACGCATTGCGGGAGCCGTGAACCGCGGTGACACCGACGCCGCGACCTCACCGCGGTCCGATGTGGCCAGCCGATGCGTGACCTCAACGCTCTCGGTCTACACGTCCGGTCCGGCCCAGATGTCGCCGAGCATGTATCCCTGCTGAAAAGGGTCCGTGGGGTCGAGATGAAGTGTTCCGCGGCTGGTGCGCCAGCCGCGCCCTTCGATGGAGGGTAGGACAGCGGACTGACATCCCACGCTGGTCTCGCCGTGGAGTATCCCGGTGAACGCGGTGCCGAGGATGCCCTCGTGCACGAAGGGCGTGTCGAGAGGGAGGTCTCCGCGCGTGTGAAGGCACGCCATTCTGGCCGAGGTCCCGGTCCCGCACGGGGATCGGTCGAGCGATCCCCGCCAGCTGTCGGGGTCGTCACCGCGAATCGCGCCGTTGGGCAGCACCACGCTGTTGCGGCCGTCGACCCCTGGGCGAGTGCCCGGGCCATGCAGCATGACCAGAGCGATCTCGTCCAGGCTCGGCTCGAGAGGATGCTCGACCGCTATTTGCTCACGGGCCGAGGCAAGCAGGCCGATCGCCGCCCGAACAATCTCCTGTTCATGGCCCGCGCCGAGCTCGACCCCGAGCGCGGCGGCCGGTGCTTGGACAAAGAACTGGCCGCCGAACGCGATGTCGGCAGCAACCGTGCCCTGTCCGGTGACGGTCACGGGAACCTCGAGGCCGACGACGAACGATGCAACGTTGTGGACCTGCACGGAGGTGACCTTGGTGCCAGCGACCCGGGCCCGTGCCTCGACGAGCCCGGCGGCGGTGTCGATCCGCACGACGGTCTCGGGCTCGTGCATCGGTAGGACGCCCGCTTCGAGCAGCCCGGTGACGGCGCAGATGGTGTTGCTACCCGACATCGGCCGGAATCCGCCCTGCTCGACAATGATGATTGATACGTCGCTGTCATCGTGCAACGGCGGCATGGCCAGGACCGCGCAGAGCGCCGGGTAGCCGCGCGGCTCGTGCAGAATGAGCCGTCTGAGCGGTTCCAAGTGCTGTTCGCACCACTGCAGCCTCTCGGCCATCGTGGCTCCATGCACCCCGAGCCCGTCGGCGAGAATTACTCGCCCCGGCTCGCCCTCCGCGTGGACGTCGATCCATTCCAGACTGGGCACGTTCGTGGTCATGGGTGTTCTCCTGCTGGTCCCGTGGTCGTGAGTCTGTCCTTCGGCCCGGCTGGGTCAGCGGACGTAGTCGGCACCTGTGATGTCGATCGTCGCACCGGTCGAGTGCGGTGACCGGCCCGAGGCGAGAAACGCGATGACTTCACCCACGTCAGTCGGGGGCGTCACTTCACGCATGGGAAGGGTGGCGGCCACGCCGCTCAGGTCGGCGTCGGCGGCCAGGTCCGTGGCGACCCAGCCTGGTGCCACTGCGTAGGCGAGCACATTGGGAGCGTAGCCCCGTGCGACTCCCTTGGTCAGTGCCAGCAGGCCGCCTTTCGCAGCGCCGTACGCCAAGTGCTCCGCGTCGTCGCCGCGGTGCGAGGAGCGACTGGCGACGTTGATGACGATCCCGGGTGGCGCACCGTCGTGGCGTTGTGTCCAGTGCTGGATGGCGAGGCGGCACAGGTCGGCGGGCGCGCGTAGGTTGAGGGTGATGTTGGCGTCCCATCCTTCGGCCCAGCTCGGGCCGTCAAGAGGCGAGGCGATCCATGCCCCGGCGTTGTTCACCAGGACATCGAGCCTCCCGCGCCAGGCAAGTGCTGCGGTCCAGAGCTGTTCGCAGGCACCAGGGTCGGTGAGGTCGGCGACGAGCACCCTCGCCCGCTCGCCGAGCTCGCCGGCCAGCCGGCCGGCCGGGCCGCGGTCGTGTCCACAGTGGACGATGACGTGGGCACCGTCCCGGTGAAGCGCCCGCACGGTGGCTGCGCCGATCCCGCGTGAGCCTCCGGTGACCAGCACCACCGTGTCTGCCAGGGGCTGCACCGTCGACTCAGTCATCACAGCCCGCCCTTCGCGCGGCCCGGGAGGCTGAAAACGGTGCGGTGCCAGCCCTTGGCAGCATCCCCGGTGCGGTCGTACATGACATGCTTGACGACGGTGTACTCGTCAAAGGAGTACGTCGACATGTCCTTGCCGAAGCCGGACTGCTTCATGCCGCCGTGGGGCATCTCGCTTATGATCGGAATGTGGTCATTGACCCACACGCACCCGGAGCGGATCTCCGCGGTGGCGCGCAGTGCCCGGTACACGTCCGTGGTCCACGCGGAGGCGGCGAGCCCGTACGGGGTGTCGTTGGCCAGCGTGATGGCGTCGTCGTCGGTGTCGAACGGCATCGCGGCGAGCACGGGCCCGAAGACCTCGTCACGCACGATCTCGCTGGCCGGGTCCGCGTCGGCCACCAGGGTGGGGGTGTAGTACGAGCCGGCGGCAAGGTCACCGCCGGGGATCTGGCCGCCGGTGACGACCCGTGCGTAGCTGCGGGCGCGGTCGACCATGCCGGCCACGTTGTCCCGGTGCCCTGAGGAGATGAGCGGGCCCTGGTCGGTGGCGGGATCCAACGTGGCCCCGAGCCGCACCTGGCCCATCAGCTCCGCGACCCCGTCAACGAAGTCCGCATACAAAGAGCGATGCACGATGGCGCGGGTGGCGGCGGTGCAGTCCTGCCCGGAGTTGATGAGCGAGCCCGCGACCGCGCCATGGACGGCGGCGTCCAGGTCGGCGTCGTCGAAGACGACGAATGGTGCCTTGCCGCCGAGCTCGAGATGCACCCGTTTCGCGGTGGTGGCCGCGGCCTCCAGCACGGTGCGCCCGATACCGGTCGAGCCGGTGAAGGAGACCATGTCCACATCCGGGTGACGCAGCAGGGCCGAGCCGCACTCGGCACCGCTGCCGGTCAGCACGTTCACGACGCCATCGGGTATGCCGGCCTCGGTGGCAATCTCGGCGAACAGCACGGAGGTGAGCGGGGTCAGCGCGGCCGGTTTGAGGACGATCGTGTTGCCGGCCGCGATCGCCGGCAGGATCTTCCAGGCCGCCATCTGCAGCGGGTAGTTCCATGGCGAGATGGAGCCCACGACGCCGATCGCCTCACGGCGGATCGAGGAGGTGTGGTCCCCGGAGTACTCCGCGGTCGCCTTACCCTCCAGGTTGCGGGCCGCGCCGCTGAAGAACGCGACGTTGTCGATGCTGCCGGGGACGTCGAACTCGCGGGTGAGTCGGATCGGTTTGCCGGCCTGGCGCGACTCCAGCTCAGCGAACTCCTCCGCGCGCAGCTCCAGCAGCCGCGCGAACGCCGCGAGCGCGGTCGAGCGCTCCGCCGGGGTGGCACCGGACCAGACCGGGAACGCCGCCCGCGCGGAGGCAACCGCCACGTCCACGTCGTCCGGGCCGGCGAGGGTGATCTCAGCGACCAGGTCGCCGTTGCTCGGATCGCGCACCTGCGATGTCTTGCCGCTGAGGGCGGAGCGGCGCTTGCCATCGATGAACTGGCTCAAGGGAGTGCCTCACTGATCTGTTCGTGGGTGGTGGTGATGGGGTAGGGCCTGATCATCTCGCGGCGGGCACCGCGCCGACCCGGCCGAGAATCGCCGTGAGCTTCTCGCGGTCCGCGGCCGCCAGGGGCTGGGTGGGACGGCGGGCGGGGCCGACCGGCTGGCCGATGATCTCCAGGCTGGCCTTGACACCGGCGACGTAGTCCACCGACTCCAGGAAGTCGCTGAGCGTCCACAGGTCCCGCCACAGCTCACGGCCCTTGACCAGATCGCCCTGCTCGGCCACGGTCTGCCACAGCTGCACGGCAAGCTCGGGCACGATGCCGGCAACTCCCCACACGGACGCCTCGGCACCGCTCGACAGGCCGAAGAAGGTCAGAGTGTCCCAGCCGTTGAACGCCTTGATCTGGTCCTGCCGGTTGACCAGGAGGTCCGCCAGGGTTACCGCGTCGCCCGAGGTGTCCTTCAGGTAGTCAACCCCATCGATCGCGCCGAGCTCGGCGATCTGGTCGGCGGTCAGACGTATGCCGGTGCATCCCGGCACGTTGTAGTACATAATCGACAGGTTGATTGCCGCGGCGACGTCGGCCAGGAACGACTTGAGGCTGTCGAAGGACAGCGGGTCGTAGAACGGTGGCACCACCATGACGGCGTCCGCGCCGACGCGCTCGGCGTGCTGGGCCAGCTCGATGGCTCCTTGCGTCGACAGAGCGCCGATACCGGCGACCACCGGGATTCGCCCGCCCGCGGCCTCGACGTAGACCTCGATGACCCGGCGGTACTCCTGCGGTGTCAAGGTGGTGAACTCCCCGGTCGTGCCGCATGGCACGATGCCGTGGATGCCGGCCGCGACGAGCCGGTCGACCTGTGCGCGCAGGGCGGACTCGTCGACGGCGCTGGCGTCGGGGGTGAAGGGCGTCGTCACAGCGGCGAGGATTCCCTTGAGGTGGGCTGACTTGCGAGGCATGCGGATTGTTCCTTCCAGGAGGATTGCTTAGGGGTTCGAGGTTCGAGCTGAGGTGAGCGGACGCTGACGCGCGCGGGCGGTGAAGCGTTGGGGCGAGAACGGGGCGAGAAAATCCGGCTGACGATCATGAAGAACCAGATCGGCGACGGCGCGTGCGGACGCCGGCCCCATGGTGATGCCCATCATCGCGTGGCCCGCGCACACGTAGGTGTTCGTGAAGCGGCCGAGGCGACCGATGACCGGGAGCCCGTCCGGTGTCATGGGCCGGATACCGGCCTTGGGCGTGCAACCAGTGGGTGCCTGCCAATCGCGGAAGTAGGTCGCCGGTGCCCGCAGGATCGCGTCAATCCGTGGCTGGTTGAGGTCTTCGTCAAGACCACCGAACTCCATGGTTCCGGCGAGCCGCAGGTTGCGGCCGAGCGGCGTGACTGCGACCTTCGCCTCGGACAGATCCGTCGAGCTGCGTAGCGACAACGGGGGCGTGTCGATGCTGTAGCCCTTGCCAGGGCGGATCGGCACGTCATACCCGAGCGGTCTCGTCAGACCGGGGGTCCAGCCGCCAGCGGCGATGACCACGTCATCGAACTCATGCGCTTCAGTGGCGGTCAACACGTGCGTCAGGCGCTCCCCGCGCCGGCGGAAGCCGGTGACCGAGCAGTGCTCGACCAGGCGCACGCCGCGGTCGACGAGCCGCTGGTGAAGCGAGCGCATCAACGCCACCGGATCGAGGTACTGCTCGTGCGGGAAGAACACGCCGCCGCGCACCGCGTCCGACAACAGAGGTTCGTGCACTCGGACGTCGTCGCCGACCAGGACCTGGGGGTCTCGTCCGAACTCCCGCGCCACGTCCAGGTTGCGCTGCTCGTCCTCGAAGGCCCGCTGGTCGACATAAGCCAGAAGCAACCCTTTGTCGGACAGCTCGAAGTCCAGGCCGTCGGCACGATAGTCCTGGTATGCGTCTGCAGTGCTGCGGGCGAGTTCGAGGTGCGCCCGGAAGCCGCCTTGCTGGGACGGCTGGTTGCACGCGCGCCACATGCCGAACATGAACTTCAGGAAGTCGGGGCGCAGCGAGGGACGAATGTACAACGGACTGTCGCGGTGAAGCATCCACTTCAGGGACTTGCCGACCATACCGGGGCCCGGCACCGGTGCCGACAACGACGGGCAGACCCAGCCGGCGTTGACCTCCGCCGCGCCTCGCCCGGTGTCGCGGGCGTCGAACACGGTGACATCCGCGCCGTCCGCGGACAGCTGGTACGCGGTCATCAGCCCGATCGCCCCGCCGCCGATTACCGCAACGCTTGACGTGCCGGATGAGTCGCTTCTCATGACATCACCTGGTTGGGGAGGGAGAGGTTGAACTCGGCGGCGAGGACGTCCAGCCGTCGCCAGGTGAAGGCGCGGATGGGCACACCGTGCGCTTGACGGCGGCGCGTGTTCTCCGCGGAGCTTTCCCCGGGGATGCGCACCGGCGGTTTTCCTTTCGCCAGCGGGACATCCTTGACGTGGGCGGCAAACCGCTCGACCTCGGCCGTGAAGTCCTCCAACGGCCGCATGGCGTCGACGTGGATCGCGATCATGAAGACTCCTTGGCGCTCGGGTGCGGGTGCGGTCGATACGGTTCCGGCGGTGGTCAGTGCACCGGCCAGGGCCTCGGCGACCAGGGCGAGTCCGAAGCCTTTGATGCCACCGAACGGATGGAGGACCTCACCGCTGGCCCATGCGGGAGGGATGGCGGTTCCGCGGTCGTGCTCCTCGGCCATCCGTCCCAGGGCGACGGCGCTGGTGGCCATGTCCAGGACGAGGTGCGGGCTGTGCGCCCGGGGGATGCCGGCGGCGATGGGGTTGGTGGACAGCCGGCCCGCGAGACCACCCGGGGGTGCGACGTCCTGACCGGAGCCGCTGTCATTGACGTAGATCAACGTGGCGAACCCCTCGCGGGCCGCCTGCTCGCAGAAGTCGGCCAGCCGCCCCGCGAAGTCCGCGTTGTGCACTGCGACCGCGGCGATACCGTGGGTCCTGGCCCGCTCGGTGACCAGACGGGTGGCGTCTCGCATCACCAGATGCCCAAATGCTCCGTGGCCGTCCATCCGGGTCAGTGCGCCGGTGTCCAGGTCCACCGTCGCGGTAGCGGCCGGATCGGCGAGGCCGCCCCGTGCCCGCTGGACGTACTCGGGCAGTCGACGCAGGCCATGGGACTCGTGGCCCGCAAGCTCGGAGCTCATGATCTGTGCGGCCATGTCCCGTGCGTCGTCGCCGTGCAGCCCGATGGCGGTCAGGACCTGCTCGGTGAACCTGGTCACGTCCGTCGCGCTGCACAGCACCGTGGTCTCTGCTGACGGGGTGCCCGTAGCGGAATGGCTGCTCACGAGGCCCCGATTCCGCGCTGGGAGTATGCGTCCAGGCTGGCAACGACGGCACTCACGAACTCACGCACATGAGCGGCCCCGACCGTCAGCGGCGGGGAGAATTGGATCTGCCCACCGACGAGTGACCTGGTGAGCACCCCGAAGTCGCGCAGCAGCAAGGCAATGGTGTTGCCGGCGCGAGGATCGGTACGGACGACATCCGGGAGCAGCTCCACTGCTGCCATCAGGCCCTGGCCGGTTCGCACCTGATGAACCATCGGATGCTCGGTGAGCGGGCGCATGAGCTCTGGCAGTGCTGCCTCCAGGGCCAGCGAGTTGGCGGCGAGCTCTTCCCGCTCGATGATGTCCATGACGGTCATGGCCACGGCGGCACCGGCGGCGTGGCCGGAGTAGGTGTACCCGTGGTTGACCGCGCCGATCGTCCCGTCGTAGAACGGCCTGGCGACACGGTCGCCGGCGATCAACGCCCCCAGCGGCATGTAGCCGGAGGTAATGCCCTTGGCGCACACGATGATGTCGGGCACGAGACCGAAACGGCGAGAGGCAAACCAGTCGCCGACGCGGCCGAACCCGGTGACGACCTCGTCGACAACCAGGATGATGCCGTGTCTGCCGCAGATCTCGGCGACCTTCTCCAGGTAACCCTCGGGAGGGAACAGGCACCCGCCCGCGGCGATGACGGGCTCCATGATGAACGCAGCAACTCGCTCTGCCCCGAGATTGGCAATCGTCTTCTCGAGATCCTCGATGGAATCCCACTCCACCCGGGCGGTGTCGCCGATCAGCTCGCCGAAGCCTTCACGGTCTACCGAGATGCCACCGACGCCCGTGCTGCCCATGTGTCCACCGTGGTACGCGTTGGTGCGCGATAAGATCACTCGCCGCTGCGGTTCACCCAGGCCGCGCCAATACCGCCGCACGAGCTTGATCGCCGAGTCGACCGAGTCGGATCCGCCGTTGGAGAAGAAGCACGACGCGCCGTCGGTGGGGGACAGGGCGGCGAGCCTTGTTGCCAGGCGTTCGATCGGCTCGTTGGTGTAGTCGCCGAACGTCGAGTATGCAGCCAGGAGGGACATCTGCTTCTGTGCCGCGTCAGCGACTTCCCGCCGCCCGTGGCCGATGTTGCAGAACCACAAGCCGGCGGCAGCATCCAGGTAGCGCCGCCCCTGAGCGTCAAAGAGGTACGGGCCCTCGCCACGCGCGATCGTGAACGGGGGAGCGTCTCTGATCACGGACATATCGGCAAAGCCATGCCACAGGTGGGACGGGGTCATTCCTGCCTCCATAGGTGGTGCGGGCCGCAGCCCGAGACCAGGTCGATCCTGGCCCCCGACATCGACGGCTATGCGCAGGGTCGCGGGCGAACGCCTAGCCACTCGGAGCCCGACACGCTGCAAATTGCTGTCGGTAAACAATCTGCAATAAGGAAGGTCTCCGAGTCAACCCCTCAGGCACCCCGAACCCACGACCGCGCCGAGCGTCGCCATGGCGGGCGATCGGCGGGACTCGGCGGCGACCCCACAGCCGCGTGCGGATCACCTGCCGGACTTGCCACGACCTTCGCGACGGCAGTTGATGTCACGTTTCAGGGTGAAGTTAGCGCAGACTGTTGACAATCTGCCCTACGGGTGCAACGGTCTCACTACGTCAGCTGCGGGGTCTCTGCCCGCCCGGAAAAACGGAGAAGAATCTGATGACGACAAATCACAAGCAGGCCATGCGGCGTCGATGGGTCGCTGCGCCTTCGGCCGTCGCGGTGGCAGCAGTACTGGCCGCCTGCGGGAGCAACGGCTCCACATCCAGCTCGGGCTCAGATGACGGATCGGCGGGCTCGGGTGCGCCGGCGGCGACGTCGACGGTCACGGTCCCAGCCTCCATCAAGAAGGCGGGGCAGATCAGGTTCTGTGCCGACCTGACGAGCCCTCCCTACGACTACTACGAGGGCACGAAGCCCGCAGGTTCAGACGTCGACCTGGGCAACGCCATCGCAGCGATGATGGGCGTCAAGGCGAACTGGGTGCGGACCCAGTGGTCGTCGATCATTCCATCGCTGTTGACCGGCAAGTGCGACGCGATCCTCGCGGGCATGACGAATACGCCGCAGCGCGCGAAGCAGGTGACGTTCACCAACTACATCAACGTGGGACTGGGCGTCCTGGTGAAGAAGGGTAATTCCGTCGGCATCAAGTCGGTCGACGACCTGGCCGGAAAGACGGTCGCGACCCAGCTGGGCAACTACGCGTCGACGATCCTGAAGCAGCAGAACAAGAAGTTGAAGGCGGCCGGAAAGAAGCCGATCGACATCAAGACCTATCCCGGGGACACCGACGCCGCGCAGGCGCTCGTGGCCGGCGATGTCGACGCGTTCGTCGAGGACATCGTGATCTGCTCCTACTTCAACCGTCAGCACTCGGGTCAGTTCCAGCTGGCGTTCAATAGCCAGTTCGCCCCGCTGCCCGAGGGAATCGCGGTTGCACCGAAGAACACGGCTGTCCAGAAGGCGATGAACCAGGCAATCGAGGCCCTCTATAAGAACGGGACCGAGCAGAAGATCCTCAAGAAGTGGGAGATCCCGCAGGTGGCACTGCCGAAGTACGCGAGCTCAGGGGCGTCATGAATATAGACTGGGGAACGCTCGGGGAGTACCTCAAGCTGGACCACCAGACGCTCAAGGCGATGGGCGTGACCGCCTACACGGCGATCATCTCGCAGATCATCGGTGTGGTCGTCGGACTCGGCTCGGCATCGATGCAGCGGTCACGCAACAAGGTGGCCCGGTTGATCGCCGGAACCTACGTGTGGCTGGTTCGCGGGACCCCGTTGATCGTGCAGATCTTCTTCATCTACTACGGCACCAACATCATCCTGGGGTTCCAGCTGATCCCGCGGACTGTGACCCTCTTCGGCGTGGGCCTGCCCGGCGCAGTAGTCGGCGGGATTGCCGCGCTGTCGATCAACGAGGGCGCGTACATGAGCGAGATCATCCGGGCGTCCATCAACTCCATCGACCGCGGACAGCTGGAGTCGGCGCAGAGTCTCGGCCTGCGCAAGACTGTGGCGATGCGGCGGATCATCTGGCCGCAGGCGGCCCGCGTGATCGTGCCGCCACTCGGCAATGAGTTCAACAACATGCTCAAGTCGACCTCGTTGCTGTCGTTCATCGGCATCAACGAGCTGTTCAACGACGCTCAGGTGCGGTACTCGGCAACGTTCCAGCCGGTTGAGTACTTCATGGGCGTCGCGATCATCTATCTGGCCCTCACCACCGTCTGGTCGTTCGTGCAGGCATGGATCGAGCGTCGGCTGAGCGCCGGGTACACCGCCGCCCGCCCCGTCGAGAACTCCAAGACGCGGTGGGCGACCCGAGCCATGGGACTCAAGCTGGGTGCCGGGAGGGCAAAATGACGGACACACAGCTCAGTGACACCAACGGCTCGTCGGCGGGGATGGTTGTTGCCACGCACGTCGAGAAGAGCTACGGCGATCTGAAGATCCTGCGCGGAATCTCCATGAGCGTCGCGACGGGCGAGGTCGCCTGCCTCATCGGCCCGTCTGGCTCCGGCAAGACCACCTTCCTTCGCTGCGTTAACCACCTGGAGGCCATCGACGGCGGGCGCATCGAGGTCGACGGTCGTCTGATCGGCTACCGAGAAGGCCGTGGCGGCGGCCTGCAGGAGGACTCCGATAAGAACATCTCCGCAAAACGTGCTGAGGTGGGATTCGTCTTCCAGCACTTCAACCTGTGGCCCCACATGTCCGTGCTGGACAACATCACCGAAGCGCCGCGCAGGGTCCGTGGCGACTCCAAGGGCGACGCCGAGTCCGCGGCGCGTGAGCTTCTTGAGCGGGTGGGTCTTGCTGACAAGGCCGATTCGTACCCGAATCACCTGTCGGGCGGCCAGAAGCAGAGGGTGGCGATCGCACGTGCCCTGGCGATGAGACCCAAGCTGATGCTCTTCGATGAGGCGACTAGCGCCCTCGATCCGGAGATGGTCGGCGACGTGCTCGCCGTGATGAAGGAACTGGCCAGGGCTGGTATGACCATGATCGTCGTCACGCACGAGATGGGATTCGCCCGCCAGGTCGCCGACCAGATCGTGATGATGGACGGCGGCGAGGTCGTGGAACAAGGCCCGCCTGAACAGATCTTTGACAATCCCCAATCCGATCGGACCGTGAAGTTCCTCGAGAAGGTCCTGTAGGCGTCACTCCGCCGGCTTATGCCGCGGAGAGCCCAGAAAGAGATGGAAAGTATGGCAAACCAGGTCGACACCACGGTGTTCGAGATGCTCGAGTCCAACGTTCGCTCGTATTGTCGCAGTGCGCCGGTTGTGTTCAGCAGTGGACACGGCGCGGTGCTGCACACCGAAGACGGACGGCGGATCCTGGACTTCTTCTCCGGGGCGGGCGCGCTCAACTATGGCCACAACGACGAGGCGATGACCGAGGCCTTGGTCAGCTACATCCAGTCCGGCGGCGTCATGCATGGCCTTGACCTGTACACCGTGATGAAGCGTGACCTGCTACACGCGATCCAGAACTCGCTGCTGACCCCACGAAACCTGGACTACAAGGTCCAGTTCTGTGGGCCTACCGGCGCGGATGCCAACGAGGCCGCCATCAAGCTCGCCCGCAAGGTAACCGGGCGGCATCGGGTCGTCGCCTTCAACGGCGGCTATCACGGGATGACGGCGGGCGCACTGGCGGTCAGCGGCGCCAAGCGTCTGCGCACCTTCGGCTCGCCCGGTGCCAACGCCGAGACAACCTTCGTGCCCTACGAGACCAGCATGTACGGGCCGTTCGACAGCATCGCGTACCTGGACCGTCTGGTCGAAGAAGCCGGCAGCGGTTTCGAGCTACCCGCTGCAGTCATCGTGGAAGCGGTCCAGATCCAGGCGGGCGTCTTCTCGGCCTCCAACCAGTGGCTAAGGGGGCTGCGCGAGTGGACGGATCGGCACAACGTCGTGCTCATCTGCGACGAGGTGCAAAGCGGATGCGGCCGGACGGGTGACTTCTTCGCTTTCGAACGCGCGGGCATCGTGCCCGACATCGTCACCACCGCGAAGTCGATCAGCGGCAGCGGCCTGCCCATGGCCCTGGCACTACTCAAGCGCGACCTCGATGTCTGGGAGCCTGGCGAGCACACCGGAACATTCCGGGGGAACCAGCTGGCCTTCGTGACCGCCAAGGTCGCCCTGGATTACTGGCAGAACGACAAGTTCAACCAGCACCTGATCGAGAACGCGGGAGCCATCGACGGATTCGGCCAGCGAGTCACCGAGTTCGATGGAGGCGTGAGCGCACGGTGGAGCGGCATGCTGGCCGCGCTCGACTTCGGGCTCGGGAATGTCGAGACCGCCACCAGGGCCCAGGCGCTGGCGCTCGACGCCGGCGTCCTGGTCGAGCGATGCGGACCCAACGGCGAGGTCGTCAAGCTCATGCCACCCATCAACACCCCGACGGACATCCTCGTCGAGGGCCTCGAGGCGATCTTCGGGACCCTGTCGGCGGCAGTCAACACGTAGGACAGCGACACCGGAACACAGTTTGAGGCGGCCGCGACATTCGCGCGGCCGCCTCAACTGGCTGAGATCGGTCAGTGGTCCATCTTGGTGACCACCAGGTTGGCGCTGTCCAGGATGTGCTCGCGCACCTCTTCAGAGATCTCCGCTTCGCTGCCGCCGGCGATGACGTCGACCAGTCGCTTGTGCAACTGAGCGTCGCGCTTCGGGTCGGAGAGCGTCGACTGGTCGAAGGTCATCACCATGTGGATCTGGGACTCCACCAGCGGCCAGACTCGCATCATCATCTGGTTCTCCGAGGCTTCCCACAGCGTTCGGTGCAAAGCCAGGTGGGTCTCGTCCGCCGCCGCGGCGTCACCTTCCTCGAGAGCGTCGAGGTGATCCTGGAGTGCTTCACGCAGATTGGTCAGGCCCTCACCATCTCGATGGGCGGCAACATGAAGCGCCGCGAAGGTCTCCAGCACCACTCGGACGTCGGCGACATCCAAGACGTCCCGGGGCGTCGGCTGCGCCACCGTGATCCCCTTGTAGGGAACCTGGATCAGGGCACCTTCGTGCACCAGCTGGGTAATCGCATCCCGGACCGTTGGGCGGCTGACGCCCAAAGCGTTGGCCAGCGGCGTCTCCTTCACTCTCTGACCCGGCTTGAACTCGCCATTGAGCAGGGCGCGCCGGATCGCCGACAGAACATCTTCACGCTTCGTCGACGTTCTGATCGGGGTCAGCGAAGTTGCGTACTCGCCTTCAGCAGACATGTCCCCTCCTGGGTCCGTTACCGAAATTGTACATTGTCATCACTCTGCACATTGGGATCCAGAATGCCACGTCGTCGCAAAATCAAGCCCTGCTCTTGTGTCCCATCACAGGAGCGAGTCGACCCACTGGGTCAAGGTAGGCCGGATCGGCCGTCAAGATACCCACAGCGCCGACCGACAATGTACATACTGTTGACAGTATGACAAACTGCAATCAAGTATACGATGTGGTGGCCCGGAAAATATGCCGGTGTCACGCCGTCCTCGGTTAGTCGAGACGTAACGCCACAACCCTCGCCTGTGGCACAGGAAGGAACACCATGCGCATCCTGCTCATCGGAGCGACAGGAACAATCGGCACCGCCGTCCACGAGGCGCTCACGACCCGTGGACATGACGTCCTCGCGGCGAGCCGCTCGTCGTCCGAGTGGCCGGTCGACATCGACGAGCCCAAGACCATCACGTCGGTGTTTGAGAAGGCCGGCCCGCTGGACGGCGTGGCCTGCGCTGCCGGATCGGTGCCTTACGGCCCCTGGGAGTCGATGGACCACGATCAGTGGATGACCGGCATCAACAGCAAGCTCCTCGGACAGGTCGAGTTGACGCGTCAAGCGGTGACGTCTCTTCCAGCCGGAGGCTCCGTCACGCTCATCACGGGTGTGCTCGCCCGCGAACCTGTGCGGACGGCGAGTGTGGCGGCCGCAGTCGGCGGTGCGCTTGAGTCATGGGTCGTCACCACTGCAGCAGAGCTCTTCGGCCGCATCCGCATCAATGCGATCAGTCCGACGGTGCTGTCCGAGTCGGCTGAGAGGTACCAGGACATCTTCCCCGGCTTTCCATCCGTGCCTGCCGTAGAGGTCGCCCAAGCCTATGTCCGCTCCATCGAGGGACTCGACACTGGACGCATCTACCAAGTCTGAGCGGTAATTACAGTAATGCGTGTCCACGAATCGCTTTCCTGGTGCGTGGCGGTCGTGACCGATGCGTTCAGCTCAGTCCTCTTGAATCCGTGCTCTTCTGACTAGAGCGTGTCTCTTAACCTCAATCCACCGATGGGCTGAGTCGATGGGCTCGTATTCGTGGTCGGGTGCGTGAGAGCGTCCTGGGCATGATGAGTCACCCGGCCTCGCTGTCGGGGTGTTCCACTGGGATGCCTCGAGTCGCGCCGCGGTGCGGCTGAGTGGTCAGAACGTCGCAGTTGTCGGCGGGCTGAGCGCCGCCGTGTAGAGGGTGCTCCACGCGTTCTCCCAGGGCCAGTTCTGGGGAAGGTGCAGGTGCAGCTTGCGCGCCGAGGATGCGATCCGGGCGGGCACGCTGATCAGCGTGTGGCGCAGGGTCCCAGTCGTCCCCGAGTCGTGCCACCGGGGTGTGTCAGTAAGGATGCTGGGCGAGTCCGTCGAGGATGGCTTGTGCTGCTGGGGTCGGCTGCTCGTCGGCGGTGAACTCGTGGCCGGCGATGCGAACGGTGATCTGCTGCAGGGGCCGTAGCGTTTGCACGATTCGGCGGATGCTGAGGCCGGTCATGTCCTGAAG
>Ga0164242_10003646_pt1 | contig 17480 bp, 18 predicted proteins | sample OricomgcompostMG_FD_108783 | JGI IMG/M metagenome (GOLD analysis project Ga0164242, IMG submission 108783) | Miracle-Growth compost microbial communities from Emeryville, California, USA - Original compost - Miracle growth compost (MG) ...
GTCACTGGTGTGAGGGAACCGTTGTCCCAAAGTCCAAACCATGGACTGACAAGTGGCAACTGGTCGCCGGATATGGGGGAAGAATATGAAGGGGGGGGGGCGACACCGACTCCGCGTGGCGCAGAAATGGGGTGGGATTTTTTGCCCATTTCAGCCCAAAGCGTTGCTGTCAACGAAGCTAACGCGAGTACGGATCCCGTACCGTACATTGTTCTTTATATTTCTCGTCGTGTAGGTGTGGAGCCACTCTCCCGAGTACGGGTTTGCTCTTAGTTCTTACTTATATCTTGGGGGTTAACAATTTCGATCTTCTCCCTTGCCTCGTCTTGAAGCATCTACATTCTCATAACTTGGAACAAAGCTCGAAGCCTCAGGTTTGCTCTTGTTCAACAAATTTATTACCTGAACAATCAACGAGGATTCCTCACTCTACAAAGCACCAAACATACTACCTACCTACCCGCCTTCCCACCAACCCACCCACCTACCTACTCGTCATATCCGCCAGCTATCTACCCAAGTAGCTTCGACACTATGGGTTCAGCAAGCATAGACCCCCGACGGATGCAAAGGAGAGATTCATCACCCCGATGCTCCAGCAAGCGACGGCCCAAGCTCCTCAGAGCGGCTGCCACCGAGCCATCCATCACCACCTCCAACGCCTGCCGCAACGCCCTCGCCAACCAATCATGCGGGCGAGCAACAGACCTGTTAAACCGGGTAGCCTACGTATCCGGCTCACCTCCGGACTCGGCCATCCGCTCCGCGTCCCCGCTATCGGCGCGGGCACCCATGTACGATCGCATCGACCGCCAGACGGACCTATCAACGTCTCCAAGCAACCACAGTGAGGGAGCCTTCGAAGAGGACCACCCGCGTGACCGTTGGTCTCACCTTGTCGACTTTCCCGATCACATGACTGACACTTGTTCAGACTCGGGACGGTACTTCAGCTTCCCAAGCTTTGATATGTACGAGGCGGGCCAGCAAGACGAGGAGAAGGACGCCGGAATGAAGTCGCCTTGAGCTCAACCAGTTCGTGGCAAGGATCGAGTCGTACGAAAAGAAAGGTGTCGGCTCAGAGAGAGAACCCGCGCTGGCCCGAGCCCGACCAAAGAGATGTCAACATCTCTAGTCGGACGCCACAGCGAATGAAGTGCCTGCCTTTAGCCCTCGCGGCGTGTGCAGGCACAAGTGTCGCAAGGCGTTGGCCCGGCGTACTAGGGGTCAAGGGTTTCTTCGACACGTTGCCATGCGCAATGGAGGATGGCACACGCACCCAATGGCATGGTTGGGGACACAGACAGGGCAAATAGCACCTTCGCCCAGTAGCCAGACCCTTAATTCGTGGGTTAGTGTTCAGCGGGGGGTGGATAGTACACTCCCTGCATGGAGAACATGCTGGACACTGCTGGGGAATAGAAGGCGGAGCGGAGTGGAGGAATTGCACCTATGTTAGGCCTGACCGCCTCAACAGATATCCACGTTGCTAGGGAGTGACGTGTCTAGCTGGGAAAATAGCCCGCTGCACATATTGGATAGCTCATGAACAGCGAGTTCAGCGCACCTATTGTTAATCCAGTCTAATTATTGTTAATCTTGTTGGCCATGCTGAAGGCGTACACTATTATTGTGTTTCTTGGTGAACGAGGAGTGCCGAAGCCCCCGATCTTGAGTGATAGTGGGAGTAAACACGCAGCCCTGCCATTTTACGGCGCCACTCTGGTAGGTAAGATTCCGCTTCGGGAATCGGAAATAAACTAAAGAACGGGGATCTAATGATTTGTCGGAGAGGTTAGAATCTAGGCATGCTTTCATACTCAGGTGGCAGTCATCAATGTTGCCGAAGTTCCATGAATGCAGTGGAATTGCAAGTGAACCGTTACGGAGTAATTGCTGGAGAACCGAATATTTAGTCTTCTATTCCATGTATGCATTTACCACGATTCATGGGCCAGCCCTAAGTCTGCCGGCCAATCACAGCAGTTCTCAAAAACAACCCCACCATCCAGTTTTTCCGACCCGGCATTCGCTAACCGCCGAGCCCACACAAGAATTTCGACGGCCACCGAAATTGAAAATCTGCAATAGTCTCGACCTCGAATCCACCAACAACAGAAGCACAATTGTCCATCACTGCGACAGGTGCTCGTCAAGATGGCTGTTGGAAAGTACGTTGTTCTCAATTGCCGTCATATTCGCTTCCGCGCTCGCCTTCGAATCCCGCCAGAATCCTCGATGCACCGCACCCATGCGACCAGCAGATTCGCTAACCCGAAATTTCGTTTAGGAACAAGAGACTGTCCAAGGGCAAGAAGGGCCTCAAGAAGAAGGCCCAGGACCCCTTCGCGCGCAAGGACTGGTACGGCATTAAGGTACGTTTGGATAAATCCATCACCGTCGCGCGGTGGGATTACGATCCAGACTGACATGAATTCGAACTTTTAGGCCCCCGCACCCTTCAACATCCGAGAGTAAGCAGCACAGCGATTCGCAATCTACGAGATAGGCATGGTTACGGAGGAGAATCTAACATACGCGTTGCAGTGTCGGCAAGACTCTGGTCAACCGGACCACCGGTGTGAAGAACGCGAACGACGCCCTCAAGGGCCGGATCATCGAGGTCTCCCTCGCCGATCTGCAGAAGGACGAGGACCACGCGTTCCGAAAGATCAAGCTACGCGTTGACGAGGTCCAGGGCAAGAACTGCCTGACCAACTTCCACGGTCTAGACTTCACCTCGGACAAGCTGCGATCGCTCGTGCGGAAGTGGCAGACCCTCATCGAGGCGAACGTCACCGTCAAGACCACCGACGATTATCTCCTCAGACTCTTCGCCATTGCTTTCACTAAGAGACGGCCCAACCAGATCAAGAAGACCACCTACGCCGCTTCGTCGCAGATCCGTGCTATCCGGAGGAAGATGACCGAGATCATCCAGCGCGAAGCCTCCAGCTGCACCCTGACCCAGCTTACCTCCAAGCTGATCCCCGAGGTTATCGGCCGTGAGATTGAGAAGGCCACTCAGGGCATCTACCCGCTCCAGAATGTGAGTTTACTCTACCCCCTCTCGAGTGGAGCACACTCAGCCGTGTTTTTATATTTCGCCTTAGTGTGATGGTTTGCTAATAACCGTATCTCTCCAGGTTCACATCCGCAAGGTCAAGCTCCTCAAGCAGCCCAAGTTCGACCTCGGTTCGCTGATGGCTCTCCACGGCGAGTCGACCACCGACGAGCAAGGCCAGAAGATAGAGCGCGAGTTTAAGGAGCGTGTTCTAGAGGAGGTATGAGGTGGTGTTTGGTGGCAGGGAACGGCATGGGGCGCGGTTTTCATCAAGCAGTACCTCTCTCTACTGGCATGGGTCTTGCTTTCTCGTTGCATTTGGCGTGGTATCATGGTCCAGTAGTCAAAGGATAACGAGGCTCCGTCTCCAAGACGGAGAATACAAAATGGAAAAGAATGCAAAAAAGACCCAACGTTCCGAGGACTATGTGGCGAGTCATTACTATGGGTGTCCGACGTGTCCCTTGTGCAATGTCCAACGGTGCCTATTTGGGTCCAACATCCGACAACATCCACTCGACGCAACGGTATGGTGCCTCGGCTCATTGCTATCAGTGCAGCCTGGGGTGTTATAGCCTGTGGGGTCTCAACCGCTTCGTCCGAGACAAGGATAGGACGATTAATTTCACTTTACGTACGGATAGTAACAGCGGCATTCGTTATGGTATTAGATGTTGGGGTGAGTAAAGCGTCACTGCTGATGGATTGCATCACGTCATGGTCGGTTCTCGTGCGCGGCCTCTGGCACGGGACTTGGCAGAGTAGATGCCTACCTACTAGGCACCTACAACTTTGAAAACGAGTGCCTAGAACTTCCAACCCATTAAATCCAGCCCATCTTGGAGCCAAGACTAGAGTGCAAGCAACATCACCTCATTAGACGAGTAGATACCCATCGACATCATAGTCACTTAAATCAAGGCTGTCACCGCCCCGCCTTCCAATTCCTAGCAACCGAGATGTTAGTTTCGGACGAAACACCGCCCACAATCAAGTTAGTGCTCCTGGGCCCGTCGGGGGCCGGGAAGACGGCATGTAAGCGAACCCGTGTAGCCGCTTGACTCGGGTCTTGCGTCGGTTGTAGCGCGGTTCTTCTGATTAACAAGACGGCGCGAACGATAGTGGTCAGACGGTATCGACATAACGAGTTCGATCCGGGCGCCGGCACGACTATCGGCATTGACTACGACGTAAGACTCAAGAATTCTTTACCGGCTGGACCAGTACTCCTTGGACGGAACAGGAGGCTCGATTTTGAGAGAGCTCACGCTGATGTGGTTCGCGTTTTTCGGTGAATAGTACAAGAACCTATCTGTGCACGGGAAGCGGTACCGCCTGAACATATTCGACACTGTAAGTGTTTGCGATCCGAGAGAAGAACACGGGGTCCGACCGACAGATAAATCGAGACTCGGAGCGGCGTGATGTGCATGAACACGCCGAACAGTCAAAGCCTCAAACCGTACGCCGGCACCTGCTAACGATACCGCCTGCCCGGGCCCATCGCAGGCCGGACAAGAACGGTTCCGCACTCTGTCTACAAGCTTCTACCGGGGTGCCCACGCCGCCATCTTCGTCTACGACATCTCCAACAGGGCCACCTTCCTCGCACTCGACACGTGGCTCGCAGAAGCCGAGCAGAACACCGTTCCCGGCGCTATCTTCTACATAGTTCGTATTGACCCATTTCCGAGCAGAGTACACTGCCAGCCACCCCTCCCCCCGCTTCTCCCCCTGGGCAGTTCTCACTTATCCGTGTTTCTAGGTCGGATCTAAGCTCGATAAGGCGGAGGAGAGCCGCGCGGTGACCGCCGAGGAAGGTGCCGCGCTGGCGGAGGAGCGCGGCGCGGGATTCTGCGAACTTAGCTCCCAGACGGGAGAGAACGTGGCGTGGCCGTTCGTCGAGACCGTCAAACAAGTCGTCCAGAGCCGTGAGTTGATGGCGGCCGTTGCAGCAGGCAAGACGCCGGGAACGCTCCCTGTAGGCGCTGCGGATGCGGGTTCGTCGGCTTGTTCGTGTTAATGGGAGCGGTTTGAGATGTTGGGGGGAGGGGGAGATATTACAAGTTGGATCTATGATGGTGATGAGAGACAGTTTTGCGGATCTGATACCCCATAAATAATTGTACAGTTCTATCATCTACGCTGAGCTAAAGACTCCCTGGAGTCATAGACACTTAAGGGAGTTTACAAGTACATTCAAGGCGCATACAGAACCCACGGCCTTTTACTTAATCATCTCTCGGGCCTAGAAATCGCACGACAGCTAGGACACGACACCGTCAGCACCCTTCGTTTCACCATACCCAGTAACATCCAAGGGACAGGGGTTTACTGACCTTGCCTAAACGCTTCCGGATTCTCCGAGATAAGCCAGTGCCCAGCCTCAACATCGACGAGCTCGAACAGCGGGAAGAACTGCCCTATCAGCGGTATCACCTCGTCGGGCACGTACTTGCTATGCGTGCCGCGGATGAACAGCGCGCGCTTCTCGAACCGCACCTGGGCTGGATCCCTGTATGGGAAGTCGCCGAGGTTGTGTAGCGTTTTGGCCAGGATTCCCAGAGGTACGCGGAATTTCTGGCTCTTGCTGCCTTCTGGGCGGTGCAGGTTGCCGAGCAGGAACTGGCGGATGGGAAGCGACTAGGTTAGTGCCCGAGGCGTCAGCTTAGCAGATACGCAGGAGCTTAGGCAACGGCAAAACTAGAACATACTTCTTCGTATGGCTCAAGGATCTTGTCCGCATCAGCTTGCCTGGTCACATTGGCATCGTCAATCTTCCTCATGCCCTGGATGTACCGTGCAAAGTCGCTGCCTAAGGATGCATCTAGCGGAGCGTTGTCTACGGCGACGAGGTCGTTGACCATGTCCGGGGAGTGAAGGGCCAGAGTCATTGCCGTTTTAGCGCCCCTAGTGATAGAGTTAGGTCATAAGCACCCGCGGGAAGACCTAGCCGTGGAGGGACGTACATGGAGTGGCCGATCAAGGTCGGCTTGGTGAGTCCATGATCCCGGATGAATGTCGCTACGTCCTCGGCCATGGCCGTGTAATCATGCCGAGGGTTATGAGGGGATTCGCCATGGTTTCGAAGGTCCTAGTGAGCAGTATAAATAGGGGTTCCTCCTCGCTCTCAAAACACTCCAGCCACGCTTACCAAGGCGAAGACATACCGTCCCAAATCGCGGGCCAAGACCCTTCAGAAGGGGAACACGTATTTAGTATGTATATATTTATGCTGGTTGATCAACAAGGTCGGGGCTTACTCACTTACTTATGGTCCTGTTGTTCTTCTTGGACCCAAAAAGACCATGCAGGAACAGGATAGGGGCAGTTTGTTTATCGGTCACCGGCTTTGCAGGCGCATGTAGGTCGTATACTAGCGGGACTGTGCCCGTGGTTGACGAATACAGCCTCCGGGCGGCGATGGCTCGAACCGCCCCATGGCAGCCTCGCCGAAGGACCGGCGCTGCTGCTATCATTACTTTTCCTCCGTGTTAGACGCCAACAGAGCAGACTCAGGTCTCAGGTAGTGCAGTAACATTATTTGGCCCGTGAGGAAGTGGTGATTGGATTTTCAGGGTGCACAGGCTTTACTAAGCCTAGCAGATACGTCATAACCCATAGAATTCATGTTTAACGCGATTAAAAAAAAAGGACAAAAAAGGGGAAAATGATCGGAGGGCTAGTGGGACGATCTAGGCTATCAAGGAACCCAGAAAATGTCTATAGATAATGGAGCAGTTGTTGGACGACAGCTGCGTTTGAACTCACAACCTCTTGAAGCTGAGAAAGACAACAGGGACCCTTGCCGACTACACCACGCTGCCCAAAAAGGTCATAGATACAAGTTCCACTCAGGTAAACTCGCGGAAAGGGGCCGTAGAAGCGCCGGAGACCTCAAAATGAAGAAGGAAAAAAGAGACCAATATCACTTTTGGTCTCGTCGGTTTGTGGGGCAAGTAAACGAAAATCGCAAAAAGCGAAGCCCTTCCAGAGGAAGGGGAATTTCTCCTAAGATTTGGTATGTTTCGCTACTTCGCTGATGAGAAATAAGACAAAATTATTTATAAACCACCATCGGAACCCCGCCCCCGCAAGTCGCCACCATTAAAACTGGCCTCGTGGATGTGGCCCACGCAAGCGTAGAGGGAAAGAGAGGGAAGTCAGACTGCTATCGACTTTCTTTTCGTGCTAGCAACAAGTTTATGCCACAGCCAGGTAATAGTAGAAAGAAAAGGGTTTGAAATAATTAGTTAGCCCCGTCCCCGCAGCCGGTGCCTCGGCGGCTCGGCCTTGGAACGGAGTACTTACCACTTTAAGTGGACAGCCCACTTCACCGAGCCTCGGCTCTTCCCCCCGCGGCCTGGCCATTTGAACATTCGCGAGACACCGATATGGCCACCATACGCAGACAGCTTGTTGGAGTTCTCCTCTTGTACCACTCGGCAATATCTTAAAACACGGGACTACACACTTCATCAATTGGTTAAGCTTGTCACCCAGCCTCAAATCCCCATCGCAGACAAAATGGCAGAAGCACAGCTCGACGACTTCCCTTCGCTCTTCTCCCTGAAGGGCAAGGTCGCCGTTGTGACGGGCGGATCGAGAGGACTCGGCTTGTCGGCCGCCTCAGCGTAAGCTGCCCCTCTCCTCGACGAGCGACACGATCACTCAAGCTAACCCACGTCTCCGCCCCTCCAGCCTCCTTCAAGCCGGCGCATCCAAAGTCTTCATTTCCTCCCGCAAAGCCTCCGCCTGCGACGCCGCCGTCAAGACCCTTAACGCGCTACCCAACCTCCAACCCGGCGCGGCCGCCATCTCGGTGCCCGCCGACATCGCCACCGTCGCCGGCGTCGAGCACCTCGTGGCCGAGGTGTCCAAGCACACGCCGCACGTCGACATCCTGCTCGCCAACGCGGGCGCCACGTGGGGCGAGGCCTTCGACACGCACCCGGACTCGGCGTTCGGAAAGGTCATGGACCTCAACGTGCGGGCCGTCTTCAACACGGTGCGCCTGTTCGCGCCGCTGCTGCAGAAGCGCGCCGGCGTCGCGGATCCGAGCCGGGTCATCATCACGGCCAGCGTGGCCGGCCTCGGACTCGGCACCCTCGGGGAGCACGGTACGTACGGCTACTCGGCCAGCAAGGCCGCCGCGGTCCACCTAGGCAGGAATCTCGCCGTCGAGCTGGGCCCGCGCGGCATCACTGTCAACAGCATCTGCCCGGGCTTCTTCCCGAGCAAGATGAGCAACGGACTGCTGGCTATGACGGGAGGCGCGGATGCCATCGGTAAGGGGAACCCGATGAGGAGGCTGGGCATACCCGAGGATATCGCCGGCGTGGTGGTGTACCTGTCTAGTAGGGCGGGGTCATACGTCAACGGGGCGGCGATAGAGATTGACGGAGGCGGGCTGTGGGCTAGGGGTGACCTCATGTCGCCCGGGGCGAGCAAGCTATGAGCGATGGTGCCGTTTGGTGTTCGCCGGTGGCTATATAAATGTATGGCTCTAGATATGCTATATTCCCGAACATTGTAATAATACCTTGTACAGCCAAACCCCCCCCCCCGGCAAGAAAGGAGATCCATGGCAATGCAGTAGAGATCTAAGCTAGTGCAGCCGGATCCGCCGGTTTCCGTGCCACCCAAGAACTCGCCTTATACACCGTTTGTAGCATCGATTCCGAATCCTGTATGTACGGTGCTCCTATCCCGGTTTCTCTAGAGTCGACCACGAAACCAACCTTTTCCAACAAAGCCATGACCTCGTCGTCGGTCAACTCAAAACTCCCTGGGTCCGCGATGCCCGTAGTCTCGAGGTTGACCTCGCCATCGCCTTCATGATCCTGGTTCCCAGGTGCCTGGTTTTCAAAGTGCCAGAGCAGAGGTCCGATGTTGATCAAAACGCCTCCTGGTCTGAGGCAGTAGAATATGGTCTCGAGGTAACGGATGAGGTTGGGCGCCGTGTCGAGAAAGAAGACGCTAGCAACGGCGTCATAGGTATCTTTGTGCTCTTCGTCGCTGTATAAGCAAAGGAAGTCCGCAGCGCACATGCTCATGTTTCCCGGGTTCGAGACTTTGCTGAGCTCTGTGGAACAGTGGATATCCGGAACGCTGTACCCACGGAGGTGGTTACTGCGACTTTGGTGGTTTGAGAAGCTATGAACCCAGGGGTAGACCGTGTGCTGGCCGGCTCGTTCGCAGAAATTTAGAATATACGACGAGGCAAGAAGCTGGTGGTAGGAGATCTCGTTCCCTTCAACATCGAAACCGCGGAGGCAGAGGTCGAAAACCAACCGAGCAAGTCCGGCACCCGGGACTAGGACCTTTAAGGGTTGATCTTGGCGGTTCCGCTGAAGCTCGGCTTCAAGGGCACGCATAACAGGACCGTAACATGCTTCTCGCTCCGCAGCTCCCTCGGCCGACCAGTCACGATAGAACTGGCGCAGCGTGCTTCGAGCCTTGTCGACATCCTGATGCTTAGCACACCCAGCCCAAGCAGTAGGTATCGAGGATCGCTGGTCGGGTTCGTCCTGGCCGACGTGGAAGGATCGCAAACCAAAGTCGGTGATCAGCCTTGCGAGCTCGGCGTTGGACTCGATGGCGTCGTCGACCTTGTCCAGCGTTTCCAGGTAGTTGAAGGGAGGTGCCGCGAGCATCTGCCAATGGGCCTGCGGCAGAGCATAAAAGGACTGCCGCCGTAGATGTGTGCAGTTGAAGTGTGCTATCTTAGCATACTGCCTGTGCCAGAGGTCAATACATGTCTAGGAAGCCATGTCAAAATGCCAGGGTAAGGTGAGATTGAGAGAGGGTAATGGACAGTAGCACAGTTCTGAGCCCGCCGTAACGAAGGAACTTGGCATATATAGTACTCCTTGTACGCAAATCTGCCTCCGGGCAACCAACCGCCCACCCGTATATTCAACTCCAACTAGGCTTGCATCACAGCCGGCCCCGAATACGCCGCAGAACACAAGGGTTTTGTGCCAAAAGTCAGAAGCGACATCGACATTGAGAAGTCAAACAGGTGGGGAAAAGTTGACCTAACCACCAGTCGCAGATAACAGACGGCCTATTGACAGCAAGGGAAGGGGCTTATCAAGAGCAAACAAAAAGGCAGGGTCAGGAAATTTCTTCGACTAACAGGTATGAGTCTAAGGCGCAGAAAATAACTCTCAGCTCCTCGGGATCATCAACAGCGTCTTCAACACCGCTCCATTGCCTATCATCTACCATTTCTGAGTCGGCCATGCTGACCTCTGCGGGCGTAGCGATGCAGATCTGTGTGGAGGTGTAGAGAAAGAAATGTGAGTCGACACTAGTCGAGGAGGTTTGGTAGTATTAGCACTACCGCCTTGCGCACACGAATTCCATAGCGAGAATTTGAGGGAGACCTTATCTACAGCCAACGAAGCTTAGGCAGTACTCTCTCTCTCTAAAAATACAAAAATTCCATCTGTATTGGGCATGAAAAAGGAAGCAAACCTGTATCCCTACAAACTGAATAATCGGAAGCATGTGACGTGATGTGCCTGGGCAGAGAGAGAATTAATTCGCGGTTGAGAGGGAAAAGCACAGAGCCAATCAGATCGAACTTCAGGTTGCTGCTTCCCGGAATTTCCCCAGAGGGCCCAGATCAGACTCCCGTTCGCTTGACAGGACTCCTCTGCTCTAGGAACCCAAGGTCGAGCAGGAGTCGCAAACGCACGACGACAAGACATCCGCGAACTCGGTCGAGTCTTTCCCCTCCGTGACCCCGCTCTTGGGATTTGGCCAAACCCGGAGAGAGTGAACAATACCTCAGCATGGATAAGGCCATTCAGCTGTCGATCCCGCTCCCGCGATCGCTCGACTCCCGGATATACATCCACTTGACAGTCAGGCAGAAGTCTGTTCAGCTGTTCCTCACAACCGCATCAGCGGAGCAGCTGTCAGGTGCGCCTCCGCTGGGGTCGTTTGTTTACGCTTTGCCAGACGTATGTTTAGCTCATGTCCGACTCAACTTTGCGACATCGCCTTCGCTATTGTCGCCGGCCGCTGACCATGCTGTAGAAATTCAACCCAAGTGAGCCCTTGTCAACTCCACTGTACACGGTGGAGCCGACGTTGGAGTTCACGTCGCGACTCGCAAAGCTGCTAGCTAGGAAGGCACAACTGCCCGTTTACGTGGGAAACTCTGTGAGCTTCGCAAGTGCTGGCCTGGGGGGAACGGTGGAGGAGGAAATGGTAGCCTTCAGAAGTGTTGTTGAGGCAATCATGCCCCGGCTACAGGGTGCTATCGAATCCCCGGAGGCAGCACCAAATGGAGTGAGCAGCTCCTGAGAAATGGCTGGGTCTGCATGTGCAGAGGCTTGGACGACGTCTCTGGTCCCTCCTTGGTGGAGATTCTATGCTCTCAGCAAGCCATGGAAGAGCTCCGCGTCATGTCTGTTCGCACTACCGTGTCCTATCGCACACTTTGTCGAGGTGGACTGGCCAAAGTTGCCTCAGGGGACAAACCTTTGGGAACACCGGGTAACGTAACCACGTCGCTTACCTCGATTCAATGTGGTGCTGGTGTATAGGGAGATCACGGTAGCTGTCAAGACGTTTCGCATTCAACTGGTCTGTTATCAAGCTGCTATTCATGAAAACATGGGAGTTTGTTTGCACGGTACCAGAGGAAGGCAGCCGTTAAAGGAGACACCTATGGGTAACTACTAGGTAGATAGCACTTACGGGAGACCACAGATGAGGTCTCACAAACGTGGGCTCAGAGCCCGCAAATAAGTTTCCCGTTGGCTACCAGGGTGTACAATTTGCCAATCCACAACAGCTTATCGCAAAAGTACATGCAAGAAGCACTTTTGCTCGATATCAAACTTGATATAGGATCTGCCACATCCTTCGCCATTATCGGTGGCTGGTCCTGGAAAGGGGGATCTTAGTTTGATGTGCGTGGCCTGGTTTGGACTCTGGCAACCATTGCCTCAAGACATGGGAAAATATGTACTAGGAACCCGCCCGTCATCACTACAGTGACACCCTGAGATCTTGTTCTTGACTTGCATTCGTTCGTGGACCCAAACGGTTTTGTGCAAATAAAGGCTCACCGATGGTAGGAGGCCATCATGGGATCACATTGGAGAATAGATATCCAGTCACCTACCAGTCATGAGGCAGTTATATTCTGAATAGCCGATCTTTCTTCAAGCTCAAGTGAATTAGGGGTATATGGTGCAATATTATTCACCCCGGGGGTGTGTGAGTCGACCCGGGTTATCGATAACGCCTGGCCGCCCGATAAGGTACGTACCTCCCTCTGTGTTCACCGTGTAAAAATAGTGCAGGTCCCCACCCTTGCAAGAACCAGCTCGCTCCCTCTCCACATCAGGCGGGGAGAAAAAATACAGCCGATGTTTAACTTCCTCGCACACTGAAACACCCCACATAACGAATTCTCTGGGATAGAGCAAGGCAAAAAGAGTTGGACACTACAGCACCCAATCGACTCAAGGTAAAGTCTATTGTTCCCTACTGGTTCCGTCGACTATCCCTAACTGTATGGCTTTTAGTGCGACTCCCTGAGCACCAACCCTGTTGTGCCGCCCCGCGCAAGCTGACCGACCGTCATCCCACTTTATAGATGCCTACTCTGGTCCTGTCGACTTGAGTGTCGTGTACTGCGCAATAATACCCCCATCGATATCGCTTCTACAACTCTGTATAAGGGCGCGCGAAGACGTCCTCCAGCAGAGTTGCTTGCTGTTACAGAGCACTTCAACCTCCTATTCGCCATCGCCCCTCCCCCCGCAAAGCAAGCGAAGATGGCGACCTGGCAACCGAACGCGGAGTCTTTGAAGACTCTGGCAACATGCCTCAAAGATTCTCTGAGCGGCTTTGACAAAGCTGCCCAGAAGCAAGCAGAGATTGTAAGCGCGGCGCTGCCCTCCCGAGCCTAGGTTGTTGAATCAGGACTAATGCGCTGCCCGTTTTGAAGCTCCTTGCCCAGGCCAAGAGCTCACCGGACATTAATAATTACCTAGCCCTTATCTTCTCCAGCGAAGCGCCTCCTACCGGCCTCACTCTATCCGACCAAGACTATCATCTCGTTCGCTCCGCCGCGGCGATCATGCTCAAGAACAACGTCAAGTCTAATTACAAACTCATTCCCGAGGCGAGCCTCCCGTACATCAAGATGGCCGTTCCCATCGGCATTCAGGATAAAAACCCCCAGATTCGAAGCTATGCCGGAAACATCGCCACCGAGCTGATCCGCCGCGGCGGACTCTTCAGCTGGCCCGAGTTCCTCCCCGAGCTGCTGGGCATGTTCAGCAACGAGACAGGCCAGTATTCGGAAGCTGCTCAGGAGGGCGCAATATCCGCCATGGCGAAGATCTGCGAGGACAACACCAAGATGCTGGAGCGGGAACACAGTGGTCAGCGGCCGCTCAACTTCATCCTGCCCAAGCTCATCGAGGCGACCAAAAACCCCCTGCCCAAGGTCCGGGCCCAGGCACTGACGGCCATCAACGTATTCACCCCTAGGAAATCACAAGCCATGCTCAACTCCATCGACGACCTCCTGCAACACCTCTTTTACCTGTCCGAGGACACCTCTACCGACGTTCGACGACAGGTATGCCGCGCCTTTGTCCGTCTCGTTGAGACCCGTCCCGACAAGCTCCTGCCTCATATCAGCGGGCTAGTCGATTATATCATCACGCAACAAAAATCCGAGGAAGACGAAGAGCTGGCCTGCGAAGCCGCCGAGTTCTGGTTGTCTGTCGGAGAGCATGAGAACCTGTGGGAAGCCCTGCAGCCGTTCATCGACAAGATCATCCCTGTTCTGCTACAGTGCATGGTCTACAGCGGGGAGGATATCGCGCTCCTTGGCGGCGCATCAGATGACGAAGATGAGGAGGATAGAGAAGAGGACATCAAGCCCCAGTTTGCCAAAAAGTCGGCCGCGCGGATGCTCAACGGCTCCGAGCCGTCGGCGGATGCTAATCAAAACGGAAACGCCTTCGAGAAGCTAGCCCAGATGGAAGACGAGCTCGACGAAGGTGAGATCGAAGACGACTTGGAAGACGGCGACGAGAATCCCGACGAGAAATGGACACTCCGGAAGTGCTCGGCCGCAGCGCTAGACGTCTTCGCCCGTGATTTCGGCGCATCCGTATTCGCCTCAATCTTCCCCTATCTACAGGCCAACCTTCGGCATTCCGAGTGGCCGCACCGGGAGGCGGCGGTCCTCGCGCTCGGGGCCGTTGCCGAGGGATGCATGGACGTGGTTATTCCTCACCTCCCGGAGCTGATCCCGTACCTCATCACCTTGCTCAACGATCCCGAGGTTGTTGTGAGGCAGATCACCTGCTGGTCCCTCGGTCGGTACTCTCTGTGGGCTGCCGGGCTAGAAGACCCGCAACAGAAGGCCACTTACTTCGAGCCCATGATGGAAGGTATCCTCACCAAGATGCTCGATAAGAACAAGAAGGTCCAGGAGGCTGGCGCATCCGCCATGGCAAACCTGGAGGACAAGGCGGCCAAGAGACTCGAGCCCTACTGCGGTCCCATTATCCAGCAATTCGTCCGTTGCTTCGCCAAGTACAAGGACAAGAACATGTGGATCCTCTACGATTGCGTCCAGACCATGGCGGAACACGTCGGCCCTGTTCTGGCGCGGCCCGAACTATCGAGCCAGCTAATGCCGGCCTTGATCAACCGTTGGCAGAAGGTTGGCGACCAGTCTCGCGAGTTCATCCCCCTGCTCGAATGCCTCTCCTACGTCGCAATGGCTCTCGGAGACGCCTTCTCTCCCTACGCCGAGCCCATCTTTGCGCGCTCCGTCAACATCATCCACCAGAACCTAGAGCAGTCCCTTGCTGCTACCAACAACCCGAACTTTGATCACCCAGACAAGGACTTCATCGTCACCAGCCTCGACCTCTTGGGTTCAATTGTCCAGGCGCTCGACGATACCAAGGCTGCCGCCCTTGTGGAGAAGAGCCCGACATTCTTCGAGCTGCTAAGCTTCTGCATGGAAGACCCGGCCGACGAGGTCCGACAATCGGCCTACGCTGTCCTCGGCGACTGTTCCAAGTACTGCTTCGAGCAACTGAAACCGTGCTTGACGTCCATCTTCCCCATCCTACTCAAACAGCTCGACCTGGATAACATACTCGACGAAGAGATCGACAGCGGTTTCAACGTCGTGAACAACGCATGTTGGAGCGCGGGGGAGATCGCCATTCGGTACAAGAAGGGCATGGCCCCGTATGTGCCCGAGCTTCTCCAACGGTGTGTCGAGATCATCTCGAACCCTAGGGTCCCCAAGGGCGTCAATGAGAATGCCGCCGTGGCATTGGGCAGACTCGGCATCGACAACTACGACCAGTTGGGCCCCCACCTCCAAACCTTTGCCGCCGACTTCTTAACGTCCATGGATGACGTCGACCCGTCGGAGGAGAAAGCCACGGCATTCAAGGGCTTTAGCATGGTCGTCGGGCAGAACCCACAGGCGATGGAACCAGTGCTCCTCCACTTCTTCACGTCCATTGCAAGGTATCAAGACCTGAAGCTACGGACCCCGATAAGGCAAGAACTACACGAAGTGTTCCAGAACGTGAGTTGTCCTTTCTCAGTGGTGCCTAATTATAGATTGAAATTGCCTACGTGCTGACATTTTGTCGACAGGTCATCAACGTGTATCGGCAAATCATACCCCAATTCGACCACTTCATTAGCCAGCTGAACCTGCAGGATCGAGAGGCGCTCAAGGCGAATTACGCGTTCTAGTATATCGCTCCATGCCGTCTTTGAAAATATCAGGGACTATCGACTCTTACAGTGTTTCAAAAGGGACTGAAGATGGGAGTTGGGCATAGGGGGCATAGGGGACAGCAACCCCAAAATTAGATAGCTTTTTTACCACCCTGTTCCTTTCAGCGCCGGGTGTGCGCATCATTTGCATCTTCCTAGGCACGGGCAGCCACCATGCGGCGAATAACGATGCAGAATGCATTCCGTTAGGTACTCGAATACCGAGATGGCTGGGGGGATGGGACATGCTCCGCCACCCTCCATGCTAGCGACTCAAGGAGACAAACTACGGCTTCTCTCGTGTACGGCGGGGATGTGCTTCATTTTCTGACCTGGATCACGCCAGTTCAAGGGTGCATGGATCATGGATTTGGACTCGGGAAGTCCCAGAACAGCGGGTTTGGGGGAATGGACGGGATATCCCAAGCTAGGGCGAAGGGGCGCCGATAGCCCTCGCTTACGCCGTAATGCCAAAGGTCGGAGGGGCGAGGGAAAGGGGGGCGGGAGGGTTCTTTTGTGACGGGGGGGTGATCGAACGAAGGTAAAGGAGGGAGGGGGCATATAGGAGCGACATGGCGAAATGACACTTGCACACCCATAAGGTAGAACAACTTACATAGAAACAAAATCGAGTCGATGACGAGAAGAGAAGCAAATAACCCGTGATAATGCTATTGCAGCTAATCCACCCGCGCAACGAAGCTGGGGGCCATTAGGACGAGTGGACAGGCGAAAGGAGGCGGGCGACTGCCACATGGCTCGAGGACAGACGGGCGGTCTCTTTTCCGTGGTCTCCTCGCTTAACAGCGGTCCAGGGCGCCAGATCCGATCTCGAACCCTGGCGTTCTGGCATAGATACTGCGGCCATCATGCCAAGCCTTGGTAGGCAGGCGTCGTTCTTTGGATCTACGCAGACGAGTTAGGAAGCAACCGCACTGTAGGGCATGTTCCCCGGCACCACGGAGGCAGCCCCCTTTCGTATAATTTTTGTCGTGATTGCATCGCAGGGCAAACCGCCAGCTTTGCCTCTACGTCACCCGCCGTGGTGACTCAATGGCATCGCCGACCACACCAGGCGAGGCCGCCGATCTCCTCACCATTCGCTTGTCATCGACTAGGCAGAAGTCGAGCGCCCTGCGGACTCTCCCGCATTCCTACTGTGTACAGGAGCCCGCAGGACTCATCCGCAAGACCGAACATAACTCGTCGAGGAAGGTCATCATGAACTTTCGGGCAGGTGTTTGGCAGGTGTTAATTGACATGTGAATGCCTATCGAGAAGTGGAATGGAGTCAAATCGGAATCTAGATCAGTGTATCATCAAACTTAAAATGCAAAAGAAAATGCTCTAGCCCATAGATAGCCTGGCGATTGTCGTTTGTTTGCCTTTCCGGCTTTCCGTTTCCGTTCACCCCGGCGATAGAGTGGAGCCGTGCCGGCCTCCGTTTCGGAGCCTGAGGCTCGGAATGTCCGGAACACTGCACCTCGCTCCTTTCAAACTTTAAACTCGTATAACCGAAGCAGGCAGAGAGAGGTATAATAGCGTCCCCCCCCCCCCAACGCAAGCGGAATTACTTTTTGTTCTGTTTCCTTTCCCTTTGAACTCCATTAACGCTAAA